>Ga0105240_10005821_pt1 | contig 18283 bp, 12 predicted proteins | sample KBSC54metaG_FD_80426 | JGI IMG/M metagenome (GOLD analysis project Ga0105240, IMG submission 80426) | Corn rhizosphere microbial communities from Kellogg Biological Station, Michigan, USA - KBS C5-4 metaG | ecosystem: Host-associated > Plants > Roots > Rhizosphere > Soil | place: Michigan, USA...
ATGATGAGTCCTCATGCGCAGAGCGGGGATTCGTTTACGAGGAAATTCTTTGCTGATTTCACGGTGGCACCGGTGATCGAGCTTGCGTCCGGCAGGCCTTACAACGTCCTGATCGGTTCGGACACAAACCTCGATTTCGGCACCGCCACCGGCCGCCCTTCGTTTTTGCCTTCGGGAACGGCTGTTCCGCCCGGGTTTCCAGCGGCGGTTACGTCACCCTACGTAAAGGGATACAAATTCATTTTGCCCAGCGAATGCCTTGCGCCGAACAATCAGCCGTTCGCGTTTGCTCCCGCGGTTCCGGCGCCACCGTTTGGCTGCGTCGGAAATTTGCCGCGCAACGCATTTACACGTCCGGGCTTCTTTGAGATTGATCTGCGGCTCGAGCGGCGAATTCCATTGAACGAACGCACGAACCTTGAGGTGATCGCGGATGGTTTCAACATGCTCAATCGACTGAACGTCAGCGACGTGAGTCCGCTTTGCGATCCGACGTCCGGCGTTTGCACGGCAGGTCAACCGACATCAGCTTTTGACCCGCGAACTTTTCAGTTCGCACTGAAGCTGAATTTCTGATGGGCGGATGTCTGGATATGCAGCGCCGCCCGTTCGAACAGAACGCTGCCGTGACGGCAGATTCCGTGGCCAAGTCCAAATCCGTATCGCGCAGCACCGCGACGGGATTTTTGCCGCCGACCTCGCACTGACAATTTTTCATTTGGCACGCAGCGAGACCGTAAGTCAGGACCAGGTGCGGCAACCGCTGCGGGATGCGGTTCGGTCATACTAACGAGTACATCTGAGGCGGTTGAGGACAAGGAAAGAACCCCGGGCCGGGCTTTGCACGAGGCGCAGCCGCGAGCCCGGGGTGGTAAAGCTAGAATTCCACGCGAGCTTCCCAGCGAAAGGATGCGTGGCCCGCGATCACAGCCCCAGAACTGTCCGAGAGCCTTGGGAAGATTCGCTGCCTTATTTCGACATCAGCACTCAGGCGCGGCCACATATTGTGGCTCGCGCCTGAGTGCGCTTCTCAAAACGTAAACCGCAACCACATTTGCAAGGTGCGCCCTCCCTGATAGCTGTTGGCTACACCGAAGCCCGCGTTCTTCGGCTGCGAACGCGTTGGAATGAGGTTGCCGCTGGAGTCGTAGGGTAAATTAACGATTGAATTATTGGTTAGGCTCGCGAATTGCGCGTTTGTATTTATGCGGGTGGTGTGCGACTGGTTGAATGCGTTGAAGGCGTCAACCCGGAACTCCAGCCGCCGCGTCTCGCCGAATCGGATGTCCCGCTGCAAGGCGATATCGAACTGCTGGTAGAAGCAGCCGCGCATGTAATCCTGGCCGGACTCCAGCCCGACGCTGCCCACTAAAGGCGGGAGAAAAGCTGCGGTGTTGAACTCTCGATAGGCATTACCGCTGCATCCCGAGCCTGGATTCCCGACGATCCGGACCCGCCCGCCGTAGTCCGGAGAGCCGGTGATATTTGTATTTCCAGTGCCGTCCTGAAAGGAATAGCCGACGGCGTAAGTGCCGTTTCCGTTCGAAGTGTTGGGGCTGTTGGCCGCCCAGATGCCGGACAACTGCCAGTCTTTGGTAACCAGCCTAAGCGCGTCCATGGGCGTCGAGGAAGCATTCTTAAACGTTGGGATAGCATAGACGGCATAGCCCTTGAAGGTGTGCCGGCCAGGAACGTAATCGCCAAGGAGTTTATCGGCCTGGGCCTGATCGGCACGTATCGAGAAGGTGCCATCAGGGTTGTGCTGATACCGCGCCCCGGTGCTGCCCGCTTCCTGAAGGACGATCGTATCGTTCCAGCCGAAGGATAGACCATGGTTAAAGCGGCGGCTGATTCCAAATTGCAGCGTGTGGGAAACGAACCAGCCGCGTGGCTGATACTGGGTGATCCCGCCGTAGCCGCGTATAGCCCGCATCTGGTTGGAGGTTACGGCCGCACCGCCGGGAAGCGAACTCGAAAGCGTCGGGTCCTGATTTTGCGGCAAGAAAGCGGCTCCGAAATCTACTGCATTGATGTTGGGGTTGTCGAGCAGATTGTACGAGTCCTGACCGTTATAGGATACGTCGATCAACTGCTGGCCCAGCATCACCTGGACGCCGCCGCCCCAAGTCCAGGTGCTGGGGTACCCGCTGTTAAGCTGGTAGACATTCAGATTCGGAGCCCCCTGGGTGAGAAGCCCACCCATCGTCTGCAATTGGGAGTAATACAGGGTCTGATCTGTCAGCTCGGGCGGATTTTGCACCTGGGAGTAGATGCTGTTCCCGGCGGGACGATCAAAAAAGAGACCACCGCCGCCCCTGAAGACAAGCCTCCGGTTGGGATTAAATGCCACTCCAAAACGCGGCTCCGCGCGAAGCGTCGGCCAATTGTAAGTAGTGGTGGGCACGGGGCCTTGTCCCGAACGGAACAGGCCGTCGAGCGCATTTCCCGAACCCGGCACCAGCGTGCCGATAGCCACTGCTGTGTTTGGTCCCAGCAATTTACCGGTACTTGGGTCTTCTGCCTGACGATTCGCGCCGGTGCAGGGCGAGGCCGCACAACCGGCCACGTAGAGGAGCGGCGCGCTGGATAGGCTCCATTTATCAGGCAGGAAATTCCCGGCTTGTCCCAACCGGTCATATTGTGGTTGTTGATGGACCAACCGCACACCATAGTCCAGCGTCAGTCGGGGTGTGACTTTCCAGTTGTCCTGCACGTAGCCCTCGAGGTTGTTGTAGATGTAGCTCCCTTCCACGTATTTGGACAACTGCTCGTACTGGTCGAAAATGCCCAGCACCGCGTTGGAGTAGCCGAAGCCGGAGTCCAGCGGGTTATTGGTGTCGTTTTGGAATCTGATCGTCCCCGCCCAGCCCTGTCGCTGCTGCGCCTTGTAGCTGTGGGTCCAGTAGAAGCCTGCCTTCAGTGTGTGACTGCCACGAACTTTCGTGACGCTGATGCTGACATCGTGGGTCTGATTGGTGTTCAACCAGCCGGGGAACGGAAAATTCGGGGGAGCATTGGCGATCCGCCCGCCCCACGAGAAGCTCGGCACCATGTTCAGGGTCGTGCCATCCCAGATCGGAGGTTTCACCGCGTTCAAGGCCTGGTAGGCGTAATAGCTTTTATTTAACGGCGTGCTTGGAAAGACGGAAGGCAATCCCGTCAGGCCGGCTCCGGGCAGACTGGCTACTTTATCCATGGGAAGGCCATTGGTGCAGAAGAGGGGCGCTGTACTTCCGGCCCCCTGCGTGCAGCCACCGAGATCGTTCCGCGATGCTCCGAACGTCGCCTCCAGATACGTCGATGGATTGATGGTGTAGTCGATGGTGCTGGCCCACAAGTAGAACCACTGTTTGTATAGCTTAGAATCGTTAAAACCCGGCAGCGTGCCAAGTATGGTTTTATTCGGCTGGCCCCAGAGGGCTAGCTTGAACGATGCCCGCAACTTGCTCCAGGGCTGGTAATCGATTTTGGTAACCGGCGCCTGGGACATAAGCGATTGTTGCGGCGACGCGATCTCGAAATTGTAAGGAGCTCCCGGCACACTCACATTCGGCAGGGGATACAAACCCAGGATTTTCTGCCCTAAGCCGTAGAGCCGATTGGCAGGGATACGCCCGAGCACGCCGCCGTCCTGAAAGCAGCCGGAGGTGTTGGAAGCCTTGCACGGGTTGTTGGAAAGCGGGTCCTTGATATAGGGAAACGGGTTGCCGTTGTTGTCGGTCGTTTGCGAGAAATCCCCGGCGCGCTCCAGCGCTGTTGGAACGCGGTAGCGTGTGACGGTGCCGGCATTCGAGCGAGGGTCGAACTCATCGGCGAAGAAGAAGAACAGTTTGTTGTTGTGACCTGGTTTCCCAATGGGTCCGCCGATTGAGAAGCCCAGGTCCTTTTCCTTCGTGTACGATCTGGGGTCGCCGTTCAGTTTGTTCGTCCGGCTGTTGGCATTCCATCCCGACTGCCGCGCGACGATAAACCCGGTGCCATGAAATTGGTTGGTGCCGCTCTTGGTGACTGCGCTGATCTGCACGCCGCTCGATCTTCCATACTCGGCCTGGTAGTCCGACACTAGGAGTTTAACCTCCGCAACCGATTCCGTGTTGACCGCAACCATTTGGCCGTTGTTCCCGGTGTCCATCGTGGAAATGCCGTCCATCATAACGTTCGAGTCGCCCCCGCCGGACGACGAGCGATCAGCAATGCGGTTGAGGCCGCTGATCCCTGGGGTAATCGCGGTCAGTGACGTAAAATTCCGGTTCGAGAGCGGCAGGTTCTGCACCTCGGTGGACGTGATGGTTGACGACCGGTCCGCGCTCTCGGTCTGCAGGACTGGCGCTTCGGAGGAGACCGTGATGGATTGACTGATCGCGCCGACTTTGATCGTGAGCGGGCCGAGGGCTACGCGGTCTCCTGGGCTCACCGCGATCCCGGTACGCTGGAAGGTCTGGAAGCCATGGCTTGCAATTTCCAAAGTGTAGGTGTCAGGCGGCACGTTGGGAACAACGAACTCGCCACTGCTACTGGCAGTCACTGCCGAAAGCCGTGTACCCCGGCTTTCGCTGATGAGGTTGATGGTAGCGCCTGGCACCACCGCCGCCGTCGAGTCAACTACACTCCCGGAAATCGTGCCCGTGGCTAACTGCGCTTCGGCTCGCGGAGCCGCAATCCCGAGGAGCCAGAATAGAAGAGCTGCATACATCAATACCATTATGCTGACAAGCTTCGCGATTCTCATTTCCACCCCTTCGGACTAATGTTCCGGGCGTTCCACGAACAAACGATCTATCTGGGGCCGCCAGAGGCGTTCCTTCGCCCGGATCGTTAACGTTAACGTCCGTTAACGTTAACGGGGCTTATAGAACAGTGATCGGATTTCTGTCAAGAAATATCTTTTGGCTTCCCAATGTCTATTTGCTCGGTCGTCCGCTTGCAATTCCATTTGTGCGTGTTAGTATTCGCCATTCGTTATCGTACACGGTAAGCCGAGTGCATTTGGAAACGCAGAACGCCATTCCGCTTCCACTTCGGGCGCCGCCGCTGAAATATATCGTTTTGCCGCCGAGTTCGGTGATAATTGCAGCGAATCGATTCCACCTAAGGCACGAGGAAACCAGAATGAGAGATGTCGTGAAGAATACAAATGGAAACTACAATCCCAAGCCCGAACACAAATTCTCCTTTGGTTTGTGGACCGTCGGCAACCGCGGCCGGGATCCTTTCGGCGACTTCGTTCGTCCTGAGACGCCTCCTGAACATCTCGTTGCCATGCTCGCTGAAGTGGGCGCGTGGGGCGTAAACCTGCACGACAACGATCTTGTTCCCATTGACGCCACTGCGTCCGAACGGGACAAAATCGTTCGCGACTTCAAGAAGGCCTGCAAACAGCACGGAATCGTGGTTCCGATGGCCACCGTGTCTCTGTTCTTTCATCCTGTTTTTCGAGACGGCGCTTTCACCGCGAATGATCCTGAGGTTCGCGCCTATGCCATTCAGAAGACAATGCGCGCCATGGACATCGGCGCCGAGCTCGGCGCTACGATTTTCGTTTTGTGGGGCGGGCGCGAGGGCGTGGAAACCGATTCGTGCCGCAGGGCGGATGACGCGGTAAAGCGTCTTCGCGAGGCGGTCAACTATCTCTGCGAATACAACATCGACCGCGGCTACAAATACAAATTCGCTCTCGAAGCGAAGCCCAACGAGCCGCGCGGCGATATTTACATGGCCACGACCGGCCACTATCTCGGCTTCATCCCCACGCTGGACCATCCCGAAATGGTTGGCGTAAATCCCGAAGTCGCCCACGAGCAAATGGCTGGGCTCAACTTCATGCACGGCGTCGCGCAGGCATGGGAGGCGGGCAAACTATTTCATATCGACCTGAACGATCAGGCGCCAGGCCGTTATGATCAGGACTTCAGGTTTGGTTCGACGAATCCGAAGTCGGCCTTTTTTCTGGTCAAGTTTCTTGAAGACGTAGAGTATCAGGGCTCTCGCCACTTCGACGCTCACGCTTATCGCACAGAAAATTGTGAGGGCGTCAAAGATTTCGCGCGCGGCTGCATGCGGACGTACTTGATTCTCAAAGAAAAGGCTAAGCAGTGGAACGCGGATCGCGAGATCCAATCGATACTGGCTGAAATCTCAGCGGATAAAAAGGGCACGCCGCCGGTGGGCAAATATTCGAAAAATGGCTCGTCAAAACTTCTGGCGCACAGCTTTGACAAAGGCGCGATTCTGACCAAGCGCCTGCCCTACGAGCGCCTGGATCAACTGACGATCGATATTCTTCTTGGCGCCCGCTAATTTGCAGTGCAAGTCAGCTCATCCAAGATTACGAAGCCGCTGCGGCGACTAGCGGTGCGCCTTTGTGATGTCGCTTCACTTCACGGAATAGATGCAGGTTCGACCGCAGCACAATCGAGGGATTCAGATACGAGGAAGTCAGCGGAGCGTTGTGCGAGAGGTGTTCCACCAGCAGGTTGATTGCATTTCGTCCCTGCTGGTACGGCCGTTGATAGATTGAAGCGCAAATCGTTTGCTTCTCGAAATACGGAACCATTTCTTCAAACAAGTCTGTCGTAATCAATTTCACGCTCAGCGCTCGGTTTCTCGCCTCGAGCGCCTTGCAAACAGGCAAGCAGTTCACGGTATTCACATAAATTCCCGCTAAATCGGGAATGCGCGCCAGGAGTGCCGAAGTCTTGCGGAAGCTCTCGGCCGGATCCTCATGCGCTTCGATCACTTCCACTACGCGCCCTCCACTGCAATACTGAGGAAAAGCGTCCGAAAAACCTTCCGTCTTTTTCGAGTGATTCTCAGTGCGCAGCATGCCTGTGATGACGGCAACTTTCGATTTCGCAGGAACAAATCGCCCCATGAGTTCGCCCGCCAGCAGGCCGTTGAGGCGCGGTTCCACGCAAACAATACTCGACCGTTTGCTTCCTGGCGCATCGGTTGAAACGCAGACTACGCGCACGCCCTTTTCTTCCGCTACGTCGATCACCGGCGTGATGTCTGTCGGGCGTCCAGGTGTGAGAACCACCCCCTGCACGCCCGAAGCTAAGATCTTCTTCAGTTCAATCGTTTCACCTCGTCCCAGCTCGGGGACCGGGCGAAACATGAAATCGACGCCGTAATCTCGATAGCGTTTCACCTCGTCGTAGATGCCTTCCCACAATTGGTCGTAAAAGAAATGAATTTCGCGTGGCACGCAAACGCCCACGCGAATCTGCTTGCGGCTCTTCGAAAGAGCTCGCGCGGCAAGATTTGGCTCATAGCCCAGCTCTCGGGCGATGCGCAACACGCGTTCGCGCGTCTTTTCGTTGATTCCCGGGCGGCCGTGCAAAGCCCGATCCACCGTCCCAATCGAGACTTTGGCCTGTTCGGCTAGCCGGTATACTCCGACTTTCCTTTTCATGATTTAGAGGCAGCTATTCTGCCCGAATCCGCGTGTGTATGCAAAATCCTGACATCCAAGGGTATTATCACCGTACGCATTGGCGGCATCCCGAATGATCTCTCTCGCGGACTACTGCGCGAGCATCTTGTGAATCTCGTCTGCGTGGCTGTAATGCGGGTCGATTTGCAGCGTATCTTGAAATTCCTTGCTTGCGAGTTCGGACTTATTCGCCTTCATATAAGCCATCCCGAGGTGGTAATGATACGTTGCGTCCTTCGGGTTCGCTTTTTCCGCCTGCTGCAGCATGTCGATGGCGGAGTTATAGACGCCCTGCTTGTAGTACGCCCAACCTAGTGTGTCCGCGGACGCTGGGAGATCAGGCAGGCCACGCCGCGCGGTTTGCGCCAACGAGAGCGCAACACTCGCGTCGCCGCCATGCTCCAGCATGAGATAAGCAAGATTGTTTGCCGCCACAGGGTAATTCGGCCTCACCTGCAAAGCCTGTTGATACGTGCTTTCCGCTTCCTGCCAATTGCCCTGTGTTTCGAGCAAACTACCAAGCGCGACGTAGAGCCGAACGTCTTTGGGATTAGACTGAATCGCCCGTTTGTAGCCCGCTACAGCCTGATCGACTGAACCCTGCGCGGCCTGAACGCTCGCCAGGAACATAAATGCAGGCACATTGTTTGGATCGAGTTCTGTCGCTTTTTCAAATGCCGCTTCCGCCTTATCTGGCGCCTGATTGCGCAGTTCTACTTGCCCAAGCACAAGGTAGAATTTGCTGTTTGGCGGCACGCGCGAAATCTGGTTCTGCACGAGTGTGAGCGCCTTGCCCGGCTGCTTTTGCTGAACGTCAAGATTGACAAGTCCGGTAAGCGCTTCGGCCGAGGATGGATCCAGGGCCAACGCCTGCGTGTAAAACTTTTCCGCCTCGTCGGACCGTTTCTGCGCCGCACGCAGGTCTCCCATCGCTGTGAACGCGCGTGAATCCTTTGGCGCCTCTTGCATTGCGTTTTTCAGGTCGGCCTCCGCGCCGGCCTGATCGCCCTGATGTAACAGCGCAGCGGCATGAAAGAGATACCCGTCCGGAGCGTGCGGCTCGGTCTTAATCAGTTGTGAGCCGCTCGCCGCGAGCGCCGTGTAGTCCTGCTGCTGCTCGGCTAATCCGGCGAGAGCTCTCTGTACGTCCGGCATGCCGGGCCGCAGCTTATTCGCCGTTTTCCACTCGGTTTGCGCTTGCACGATATTGGAATTCGCCGCATACGCCACGCCCAGTTCGTAGTGAGCCACCGGATTATTGGGATCGTCGGTTGTCACCACCTCCAGGACGTGTGCCGCGTCTTGCGGCTTTGCCTGCTTGATCAGGATTTGCCCTTGTAAAATGCGCGCGTCCACATCTCGCGGCGAGGCTTTCAAGAGTGCGTTGTCCACATTCTCCGCGTCATTTATCTTGTTTTGCGAAAGCAAAATGGTCGCATACGCCTTCGCGATGCCTGGATCCTTCGGATGTTCGGAGTAGAGCGAAGCAAATTCCACCGAAGCCTTGTCGACTTCTCCTTGTGACAAATAGAAGTCGCCGAGTATACGTTCCCCGTTAGGCTGATCTTTTAGGTCGTCCTTCGCCTGCCGCATCACCGCCTCAGCCGCATCCTTCTGCCCTTCAGTCACATAAAGCGTCGCCAACGCCGATCGTGGTGCCGCGCTTTTGGGATCGAGTGACACGGCCGTCTTGAATTGTTTTTCAGCGTCTGGCCAGCGTTTTTGCCGCGCATAGAATTGCCCCAGCGCCATCGCGGCCGCAGCCGATTTGGGATCCACGGACGTCGCCTTTACGTAACTTTCTTCAGCGTGCGAAAGGTCGCCGGCCCTCTCTTGGATCAATCCCAAGTTCAAGTAAGAAGCCATTCGGTTCGGATCGAGATTGATTGCCTGTTGCCCCTCTTTCAAAGCTGCGGGCATCGAACCGAGAGACGCGTCTGCCTGTGAAAGGATCACCTCGGCCTGGACGTTCTGAGGATTTGTGTTCAATGCCGTCTGCGCATGATTGCGAGCATCCGTCGTCTTTCCGCCGGCCAGCAATAGGCTGGCGATATCCACCTGGGCATCCGCATTCCCCGGATCGAGCGTCGTTGTTGCAGCAAGCTCCTGATATGCGCGAGGGATCTGTCCCATCTTCAACAGGCATTTCGCAAATTGATAGTGGGCGTCCGCATAGTGCGAATCGATTTGGAGCGCATTTTGAAACTCGATTGCCGCCTCGGGGTATTTTCCGGCGGACATATAGGACGTCCCTTTATCGAAATACTTTTTCTTTGCGACTTCGGGGTTTTGCGAGCAGCCGAAAACCATCGCGGTGAAAAGAATCGCGACTCCACTCCACGTCCGAATTTTCGCAAGCCGTGCCATCGTTGGGCCAATCATAAGTATTAGGACTCCATCTACACCGCTATTTATCTTACACGCCTCCGTGTCGACTTCGGGACTCCTAGCAGAGCGCGTGTCCACACGCTAAAGACATTTGATGCTGCCGGCCCACAAAGAGCAGTTTCTGTCATCATCCTGCAGGTGAGTTATCTTTGGTTTTGCATTGGTTTGTGTAGCCACTGATTCGCAGTTCAGTCGGGCGCTTTCAGGTGCCTTTGCCGTCGTCTATCTCTGCCTTTTTTCGCGACGCAAAGGTGAAGCTGCCCGGGGTGGGAAATCAAAGTCGCTAAGCGACTACAGCGATCGTCTCACCGGTGTTCACCGGTCGCCCCTCTTTTACCAAAAGCCGCTCGACCTTGCCGGCTTTCGGCGAACGAACTTCATTCTGCATTTTCATTGCCTCGACGACTGCAATTCCTTGCCCGACCTTCACCGTTTCACCGAGCGCAACGAGCACACGCACCACGCGTCCCGGCATCGGCGCGAGCACGTTTTGACGAACCTCTGACGAGGCCGACGCGCTGTGATTTCTGTGCCATTTGCGAGGGTCGCGTACCTGCACAGCGAGTTCTCTGCCACCGATCGTGATCCGCAGATCCTCTCCAAAGGGTTCGACGCTCGCCTCAAACGAGTGCCCCTCAATGAGGACGGAATAGATACCCGGCGCGATTTCGACGCAGTCGGCTTCGACGGCAACTCCATCGATTGTGCCCTGCACTTTGTGTTCGACTCGCGAAAGCTCCAGCGTGTGTGTGGCGCTGCCGAGTTGGATAGCGAGCTTCATCTCGTCCCGCGCGGCTCCCGCTTTAATTGGTCCATTCGGCCATCCAGTTTCCATTTCGAGGCAGTCTGTCGCGAATTACCGGCCATTTCTTTTTCTGGACCGTGTTGGCTCTCATACCGGAGTGCCGCCGCGATAAGTGCCACTTTTGCCTCGAGGGATAACTTCGAGCTGCCGCTCGACCGGAGCACGGGCTCATCATTTCGCGCGAGAAAATCGTCAAGCCATCGCGTATAGACGTCACCGCGTATAAAGTCGTCCGTTGTCAGAATCTTTGCAAAGAGCCCAAGATTCGTCTTGATACCGCTCGCACGCGTTTCTGCAACTGCTCCGCGCAGGCGCGCGATGGCTTCGCTGCGATCCTTGCCCCACGCGATCACTTTGCCGAGCATTGGATCGTACTCGTTTGGCACCGTCCAGCCGGAATAGACGCCATCATCGACGCGAATACCGGGTCCGCCGGCCGCACGATATTGAGTTATCGTTCCCGGAGACGGCAGGAAATTGTTATCGGAATCCTCCGCGTAGACTCTGCATTCAATTGCGTGGCCGTTCAGCACGACGTCCTCTTGTCTCAGTGCGAGTTTCTCTCCGGCGGCGATCCGGATTTGCAGTTTCACAAGATCGAGTGACGTGACCATCTCCGTCACCGGATGCTCCACCTGAAGCCGCGTGTTCATTTCGAGGAAAAAGAACTTGCGGCTCGCATCGACTAGGAATTCCATCGTACCCGCATTGGTATATCCGCCGGAGCGCGCCAGTTTTACCGCGGCTTCGCCCATGGCGCTTCGCAACTCCGGAGTCATGACCGGCGACGGCGCTTCTTCGATCACTTTTTGGTGACGGCGCTGCACGGAACACTCGCGCTCGCCAACGTAAACCATGTTCCCGTGCTCATCGCCGAGCACCTGTATTTCAATGTGACGCGGACGGGCGAGATATTTTTCAAGGAAAAGGCGCCCGTCACCGAAAGCGTTCAACGCTTCCGACGATGCGTCGCGGAATGCAGCGTGCAGGTCCGCCTCATGCTCCACCGCTCGCATTCCTTTGCCTCCGCCACCCGCGATCGCTTTTAGGACGACTGGGAAACCTGCATTCCGCGCTGCAATCAGCGCTTCCTCCGAACTTCGAAGCGGTTCGAGCGTGCCGGGGACGGTGGGAACACCCGCTTCGCGCGCAAGCTGCCGCGCCGCAGTCTTGGAACCGAGCCGCTCCATCGCTTCTGCCGATGGCCCGATGAACTTGATATCCGCTTCTTTGCAGGCGCGCGCAAACGCTGCATTCTCGGCGAGAAATCCGTAGCCCGGATGAATGGCATCGCATCGCGCCGACTTTGCGGCTTTAATAATTTTCTCAATGGAGAGATAGCTCTCCCGCGAAGGTGCCGGCCCGATTCCGTACGCCTCGGCCGCGAGCCGAACGTGCAGCGCTGCGCGGTCAACGTCACTGTATACCGCGACTGCCGATATGCCCATTTCCCGCAGCGCACGAAGAATACGCACTGCGATCTCCCCGCGATTGGCAATCAAGATTTTCTTGAACATTCGTCCGCCGCCGAAAGCGGGGATTCTAACACGCGTTGCTACGAACTCGCCTCGCTGATACCTTTGCTTTGCTCGGCCTGTGCATCGCGCACGCGTAAGCATTGGCAAAAGCGCGATCAAGCCGCTATGATGACGCGTTCCCATATAGGAGAAACGAACGTGCCAGCGGAAGCCAGTGTGCAATCGGAACAGTGGAAAAAGGATGTAGGAGAAGCTGCCGCCAAGCTTGTTGAAAATGGAATGGTGGTTGGCCTTGGCTCCGGCACGACAGCGTTGCAATTTGTCGCCGCCCTGGGGCGCAGAATCGAGCGCGAAAGTCTTCGTTTCGTGGGAATTCCTACGTCCGAACAAACCGAAGAATTCGCCCGAAAACTAAAGATCCCTATGTCAACGCTCGGCGATCACACCGAGCTTGATCTCGACGTCGATGGTGCCGACGAAATCGAAATCGGCACTCTGTACCTCATCAAAGGCCACGGCGGCGCATTGCTCCGCGAAAAAGTGGTCGCCGCCGCAAGCAAACGCATGGCGGTAATCGGCGACGAATCGAAATTAGTGCAACGCCTCGGCTCGCGTTTTTCCGTTCCTGTGGAAGTGGTTCAGTTCGGATGGCAGGTCACAAACAAACGCCTCGAGGCGCTCGGCTCAAAAACCGTCCTCCGTCTCGACAAAACGACAGGCAAACCTTTTGTGACGGACGGCGGAAATTACATCATCGACTGCGATTTTGGCCCGATGCCCAATCCAAAGGAAGTGGCCCATCATCTCGATCACGTCACGGGCGCGGTGGAGCATGGATTATTTCTAGGATTTGTCTGGGAAGCGGTTGTAGCGGGACGCGAGGGAGTCCGGATCATCAAGAGAAAGGAATAGAAAAGGGGCGCGATGAGTGGCGCCCCTTAGAATCTAGCTCTTTGCTAAGTTAGTTTCTGGCAGCTGCGGCGCATGCTTGAGGATAAATCGCGTCCAGAGCACCCCAAAGCGCCTTCAGGCTTCGCTCTGCGGCACAAAGCACACCAAACGACTCCTCATCATTTTGCTCGGCAAGCCATCCACGCCACGCCGAACGGTGGCGCACGTCGGCTTCCTGATGGACCTCGAAGTAGGCCAACGCGCGCTCGTCTGTGACATGGTAGAACTGTTGCAGCCCCGCCTTTTTTTCCTTTGCTGTCTCGGGCACCTGCGCTTCGTAAACGTAGAATGCAGCGACAGCCTGTGCAAACGTTCCCTGCGAGGCGATTTCGTCGTACGCATCCAGCAGCACAGCGACGCCTGGCAACGGATGCGCTTCGTTCAACGCGGTCTGGTCCACCCCGACGGCTTCGGCAAATTGCCGCCAAAGCGCGGGATGCGGTGCCGCTGGGTCCAGTTCCTCGTCGAGGTTTTCCTGAACCAGCGAACCGAGGTGCCCTGCTGCCCGGCCTGCGAGTTGGCGAAGATTTTCCGGAAACGAAAGTACATGCTGGTAATACTGGGCGGCGTACAGCTGCAGGGTTTCTTTCGGCAGAGTTCCTTCGGACCACGCTTTATAAAACGGGTGCTTCAAGAGATGATGCTGTTCGATCAAATCGTCCAGCATCTCAACCAGGTTTTTACGCACTGGTTTTGCTTTGGAAATTCTGAGAGGCATTGCGGATTTCTGATTTCCCCTGTAAATCTCTCTCGGCCATCCAAAGCCTACTCGAATGCGCTACGAAAATCTAGCGGATGGTGCAATCGGGTCGTAAATGTATATAAAGATTTTATAAAGGAATATTGCCGTGTTTCTTGCGCGGATTCGTATCGCGTTTGTTTTCTAGTGATCGCAAGGCAGTGACGATTTTCGCCCTGGTTTGCGAAGGCTCAATGACCGCGTCGATGTACCCGCGTTCGGCGGCCACGTAGGGATTGGCGAAGCGTTCCCGGAAGTCCTCCACCTTGTCCTGGCGCAATGATTCCCGCTCAGCCGCGGGAACCTGATCCAGTTCGCGCCGGTAAACGATATTCACGGCTGCGTCCGGCCCCATTACCGCAATCTCCGCGCTCGGCCACGCGTAATTGATGTCCGTGCGAATATGTTTTGAAGACATCACGCAATACGCGCCGCCATAAGCCTTGCGCGTGATGACCGTGATCTTCGGCACGGTGGCTTCGGCAAACGCGTAAAGCAGTTTTGCGCCCTGCCGAATAATTCCGCCGAATTCCTGCTGCGTTCCTGGCAGAAAACCGGGAACATCCTCAAATGTCACCAGCGGTATGTTGAACGCATCGCAAAACCGCACGAACCGCGCGCCCTTCACGGACGCATTGATATCCAGCACGCCGGCCAGCACAGCCGGCTGATTCGCCACAATTCCCGTCGGCAGTCCATCGAATCGCGCAAACCCAACCACGAGATTCTGCGCGAAATATTCGTGAACCTCGAAAAATTCTGCATCGTCCGCGACGGCATGGATTACATCCTTAATGTCGTAGGGTTTTTGCGCATCTTCGGGCACGAGCGAATCGAGCGCGGGTTCCGCACGGTTCCACGGGTCCTTCGAACTGCGTCGCGGCGGATCATCCACGTTGTTCGAAGGCAAATAACTCAGCAGTTCGCGAATCATTGCAAGGCATTCCGCATCATCTTGTGCAACGAAATGCGCCACGCCGCTTTTTGCGTTGTGCGTCATCGCGCCGCCCAGCGCTTGCTTCGTCACGTCCTCGTGCGTGACCGTCTTGATTACGTCAGGGCCTGTCACGAACATGTAAGACGTTTCTCGCGTCATAAAGATGAAATCGGTGATCGCCGGCGAATAAACGGCCCCTCCCGCGCACGGTCCCAGAATCGCGCTGATTTGGGGAACCACGCCGCTCGCCAGCGTGTTGCGCAGGAAAATATCGGCATATCCAGCCAGCGATTTCACCCCCTCCTGAATTCGCGCACCGCCTGAATCGTTTAACCCGATCACCGGTGCGCCGACGCGCATTGCCAGATCCATGATCTTCGTGATTTTTTGGGCGTTCGCTTCGGAGAGGGAACCGCCAAACACCGTAAAGTCCTGCGCGAAGACGTAAACGAGCCGTCCTTCGATTCGCCCATAGCCCGTGACGAAGCCATCGCCCGCCGGCCGCTGCTCGGCCATTCCAAAATCATCGGAGCGGTGACGAACGAACTTGTCCAGTTCTTCGAACGATCCTTCGTCGAGCAGCAAGTCGATGCGCTCGCGAGCGCTTAATTTACCGGCCTTGCGCTCGCGTTCTCGCCGCTCGGCACCGCCGGCCGCTTCCGCTTCCGCATTCAATCGGCGCAGTTCCGCAAGCCGGTCAGCATGCTTCGTATGAGGCGTTGTCATGCGGACATTCTGCCCCACGAGGGCAAGCGAGTCTAGGGCGTGGGGGGCTTTCGGCTCTCGACGGTTTCGCCGCTCTGCAAAAACCCCTGCAGCCAGCCAAGCATGCGCGGCCATCCTCTGTAACTTTGAGCAATCTCAGGATATGCGCTTAAGCCGGAGTGGCGGATTCTTACGAGCGTTCCTTTGCTCTCAGGCGTGAGCTCCCAGCGAACGGTCGTTTTCGCTGTGCCGGTCCAACTCGCAACCCATGTGTAGACAATCAGATGCGGCCGCTCGATTTCGACGTACTCGCCGGTAACCTCAAATTTTCCGCCGTCCGGCCCTACGCCCCCGATGCGCCACTTGCCGCCCACGCGCAAGTCCGCGGAAAATTCCGTGCTTCGGTAGATGCCTTCCTGCCCCCACCATTTCACGACCTGTTTGGGATCAATGAGAGCCTCAAAGACACGCTCGGGCGGCGCCGCAATGTGAATCTCGCTTACAGTCTCGTCCGGTTCAGGAGTCGCTTTTGTTGCCATGTTTCCTCCTTTGCTTTGTCCTCGCAGTCGGGCGGCGCTGCGGCTTTGCATCGCCCGATTGCTCGCTTTCCACGAAGCTTTTCAGACTGGCCAGGTTCTTTTGCCAAAACGTTCGATACTCGGCGATCCATGAATCGACCGCTTTTAGGGGCGAGGCATTCAATTCGTAGACGCGATGGCGCCCCTCGCGACGCTCCCGGACCAACTGCGCGCGCCGCAGCAAACGCATATGCTTCGAGATCGCCGGCCGTGAGACGGGAAACATCGCCGCAATCTGCCCGGCCGGCCGACTCCCCTGTCGCAGCAGATCGAGGACGGAGCGCCGGGTGGGATCCGAGAGCGCGGCGAATGCATCCTGCTGCCCATATGTAACCGAATGGTGACGCATAATGCGTAACCTTACGGTTTCGCATCCTAGATGTCAAGTATTTGGAGACCTTTGTGTCAAAACTCTCTTAAAGATGTCTCCTTTGTTAGCCCGTTAAAAGTGTCCGCGTCTCCCTCTCTGAATTGGTTCGTCGCGCGCTTTGCCGTGGCCTTTTATCGCCTAAAAAAATGCCCTTTTTTTGTCGATTAGAATTTGCCGCTCCCTTTTGTTTTCAGTAAGTTGCGCGGTTTTCTAATCGGCAAATTGGCGATTAGAAATCTCCGATGGTGAGTGGCCCTCGTTAATGGTGAAAGACATCCCCAAGCATTTGCGGAGTCTGTTCTTGGGCCAATTTGGGCTCGGTTTGTACCGTATGAGCGATGTTCTTGGCCGGTTCTATCCATTTAATGTCGCCGGAGATGCAACAAATTGCCTTCACGGCTTGAATGATGTTGCTGCCGGTGATAAAGGCTTCGGCTCCGCGTTCGACAACATTTTCAAGGGCAGCGACGAGATTGGCGCGGCGGTGGGAAACCAAGCCGACGGCTTCAAAGTGGCGGCGGAGAGCCCTTTCGGGTACATCGTAGTGTTGGGCGATGCCCCAGAGCTTGGACCATTCGATGTATTCCTTTTCCATCAGCTCGCGATCGGGATGGCGGCAGATTTGGCATTTGCGGCTGTGGCGTTCGAGGGTGGGATCTGCTTTGTTTTCAGCGAGGGATTGTTGAGCGGGACCGATTACGGAGGGTTTAGTTTCAGAAAGTGTTTGGTTACATTCAGTTTGTTCGTTCATGTCGAAACCTCAAAACCAAGTTTACCAGAGGTTAATATAAAAGTCAATACATATCGGAGTACTAGAACCTATTTTCCCGATTTGGGATTGGCACATTCGAGCTAAGATGACCCGCCAGCCAACCACGAGAGACGTTGAGGCATCTCTCGCGTTCAGTAAGTTGACCGACGATCGGGACGAACGTGTGGAATTGGTCAGCTGCGCGACTTAAACGAGCATTAATTTCTCTTACGCTGCCAGTTTTGGCGGCTTGTTGCGCCTTAATTCTGCTGGCCGCCGATCCAGCCACGTCCCAGACATCATCCGAGCATCCGGCGCCGTGGGAGATTGCAGCGGGCGGCAAGATGGCGTTTGATGTGGCGTCGGTGAAGCGGAATCTTGAGCCTTACCCTCCGGACGGCACTGCGCCACATTCTAATTTTCCTTTGGGTTCGGACGAAGCTTATGCGATGAACGGAGGGTTGTTCGTTGCCACGAAGTGGCCTCTCTACGTTTTTATCGGCTTCGCGTATAAGCTGTCACCCTACGAGCTATCCCGCGTGCAGCAGGAACTTCCCAAGTGGGCCGCAATCGAGCATTTCGATATCGAAGCGCGCGGACCAGCGAGCGCAACAAAGGATCAGATGCGATTGATGATGCAGTCTTTGTTGGCGCGCCGTTTTAGGCTGGCCGTTCACAAGCAGGCTCAGCGAATACCTGTTTACGACGTGGTGGAAGACAAGCCCGGACGGCTTGGGTCGAGCCTCCAGCGACATACTGACGACCAACCGTGCGCAACCAGCAGCTCTTCAGCTCAGCAAGCGAGCGCGTCGCAATTGATGCCTTGCGGCACAATGAGCGGCCACTTTTTTTCGGGGCGAATGCACGTGGAAGGGCGGGGATTGACGCTCGATCAGCTTGCGGGCTACTTGCAGCAGATGCAGATGCCAGCGCTTGACCGGCCGGTCTTGGATGCTACGCAGTTGAGTGGCACTTACGACTTCACATTGGAGTGGACGCCTGAAGGACCGGTTTCGCTGAACGGAGCGAAAGCGCAGTTAGATGAAACGGGCCCGTCGTTCATAGAAGCGTTGAAAGAACAGCTTGGGTTGAGGCTGGTTGCTGGGGCGGGCTCGGTGGATGTGCTCGTGGTCGACCATGTTGAGGAGC
>Ga0105240_10005823_pt1 | contig 18282 bp, 11 predicted proteins | sample KBSC54metaG_FD_80426 | JGI IMG/M metagenome (GOLD analysis project Ga0105240, IMG submission 80426) | Corn rhizosphere microbial communities from Kellogg Biological Station, Michigan, USA - KBS C5-4 metaG | ecosystem: Host-associated > Plants > Roots > Rhizosphere > Soil | place: Michigan, USA...
ATCCTCTTCCTCTTCTGGACCATCACCCACTTCGCCCGTAAGCTCGTACAAAACCAAAATACATCCGTAGAACCGGATAAACAGCAGCTTTTCACCATCATGAGCGCAGGTGTCGTAGGCGCCCTGGCCTATACGTTTTGCGACTCTTACTGGTACAGCGCCGTGGAAGGTGAAGTATATGCGTCAAGCGCCTTCTTCACCGCCCTGGTCTTCTGGGCCATCCTCAAATGGGAGCATCATGCCGATAGGCCCGGCGCCGACAAATGGATCGTTTTCCTTTTTTATATGATGGGGCTTTCCATCGGCGTCCACCTGCTGAACCTGCTGACCATCCCTGCCATTGTGATGGTGTATTATTTTAAAAGATTTAAGCCCACCACCTGGGGGGCGATCATCGCTTTCCTGATAGGCTGCGCCATTACGGGCGCTGTACAGGTGCTTGTCATCCAGTACACTATCAAAGGGGCAGGCTTTTTCGATATCTTTTTTGTCAATGACCTGGGGATGCCGTTTTTCAGCGGTTTCGGGCTTTATTTCGCCCTGCTGGTAGGCCTTCTCACCTGGGGGCTCACCTTCAAAACAGAAAAGACCACGGCTAACCGCATCCGCATCTGGATGGGCCTCTTTGTGCTTATCGTCGCCCTTCCCGTGATCATCGGCTCGGCAGGCGGTGGCGGCGGGAAATTTTTCAAGCTCCTGGTGGGCCTGGGCATCGCCTACCTGGCAGGGAATTTCATCAAGCCAAACCTCCTTCACAATTTTAAACTGGCTCTCTGGTGCTTTGCCTTCATGCTGCTGGGCTACTCCACTTATTTTACCACCCTTATCCGTAGTAATGCCGACCCCGCCGTGGATATGTACAACGTAGACAATCCCGTCAGCCTGGTGGGTTATCTCAGCCGTGATCAGTATGGAGACTGGCCGATCCTGTATGGACCGGACTTCCAGGACAGGCCGCCGAGAGTGGACGGAGGTCCGTTGTATGTAAAGGGTAAAGAAAAATACGAGGTCGCCGGAAGGGTCTCCGCGCAGGACTGGGGCGGAACCCCCTCCTCGCATATCTTCCCCCGCATGTGGGATGGTAACAACGACAGGGGACAGATCGACGCTTACCGGACGTTCGCCAACCTGGCTGAAGGAGAGAATCCGACCATGGCCGACAATATCGAGTATTTCATGAAATACCAGACAGGGGTCATGTTCCTGCGCTATTTTATGTGGAATTTTGCGGGCAAGCAAAATGACCTGCAGGGCTTCGGCAACGCCAGGGATGGTAACTTCGCCACAGGCATCTCTTTCCTGGACAACTGGTGGTACGGAGACCAAAGCAAGCTCCCCGACACCATCCATAAGAATAACAAATCTTACAACCAGCTATATCTTCTTCCCTTTATCCTGGGTCTTATCGGGCTGGTCTATCAGTACTTAAAGAGCACGAGAGACTTCTGGGTCACAGGACTGCTGTTCTTCTTCACCGGTTTCGCCATCGTTCTTTATCTCAACCAGGCCGGGTACCAACCCCGCGAACGGGACTATGCCTACGCAGGCTCCTGCTATGCTTTTGCCATCTGGATCGGGCTGGGCGTCATCTGGATAAAAGAGCTCCTGGAAAAATATGCCCTGAAGGGCAAAGCAGCCATGGCGAATTATGCCGCCGCCGGCCTTTGCTTTCTGGCCGTACCCGTCCTCATGGGCAGCCAGGAATGGGATGACCATGACCGCAGTAAAAAGACGCTGGCCAGGGACATCGGCAGGGATTACCTGGAGAGCTGTCCGCCCAATGCCATCCTCATCTCTTTCGGGGATAATGATACGTACCCCCTCTGGTATGCGCAGGAAGTGGAAGGCATCCGTCCCGATGTACGGGTGATGAACTATTCACTGCTGGGCACCGACTGGTATATCAATCAGCTGCGGTATAAGGTCAACGAAAGTGCGCCTGCCAATGTGCTTTTTACCCCCGAACAGATACAGGGCAACACCCGCGATGCCGTGCCCATCACCAGTCTGCCCGGTTTTGATCAGAATAAATACTATGATCTGTATGATATGCTGAAGAATGTGGTGGGCAGCAATGATCCCAAATACACCACCCAGACGGAAGATGGAGAGACATATAATCTCCTCCCCGTACACAAGCTGTCCGTACCGGTGGATACCAACCTCGTACGTAAGAATGGAACGGTCAATCCCAATGACAGCATTGTATCCCAGCTGCACCTGGATCTTGCCAAAGACAAGAATTATCTGTTCAAGAATGAGCTGGCGATACTGGCCCTGATCGCAGCCAACAACTGGCAGCGCCCCCTGTGCTTCAACTCCACTTATGAATTGGAGAGCCTGGGATTGGCCAAATACATCCGCCAGGATGGACTCGCAGGAAGATTGGTGCCCGTGGAAGGCAACACAAATGGGACTTTTTACAACAATGAAGCGGCTTATAACAATATGATGAATAAGTTTAGCTTCGGCAATGCCAATACGCCCGGCGTTTATTATGATGAAGAGAACCGCCGTCATCTCAATACGCTACGTGCTGCGCATGCCCAGCTGGCATTGAGCCTCATCGACGAGGGTAAAAAGGATGCCGCTCAAAAATTGCTGGAGCATTTCGATCACAATGTGCTGGAGTCCAATTTCCCCTATGGTATGACATCCAATAGAGGCAACCAGCATAACCGCATCTCTATGAGCTTCCTGCTGGCCTGCTACCAGTCCGGAGACATAAGACTGGCGCAAAAAGTAGCGGCCTCGGTGAAAAAAGACCTCAGCCAGCAATTGCGCTATTATAATTCGTTGGGAGAAGCGATGCCGGATGAGCAGATGGCTATAAATGCCCAGATGCTCTTACAGGGTAAAGGAGGTAGTCTTTCCGATAAACAGGCAGGTTTCGCCAATGACATCCTGAGCTCTTACCAGATGCTCATGCAGTTAAACGACTGGGAAAAACAGTTTGGCGGATCACCGGCGCCGGCGCCCGGGGCCGCGCAACCGTCGCAGGAAAAGGGACAGCCCCTGATCAGCAACCCGCCAAAAGCGGACTCCCCCAAAAAACACTAACACCCACATAAGACAATCATCTTACGGAATAAGACCGCGGATCCCGGCAGCACAAGAGCTGCCGGGATCTTTGTTTTGCAGCCAGTTAGAACCAATTCCCCCGGATGGTTGTTTATTAAAAAGATGCCCCGGCAAAGTCAAAAATATCAGGGTGTTAATAAACCCGTTAAGGGGAGATGCAGACAAGCATTTGTAAATAATTATCTGTAAATTGAGGGGAAGCGATTCCCACTTTCTAATCAAACGATATGATAGGATTTCATTTTAGACGGTATGACCCGAATGAGGAAGGCAAACCAAAGTTCGACCAGTTGCTGGATGTATTCCTGCAGCTGTTGAGCTACACCAATGGAGATGTTGGCGAAGCTTTGCAATGGATGAATCAGCTGGATAAGGAATATCAGCTGTCAGATGACGAATATGGCATGGGAGATTTCATCGATGACCTGAAAGACAAAGGTTATATCGACGAAAATAAACAGACGGGCGAGATAACGATCACTCCCAAAACAGAACAGGGCATTCGCCGGCGTTCGCTGGAAGAGATATTCGGCAAGCTGAAAAAGACCAAGCAGGGCAACCACAATACATTCAAGCCGGGAGGAGGTGACGAGATCAATCCCGAAAGCCGCCCTTTCCGTTTTGGCGATCAGCTGGAACAGATCGATTTCACCGAGTCTATCCGCAACGCCCAGATCAATCATGGCATCGAGAGCTTCAATATGCAGGAGGATGACCTGAAGATCAGGGAAACAGACTACAAGGCGCAGACCTCCACAGTGTTGATGATCGATATCTCCCATTCCATGATCCTCTATGGAGAGGACAGGATCACGCCCGCCAAAAAAGTGGCCATGGCCCTCAGCGAGCTGATCACTACAAAATACCCAAAGGATACGCTGGATATCGTCGTTTTCGGTAACGATGCCTGGCCGGTGGAGATCAGGGACCTTCCTTATTTACAGGTAGGCCCTTATCACACCAACACCGTTGCAGGACTGGAATTGGCCATGGATATCCTCCGGCGCAGGCGGAATGCCAACAAACAGATCTTTATGATCACCGATGGCAAACCCACCTGTCTGAAGGTAGGAAAACGATACTATAAGAACAGCTTCGGTCTGGACAGAAAGATCACCAGCAGATGCCTGAACCTGGCTGCTCAATGTAAAAAACTGAAGATACCCATAACTACGTTTATGATAGCGAGTGACCCCTATCTCCAACGTTTTGTGAATGAGTTTACAGAGACCAACAACGGAAAAGCGTTCTTCGCCTCGTTAGACCATCTGGGGGCCTTTATTTTCAGGGACTTTGAAAGCGGCAAACGCAAGACAGTATATTAAACGCAACGAAAGCTATATTAAAAACCTAATTGCTAAGGCGAAATCTAAAACGAAGAAATGGATATTACTAAACTAACGACACTGGGTGAGCTGAGATCCGCAGGATACAGGAACAGATCTGTAAAAGAAGAGATCCGCGAAAATCTTATACGCAAACTGGTCAATAAGGAAATTACTTTTCCCGGGATCATCGGATACGAGGATTCCGTCATACCCGATACCGAAAGGGCATTATTATCCCGGCATAATATACTTTTTTTGGGATTGCGGGGCCAGGCCAAGACGAGGATGGCCCGTCAGATGATCGATCTGCTGGATGAATATATTCCCTATATCACCGGCAGCGAAGTGAACGACAATCCCTTCCAGCCTATTTCCAAATTTGCAAGAGACCTGCTGGCAGCTAAAGGAGATAACACGCCCATCAGCTGGCTGCACCGGTCCGAACGCTATGGAGAAAAGCTGGCGACGCCGGATGTCAGCGTGGCCGACCTCATCGGGGACATCGATCCCATCAAGGCCGCCAACCTCCGGTTGAACTTTGCCGACGAACAGGTGATCCATTTCGGGATCATCCCCAAAAGCAACCGGGGTATCTTTGTCATCAATGAGATACCCGACCTGCAGGCGCGCATACAGGTGTCCCTCTTCAACATACTGGAAGAAGGCGATATCCAGATCCGGGGCTTCAAATTGAGAATGCCGTTGGACATGCTGTTTGTCTTCACGGCCAATCCCGAAGATTATACCAACCGCGGTTCCATTGTCACCCCCCTGAAAGATCGCATCGAAAGCCAGATCCTGACACATTATCCCAAAAATGTCGATACTTCCCTGGCCATTACAGAACAGGAAGCCGACATCCATACCGAACAGAAAGGCAGGGTGATCGTCAGCGACCTGGTCAAAAGGTTGATCGAACAGGTATCTTTCGAAGCCCGCAGCAGCGAGTATGTAGACAAAAAAAGCGGCGTCTCTGCCCGTCTGACCATCGCAGCTTTTGAAAATGCAGTAAGCGCCGCAGAACGCAGAGCCATCCTCAATGGAGAGAAGGAGACACAGGTCTGGATGAGCGATCTCGTAGGTATCGTCCCTTCCATCACGGGAAAGATCGAGCTGGTATACGAAGGAGAACAGGAAGGCCCCTACCAGGTGGCATTCAATCTGCTGGAAAAGTCATTCCGCAGCCAGTTCGTCAACTACTTCCCCAATCCCGATCAGCTGAAGAAACGCAAGGCCGATACAAAGGATGAGAACCCCTTCAGATCCATCACCCATTGGTTCGACAAAGGCAATCAGCTCAACCTGTTCTTTAATACGAAGGACGAAGAGAAGATCCAGCAGCTCTATAAAGTGGATGGCCTGCATGCCCTTGTCAAAAAATACTTCAAGCTGGCGAATGAAAGAGAAGCAGCCCTGTTGATGGAGTTCGTTCTGCACGGATTGGCAGCCTATTCCCTTATCAGTAAAAAAGTAGTGGAAGGCAAGATAGAGTTTAAGGACCTCATCGGCTCGATGGTGAACCTGGGCTCTTCCGGGAGCAGCTTTGGCAGCGAAGATGAGGATCTCGACGATTTCAATTAAAATAAAGCGTCATTCATCCTGGTATTCATTCGTCAGCCCCGTTATAAAATCGGTGAACGAACTACAGACAAAATTATATGAAGACGGCTCTCCGGGGTCGTCTTCATGCCCAAACAGATATATATGCCCATAGTCGGCCGGCGCCACTGACAACACAAACAAATTGTCGTGAGGGTCTGCGGCAAAAGGGATCATCCCTTTCATATCGATACCTTCTCCGCTATTCTCGCGCAGCAGCCTGTCGATGGTCAGTTTCCCGTATTTGATGGGAAGGAACCAGTCGATGTTATAGACATACTCATCCCCTTCCACCGCATCGAATGGCGGATATCCTCCGTTACTCTGAAGATAAAACTCTATAAATTCTTTGGGCAGGGTGATCTCCCACTCCATCTCAAAAGCCTGCAAATCCTCCACGGTCAATCCCTGTTCCGCCTCTTCGAACTTTTTCATCTTTTAAGGTATTATATTTACTTCCCGCTCCAATTCCACGCCAAATTTCACTTTTACGCTCTGCAGTATTTCCTCGCTGAGGTCATAGATCTCACGTCCGCCGGCATGCCCGTAATTCACCAGGACCAGTGCCTGGCGGTCATGACAGCCTGCATCTCCCTTGCGATATCCCTTCCATCCGCACTGTTCGATCAGCCAGCCGGCAGCCAGCTTGACGCCGGAAGGACCGGGATAACCTACAATATTCGGGAAAGCTCCCCGCAACTCCTCAAACTTCAAAGCCGTAACAGTAGGATTCTTAAAAAAGCTCCCCGCATTGCCTATTTCCGCAGGATCAGGCAGCTTGGACCGGCGAATACGAACCACCGCTTCCGCAACAGCCTGTATGGTCAACTCCCCAACCCCCATCTTTTCCAGCTCCTCCCTGATGGCCCCATACTCCGTATGCAGCCGAGGCACCTTATAAAGTCTAAAAGTCACATCCAGGATAACGAACTGTCCTTTATACCGCCGTTTGAAAACACTTTCACGATAGCCAAACTCGCAATCATTGAGGCTGAAAGTATACACCTTCTTTTCCTCCAGGTGATACGCCGACAGCTCATAAAACACCTCTTTCAATTCCACCCCATAGGCGCCGATGTTCTGCATGGGGGCCGCTCCGACATTACCGGGTATCAGGGAAAGGTTTTCCACACCGGCCCATCCCCTCTGCAGCGCATACTGTACAAAGCCATGCCAGTTCTCCCCCGCCCCCACCCGGACATATACATACTGCGCATCTTCCCGGACTACCCCGATGCCCTTTATCCCGTTGCGAAGGACAAGACCATCAAAATCGCGGGTAAGGATGATGTTGCTGCCTCCTCCGAGGATCAGCAATGGACCTGGACGGGCTTCCAGCATCTCCGGCAATGCGTCCTGACTGTCAAAGCTGGATAACCACCGGGCTTTAACATCTATTCCAAACGTATTATAATCTTTAAGAGAGACGTTCTCTGTAATCATGATGTCCCAAAAATAGCGATTTACATCGCATCCACATCCGGGATGACCACCACACTCCGGAATTTCGGGTGATTGTGCAGGATAGCCGTTTGCTGCTGTATCGCCTGCTTGGCGAAAGCAATGGTATGACCATCCTTGGGCAGCTTGAGCAATAATTCCATCAGGAACTGGTTGCGTATACGGGCCACCACCGGTTCCGCGGGTCCTACCAGGTAAGCACCGAGACCCTGTTTCAGGCCACCGGCAAACAAATGCGCCGCGGAGTCCACCACCTCCTTGGTCTTATGTCTGAATGTCACCAGGATGATACGGGAATACGGAGGATAAAAGAACTGCTGCCTGGCCACTATTTCATGTTGAAAAAAAAGCTTGTAATCATGCGCTTTGATATAACCCAGCACAGGATGCGCTGTATTAGCCACCTGTATCAGTACCCTCCCCTGCCCGTCCAGCCGGCCGGCACGACCGCTGACCTGCTCCATCAATTGAAAGGCGCGCTCATTCACCCGGAAGTCTGCAAAACTCAGGATACCGTCCGCATCCAGGATACCTACCAGGTTGACATGCATAAAATCCAGCCCTTTTACGACCATTTGCGTACCGACCAGCACATCGATACGTTGCTGCTCGAATTGCTGGATCAGGCTGTCATGCGCCGTCTTGCCACGAACGCTGTCGATGTCCATCCGGGCGATACGGGCCTTGGGGAAAAGCTCTTCCAGATGCTCTTCAATACGTTCCGTACCGAAGTTGCGCTGCACAAAACGATGGTTGCCGCAGGCCGCGCAGGTATTCAACGGCGGATATACGGTCCCGCAATAATGACAATGCAGCTTGTTCGTCAGCTTATGAAAGTTGAGGGATACATCGCAGTTACGGCATTGGGGTATCCACCCACATACCTCACAGACCTGGTAAGGCGAATATCCACGGCGGTTTTGAAAAAGGATCACCTGCTTGCCAGTGGACAGGGATTGCTCGATGGCCACCTGGAGGTTGGGACTTATGATTATCTTCCCCTCTTGTTTGGGGAGATGGATCTTCTTCGTATCTACGATCTCTATCCCCGGTAACTGCACCTGTCCGAAGCGCTCCATCAATTCCACCCGCCCATACTTCCCATTTAATGCATTAAAGTAAGTTTCCACGGAGGGGGTCGCGCTTCCCAACAATACTTTTGCCTTGAACAACGAAGCATAATAGACAGCCGCATCCCGGGCGTGATAGCGTGGGGCAGGCTCCTGCTGTTTGTAGGACGCGTCATGCTCTTCGTCGGCAACGATGAGGCCGAGATCGCTGAATGGCAGGAACAGCGAAGACCGGGCCCCGAGGATGATTTTTAGCTCTCCGCTGCGGATCTTGTTCCATATCTCCAACCGCTCATTCTGGCTAAACTTACTGTGATAGATACCGATATAACCCCCGAAGTGTTTTTGCAGCCGGCGTATGATCTGGGACGTTAGCGCAATCTCAGGCAATAGGTAAAGCACCTGTTTTCCCTGCCGGAGGACCTTTTCTATCTGCCGGATATACACCAGGGTCTTACCGCTGGAGGTGACGCCGTGAAGCAGACAGACAGGACGCTCCTGCCAGGCCAGCTCTATACCTTCGAATGCTGCCTGCTGCGCAGGCGTCAGCTCAAAGTCGATGTGAATATCACGAGGCAGGTATTGCAGCCGGTCGACCACCCGCCGTTCGATCATGAGCACATCTTTATCTACCAATCCCTTCAGTTGCGCGTCGGAAGCACCGGATTTTTTTAGTAATGAAGCCTTGCTGACACTACCTTCCGCTTTTAGCAGATGCAGGTAGGCAAGCAGTAATTCCAGCTGTTTGGGCGCCTTCCCACCCCAATCATTGAGCAACGGCGCCAGCTTTTCCTCGTCATTATACACCGGGTTGAGCACCACATAGCTTTCCTTTTTGGCAGTATAAGTGTCCTTCAGCGCCTCCCATACAAAACAGACCTTCTTTTCGATAAGCCGCTTGATCACCGGGTATACATGGTTAACATCCAACAGCTGCTGTACCTCCGAGATCCGCAGTTCCTTCCGGATATGCAGGGCCTCGGCCACCACGAACTCATCATTGTCTAAATGTGAAAAATCATCGCCCGTCTCTTCATTGAAAACAAGGACTGTCTCGCTGCTCAGCTTGAAATGGGCCGGCAGGGCAGCCGCCATGACCTCTCCTTCGCTACAGAGATAGTAACCTGCAATCCACTCCCACAATTGTAGCTGGGCGGGATGGAGGATAGGCTCCTGGTCCAGGAGGTTGAGTATATCCTTGGGTTCAAAAGCCTCCGGCTTGTCCTGGTGCAGCCGCTTGACAATACCCGCATACTTTTTGTTCTTCAGCTGCACTTCCACCCGGCATCCCTCGCGAACGGACATACGCCATTGCTCCGGTACGGACCATGTATAATTCTTTGGCAGCGCCAGGGGGATGATGATTTCGGCGTACATTAACCGGCAAAGTTACTCATTCTGAGGGACATTCATGGGCCTGATCCATGTCGCCTCGCGTCGAATCAACTCTTCTTCCATCATCCGGAAAACCCGTTCTTTTAACACCTGCAGATCCTCCATGGTCAGTCCTTCCACACTTACTTCCGGGAGATAGACCGTACGTAGCCTGCCGGGGTTGAGACTAAAAATACTGGAGTAATGCATCCGTTTATAGGTGTCGAGAAAAAGCATTGGCTTGATAGGCGTTTGGGTCTCGATAGCCATGCGAAAAGCGCCGTCATAAAAGGTCTTTAAGGGTCTGTCCGTCTCGTTGAAAGTGCCTTCGGGAAAGATAAAAACAGAAATCCCCTGGCGTAATACCCCTATCAGCTCCCGGGCGCTTTTTGACCGCTGGTCGGGACTGCTTCTGTCCACCATGATCACCGCCCGGCTGTAGATATAGCCAAAAATGGGAATACGCCTCATCTCCGCCTTTCCCAATACCCGAAAAGCGCGCCGGCGGACCACCAGCAGGATCATGGGAATATCCAGGTAGGAGATATGATTGGCGACAAATACATATGGCTTCCCGGGGTCTGGCGCCGGTCCGGGCAGCTCAACATACCTCAACCCCACCAGCGTTATCCAGGCCCGGTCCCAAAGAAGACAGACCTTATAGATCAGGTTGCCGCCCCGCACCGGTCCATAGAAAGAGAACACCACCACAAAGGGGAACACCAGCAACATGCCGGCTATAAAGAGTAGGAGGGCATAGCAGCAGTATACCCAACGCAGCGGTCTCAACGCAATATGCATCCTGCAATATGCTCATTTTTTATTTACAATCACATTGCCATTCTACCCCCAGTTCGATGCAGGTGACGACTACCAGGCTGTTGTCGGCTCCGGGTCTCCCCTTGGGTATGGCAAATACAACACGCAGATACTGCCCTTCTTTTGTATGGCCTTCCACGGCATATTTGGGGTCAGGATGGGCATCGGGCTCGCTTTTCCTGTAGTTGATCTCTCCTTCTTCCAGGATCTCCCGGATCTCTTTTTCGGTGATATGCCGGCATTCCATACGACAGCGGGCATGATGGGTGAGTATCAGATGGCTGACATGACGATCGATAGGCCCTCCCTCAACTGTTTGGGTAGAAGAGTCCCGCTGCCCGCACATGGGAAAGGTTGTAAGTATTGCCCAACTGGTGATGAGTGCAGGTAGTAGTCTGAATCTCACGATATTCTGGTATTTCGTCCCGAAGATACTGCGATCTATGGTATTTCGCTATCCTTCAGGTATCTTTGCGGATTGAATCACTATGGAGTCAGTGCGAAATAAGACGGTAGCCTTTCATACCCTTGGGTGCAAGTTGAATTACTCGGAGACGAGTACCCTTTCCCGCATGCTGGAAAATGAAGGCTTTGACAAAAAAACTTTCGACGAACAGGCCGACGTGTACGTGATCAACACCTGTTCGGTCACCGACAATGCCGATAAGGAATGCCGCCACCTGGTACGGCGCATCCAGCGCCGGAGCCCGGAAAGCCTCGTGGTGATCACCGGCTGCTACGCACAGTTAAAACCTGAAGCCATCGCCTCCATCCCGGGTGTAGACCTGGTACTGGGAGCAGCGGAAAAATTCAACATCGCCCATCATTTAAAAGAGCTGTCCAAGGGCGACTCCGCCCGCATCTGCAGTTGCGATATCGAAGCCGTCACCGGCTTTACCCCCACCTTTTCCCTCAACGACAGGACCCGCACCTTCCTGAAAGTGCAGGACGGCTGCGACTACAACTGCTCCTTTTGCACCATTCCCATGGCAAGAGGCAAGAGCCGCAGCGATACCATTGGCCGGACGGTACAAAATGTCCGGCAGCTGGCGGCCGGCGGTAATGTAAAAGAGATTGTTCTTACAGGGGTAAACCTGGGGGATTTCGGCAAAGGTCCACATCCTTTCCGCCTGCAGGCGGACACGGCAGCCCTGGCCAACGAACCTACGGTTCACTCGGGAGAAGAGAACTTCTTCGGCCTGATGCAGGAGCTGGATACCATCGACGGTATCGAACGCTTCCGGATATCGTCCATCGAGCCCAACCTGCTCAACCCAGAAATGATCGAATGGGTAGCCGGCAGCCGGAAATTCATGCCGCACTTCCATATCCCGCTGCAAAGCGGCAGCGACCGCATCCTGGGACTCATGCGCCGTCGCTATAAAAGAGACCTGTACGCATCGAGGGTACAGCAGATCAGGCAGGTGATGCCACACTGTGCCATCGGCGTGGATGTCATCGTAGGGTTTCCCGGAGAGACGGAAGACCTTTTTAAAGAGACCTTCGACTTCCTCCACGAGCTGGACATCTCCTATCTGCACGTTTTTACCTATTCCGAACGGGACAACACAAAAGCGCTGGAGATCAGGCCCGTCATCCCAATGGAAGTACGCCATCAGCGCAACAAGATCCTGCGAAACCTATCCTATCAGAAAATGCAATATTTCACCCACCGTCACGAAGGACAAACCCGTAAGGTCCTGCTGGAAGGCCATGTCACCACTCCCATGATGGAAGGTTATACGGATAACTACATCAAAGTGACGACACCTTACCGGGAAGAATGGGTTAACCAGGTGATTGACTGGACACTATGATCAGGCAACTGATGCCCGGATTGCGCCGTATGTAATATAAGAAGAAGGAATCCTGTGAACATAAGAGAAGAAGGTTTGTTAATCTTAAGTAAGCAACATGCGAAAATTCCAGGTGACCATACAATTCGACATGAATGATGAATTCGCCTCTCTTGTCCCTCCCCACCGAACGTATATCAACCGTTTGATAGAGCAAGGAGTTATAGATCATTATGTAGTGACCATGGAAACACAGCGGGTGTGGATCACTTTCTCCGCCGAAGACAAGGAAGCCGTCGAAAAATATCTTTCCAAATCTCCCCTGTACAAATTCTGGACATACGAGATCGATGAATTATTCGTCGTGGACGGCCTGCATTATCGACTGCCGGTGGTACAGCTGAACTGACCTTCCAAACTCAATACCAGGTGTAAGTCTCAGGCGGTTTTTCGCTTTTGCATCCATGCGGGCTTTTGCTTTTGCAGCTTCTTATAAATGGGACAGGTCTCGATATGCGCACCCGGCAGATAGCCCGTGCTCATCAAAAATTCTCCTACGATCTCCCCTCCTGTAAAACGAAAGGTCTTTTTGAAAAGCTTGACCCACTCTTCCTTTGTCAATGGATGATGTTTGTCCAGCCATTGCTTGAATGAACCGTATTCCTTCTGCAGTCCCAGTATGACACGGGCATTCTCTATCGTGGCATCTATCTTCAGCCGGTTGCGGATGATCCCCGCATCCTGCAGCAGCCGGTCCTTTTGCTTCTGCCCATACCGGGACACTTTGGCAATGTCGAAATTATCAAAGGCCTTGAAGAAATTGTCCTTTTTATTCAGGATGGTGGTCCATGATAATCCGGCCTGGTTGATCTCCAGCACAAGTCGTGCAAATAGATGGTTGTCGTCGTGGATGGGGAATCCATACTCTTTGTCGTGGTAATGTACATGTACATTGTCCTTTTCCATCCTCTCGACGGCTTCACAATAGCTGCGGGGTTTTTCCATAATGCAATTTATATAAAAGCCATATTTTTACCGGATAGGGAGAAATAAAAAATGTCAAAGACCCGCCTTTTAATATCGATTGGACTGATAGCATACACTTTTACCGGCCACGCACAGACCCCTGTACAGTTGCCGGAGAACATTCATACGCCTGGTTATGATCCCCACGCCCTGTTCGCCCCAGGCTTTTACAACGGGCAAAGCAAACCGCATTATGCATCCAATGGCGCCCCTGCCGCCAGCTACTGGCAGAACAGGGCCGACTACACGCTCCTGGCCAACCTGGATACGGTGAGCAATATCCTCAAAGGCAACGAAACCATCCATTACACCAACAACAGTCCTGACACGCTGCAATCGTTATGGCTGTACCTGGACCAGAACACTTATCGCCCCGACGCCCGCAGCAACTACTATACGGAAGGCGCAAGCGACAGGCATACAGACGGCTATATCCTTGCATCCGTAAAGCTCGGACAGGGCGGCGTCACGACCACCGCCGACTATATAGTGACGGACACCCGTCTGCAGATCCGCTTAAAAAAGGCCCTGGCGCCCCACGGAGGCAGGATCGATATCCTCATCAGCTATCAATATACAGTGCCGGGAGACTTTGGTAACCGCACGGACTACACCACCACCCGCAACGGGAAAATATATGAGATAGCCCAATGGTATCCGCGGATGTGCGTATACGACGATAGCCAGGGCTGGAATACCCTGCCATTCCTGGGCAGCGGGGAATTCTATTGCGAATACGGCGATTTCGACTACAAGGTCACTTTACCCTGGAACATGATCGTTGCCGGCTCAGGCGAGCTGCAAAATCCGCAGGAAGTGCTCACCGCAAAAGAGCAGGCACGGCTTACCGCGGCAAAAGCCAGCGACAAGACCGTCATGATCCATAGCGCGGAAGACCTCAACACCCCTTCCAGCAGACCTGTACAAAAGGGGGCGCTCACCTGGCATTTTAAAATGTACAATACCCGGGATGTCGCTTTTGGCGCCTCTCACGCCTATATCTGGGACGCGGCCAGGGTAAACCTGCCCGGTGGCAAAAGATCCCTGGCTATGTCGGTCTACCCCATAGAAAGCGCCGGTGACAGCGCCTGGGGAAGGGCAACGGAATACCTCAAAGCTTCCATAGAATATTTCTCCGAAAAATGGTTTGTCTATCCCTACCCTGTAGCCGTCAATGAGGCAGGCATCGCGGGGGGAATGGAATATCCCGGTATCGTCTTCGACGGCATTACAGATAAAGGGAAAGAGCTGTATTGGGTCACCGCCCATGAAATAGGTCATAACTGGTTCCCCATGATCGCCGGTTCCGACGAGCGTCAGTATGCCTGGATGGATGAAGGCTTCAATACCTTCATCGACATCTATGCGTCCGATACTTTCAACAAAGGAGAATATGCCCCCAAAAGAGACGGAGAATATGCACCAGGCGGCGGTAACCCCGTGGAAGAGATCGTTCCGCTGTTAAAGGATCCCCTGGCGCCTGTGATGATGACCCGCGCCGACGCCATCCCGGAAAAATACCGTCATCCCATGGCTTATTTTAAGCCCGCCCTGGGACTCGTGCTGCTGCGTGAGGTCATCCTGGGCAAGGATCGTTTTGATTATGCCTTTCGTCAATATATCCATCGTTGGGCCTACCGCCACCCTACTCCCTATGATTTCTTCCGGACAATGGACAACGAGGCGGGAGAAGACCTCTCCTGGTTCTGGCGGGAATGGTTCTTTCAGAATGGAGGATTGGACCAGGCCGTGCAGCAAGTAGACTATGTGGATAATGACCCTGCCAAGGGCGTGCGGGTCACCCTCGCCAACCTCGACAGAATGGTTATGCCCGCCACCCTGGAGTTGACCTGGAAAGATGGCAGTAAACAACGCATATCGTTGCCGGTGGAGACATGGATGCAGTCGGGTGTGCGTGAATTACGTTTTGGCCCCGGGCCTGGCGGACAGCGGCTGGCATCCGTCACACTGGACCCCGATAAGATGCTGCCGGATGTCAACAGGGGAAATAATAGCTGGAAAGCAGAGTAACCTCCTGCTGCCCCGACAATTATGTTCAAAAAACCGAAAAAAATTTTGCAGGAATTTTATAGGCCGTATCTTTGCACTCCTTTCAACGGAAGGCGGAAGGTAAAGGGAGTTTAGCTCAGCTGGTTCAGAGCATCTGCCTTACAAGCAGAGGGTCGGCGGTTCGAACCCGTCAACTCCCACAAAATCAAGCACCTAAAAGGTGCTTTTTTATTTATATGACCCTGTTAGAAGCGCAAAAAATAAAGCTGTAACTTTATGTAAACTCTACGATTGTGGACTACGCAAAATTCGCCATAATTTTTTGGGTCATTGCTACAACCATTATAGCAATCATAGGCAAGAAACCTATTGATAGACAATTTGGAGTATCTAAAAGTAGGATCTTACGGTTCGAATGGAGAGCGTATCTGTTTTGCTGCATGATAGTGGGGGCAGCTATTTCAATAGGAATAACGTTTCTCATCAAATCATTTACTTAGTCCCAATATTTCATTTTACTATCAGGCGATTGAACCGCCTTCCTTAAAATAATAACAAAGTTTTCGCAGATCCCGGCAATCTCCGATGGGCTAATCGCATTGGTTTTATATCTACAATTTACAATCAAACCGTTTTTGAGAATATTTACACCGAAGTTAATATCTGAAGATGCTTGTCCTGCAACAAAATGACAAGGCGCAAAATCCGTTATTAGTTTTTCCATGCTCTCCTCTTCTATATTAAGCTGCGCTGCAACCAAATCATCCCAGAGAACGGGAGAGATCACTCCATTTTTCATTGTCCATAGTCCATGAGTAATAGTGTGGTAGTAGATATGACCCATCGCCTCAATAATGATATTCTTGCAGGTCAGCAATAGATCTCTAAAACTTGCTTCAGGGTCGAATTTTACTCTCGTGACCAAAACACCGCTCAGCCACCCAATGATCTTTGAATAATATTCATTATCCCGTGTAGACACCGGAGTATCTATAACAAAATCATTTTGCCCGCTTATTCTATTCAGGAATACACCATAAGCAGCTAATATAAAGTTGAAAGAACTGATCTCAAGATCTTTCCTCAGTATCAGCATCCCCTCCAAAATCTCCTTTGAGACCGTGAATTTATATCCTGCATTCTCCGGACCGCCTGCTGATGAACCAGGATCCGCTGATCTTATTTTCAATCTTGGAGGAAGGATCCAGAAGAGTTGTTTGAAATAAGATTTATGATAAGCTGATTTATCCCCCTTTAAATGACCATTGTGAAAAGCCACATAATCCCTGAATTGTATTTTAAGCGGCTCTAATGGGTTTGGCAATCCCTTACAAAAGGCATCATAAAGAATGGACAATTCATCCTCGATTATCTTGAGGGATTCACCATCGTAAATAATGTGATCAATAACGAAAACAAAGAAATGCTTGTTTTTTTCATATTTAATCAATCTGCATTTAAAAGACGGCTCGTATTCAAATTTAAATACATGATTACACATTTCATCGATGATGTCTTTAACTCTTTCTTCTTTGTTTTTTTGATTGCTGAGATCTTCCAAAGATAAATTGGATGTAAAGTGCCCTTCCGGGTGTGTCTTTTGCAGCACTTGTCCATCTCTTTCCAAAAATGTCGCCCTCAAACTTTCATGTCGCGCCACCAAAGCTTCTACCGCCATTGACAATGCTTTTTCGTTTACATCCGTCAACTCTTTTCTTATCATTGACTGCATTGAATGATAAACCCCCGATTTATATTCCGAATATCGCCAGCTTTGGGCATGCAAAGTCTCACATACATCTTCAGCAATATTTAACTTTTCCGTCTGTGAATTTATTAAAGGGTACAATGACGGGTCCACTATATATTTTTCCCCTTCTATCAATTTGGCCATCGATCTTATGGTCGCGTGCTCAAATACCTCCGCCAGCGATACCCCCACGCCCATTTCTTTGCGCATCGATGACACCAGCCGGATCGCCAGTAGCGAATGGCCTCCTAACGCAAAGAAATTATCTTCCACCCCCACCCGCTCCATTTCCAGTAATTCCTGCCAGATCCCTGCCAACTGCCGCTCGGCTTCTGTACGCGGCGCTTCATACGCAGATCCGGATAACTCGCCGCCCTGCGGGTCCGGTAAACCCTTCCGGTCTATCTTCCCATTCGCTGTCAGCGGCATCTCCGCCAACTCCACCCATGTCGACGGGATCATGTATGCCGGCAATCGCTCCTGTAAATATGAGATGATCTCCTCCCGGTGAAAGACTCCTGCCACATAGCCCAACAGCTGCTTATCTCCGTCCGCACGCTCCCGCACCACCACCACCGCCTGACCAACCAGCCCACTCGCCATCAATACTGACTCGATCTCCCCCAATTCGATCCTATATCCCCGGATCTTCACCTGGTCATCCTTTCGACCCAGGTACTCTATATTCCCATCCGCCAGCCACCGCGCCAGGTCCCCCGTCCGGTATAACCGCGTATACCCTCCTGCTTTGTCGGCTTCTGTTGCAAACGGATTGGCGATAAATCGCTCCGTCGTGAGCGCTTCATTTTTCCAGTATCCACGCGCCAGGCCCGCACCACCCACACAAAGCTCTCCCACCACTCCCACCGCATTCAATTCCCCCTGCTCATTCAAAATATACGCCCGCCGGTTGCTCAACGGACGGCCTATCGGTATACTATTCCCCTTTACCGGCACTCCTTCAATAC
>Ga0105240_10005826_pt1 | contig 18275 bp, 16 predicted proteins | sample KBSC54metaG_FD_80426 | JGI IMG/M metagenome (GOLD analysis project Ga0105240, IMG submission 80426) | Corn rhizosphere microbial communities from Kellogg Biological Station, Michigan, USA - KBS C5-4 metaG | ecosystem: Host-associated > Plants > Roots > Rhizosphere > Soil | place: Michigan, USA...
ACGACCGACGAGGACATGATGAACCTCGCGCTCTGGCTCAAGAAGAACCGCTACCGCGCCGACCAGGTGCAGACCTTCCTGCCTTCGCCGATGGCGACCGCCACGGCCATGTACCATAGCGGCGTCAATCCCTTGCGCGGCGTGCGGCACGGCGCCAGCGACAAGGTCGAAGCGATCAAAGGCCTTTCCCATCGCAGGCTGCACAAGGCGTTCCTGCGCTATCATGATCCCGACAACTGGCCCCTGCTGCGCGAGACGCTGAAACGGATGGGCCGGACCGATCTGATTGGCCCGGGCGCACATCAGCTTGTGCCGGCGCATCAGCCGCCCGGAACCGGCAAGCCTGCCGGCGCGCGCGCAGCAGGCGGGACGCGACGTTTCACCACAAAGGGCGTTCCCATTCCCAGAAACAAGTGACTGTGTTTAAGCGATGGGATTAAATGTGCCCGTTTAAGGCAAAGTAAGGCGGGGGCCGATGCTACAGTTCACGAGTGTCGTTGACACATTCCCCACCGTAGTCATTCCAAATGCCGGACGAGGCTTGCCGGTTGAAGTTTCGCTGATCGCTCAACTGGGGCACGGCGCCGGAAGTCAACTTTTCAGCAGCATTGCGGCACGGCAAAAAATGCATGCTGAGTTCGTCGATGCCCTGGAAGAGCCGTCTGCCAAGATTGCCGCTACCAACTTCGAGCTGGGTGACCCGACCGCGCTCTATTCATTCATTGTCGGCCCACAGGGGCATCCGTTTCATCGCCATGCGGGACACCGCATCTTTACGGCCGTATCCGGCAGCGGGGGCGCCCAGCTGCGCTTCTCACACGCCAGTGACGAGGACCTGAATTCCAATCCCCACCGCTTCATTGACAAACTCCACTTCGTCAACATTCCGCCGGATTGCATGTTCTGCGTAAGGTTCGGTGGCGACACCTGGCATCAATTCTGGCCGCTTTCGAAGAATTCGCTGCATCCCGTCTTCGTTGCTCTGTCGTGCCATACAAATGAACTTGGCGGAAACCTGTCGGATGAGCTGAAAGCTAGCGTCTCGGCCAATATCGCGGACATACCGACATTGACCGAGGTGCTGCCAAAGGATGTCGCCGAACTCATCAATGCGAAGGATTTTCAGCAGGAAGTCATCCCCACAACCACGCTTTCGCTCGATGCGCCCGCCGGAACCATCCATCGCAAGGTCTGCGATACGTTTCGGGGAACTATGGGAATTGTGCGCGGCACGTGGACCAATTGGCAGCGGTCTGGGGGCTACATATCCAGGGCCGGTCTCCCGCAGACTGTCATCGAGCTGAAACAGATACCTGCGCACTCATTGCTACGCGGGCAGGAAAATTTCCGCGCTGCCCATCATAACGACAGCTTCGCGATGATGCTTGGTGCCAAGCGGTTTGCCGCGATGCCCGCAAGCGAGATTCTGGAACTGATCCTGGAAGGGTTCCTCAACAACGCTCCCCGCGGGGTGTCGCGTTTGATGATGATACGCAATCTGCTTGTCGCGCCTTTGGGGCTGCGGACGTCGCCCCTGGGATGCCCGGTCTCTTCGCTGCTGTCGGCAGACCGCCGGAACCTGTTCGCCGGGCAATATCCGGTGCTCGATCAATCCGTTGACGACACCAAAGGCATAGCCCAGGTCTTGCTTGGCGCGAACGACAAGCACCTGACGTTCAGGTCCTGCGTCAGCGTCGAGAAAGTCGAAGGTGGCGATGTCCAGCTTATGCTCGGGACGTCTGTCTGGTGCAAAAACCTGTTCGGCCGGTTTTACATGGCTGTGATATCGCAGGTGCATAGGCGTTACATTTCTCCTGAGATGCTGCGCCGTGCCGCAGACTATGCCAGGCTGAAAGTTCTTTCTTAATTCGGGAGGCGGAGGCCTCCCAATAGCGGCGCCAAGACGGTTTCCTCAGATGGCGCTTGCACCGGCCTCTTATATTGCGCAATACCTCCGCCACGCTGCCGCCAGCGGTCCCAAGGGCTTGTCTACCGGCAGCTTTTCACCCCTTCCCCGGATTTGATCTTCCGGCCTTTCGACACGGACTCCATGATTCGCCTCGATAACATCAGCAAGCAGAACGGCCATCAGCTCCTGTTCATCGATGCCTCGATGGGCATCCAGAAGGGCGAGAAGGTGGGCCTTGTCGGCCCCAACGGCGCCGGCAAGTCGACACTGTTCCGCATGATCGCGGGCCAGGACCGCCCCGATGATGGCCAGGTCTCGATCGAAACCGGCATGACCATCGGCTATTTCAGCCAGGATGTCGGCGAAATGTCGGGCCAGAGCGCTGTCGCAGCGGTGATGGATGGCGTGGGCCCGGCCAGCGCGCTGGCCGCGGAGATGGCGCAGCTAGAGGCCGCAATGGTCGATCCGGAGCAGCTCGCCAACATGGACGCTCTGGTGGAGCGTTACGGCGAGGTGCAGCACCGTTTCGAGGAACTGGATGGCTATGCGCTGGATGCCCGGGCGCGCGAAGTGCTCGCCGGCCTCAGCTTCAGCCAGGAGCGGATGGAGGGCGATGTCGGCCTGCTCTCCGGCGGCTGGAAGATGCGCGTGGCGCTGGCCCGCATCCTGGTGATGCAGCCCGATGCCATGTTGCTGGACGAGCCCAGCAACCATCTGGACCTGGAAAGCCTGATCTGGCTGGAGGCGTTCCTCAAGAATTACGACGGCGCGCTGCTGATGACGTCGCATGACCGTGCCTTTATGAACCGCATCATCGGCAAGGTGGTGGAGATTGATGGCGGCACGCTCACCACCTATTCGGGCGATTATGATTTCTACGAACAGCAGCGCGCGCTGACCGAGAAGCAGCGCCAGGCGCAATTCGACCGCCAGCAGGCCATGATGGCCAAGGAAATCAAATTCATTGAACGCTTCAAGGCGCGCGCCTCGCACGCTGCCCAGGTGCAAAGCCGGGTGAAGAAGCTGGACAAGATCGAAAAGATCGAGCTGCCCCGCCGCCGCCAGGCCGTGCAGTTCGAATTCCGCTCACCTCCGCGTTCGGGCGACGATGTGGCGAGCTTTCGCGGCGTTCACAAGGCCTATGGCAGCCAGTCCATCTATGCCGGGCTCGATTTTGCGGTGCGCCGCAAGGAGCGCTGGTGCATTCTGGGCGCGAACGGCGCGGGCAAGTCCACCTTGCTGAAGCTGGTGGCGGGCGCGACCGAGCCCGATCAGGGCAAGGTGATTGTCGGCAGCAACGTCAAGATGGGCTATTTCGCCCAGCATTCGATGGACCTGCTGGACGGCGAGGATACGATTTTTGAGTCGCTGGACAAATCCTTCCCACAGGCGGGGCAGGGAGCCCTGCGCACCTTGGCCGGATGCTTCGGTTTTTCCGGCGATGATGTCGAGAAAAGCTGCCGCGTCCTCTCCGGCGGCGAAAAGGCGCGCCTGGTCATGGCCAAGATGCTGTTCGATCCGCCGAACTTCCTGGTTCTGGACGAGCCCACCAACCATCTGGATATGGCGACCAAGGAAATGCTGGTGGCGGCGCTGGCGGAATTCGAAGGCACCATGCTGTTCGTCAGCCACGACCGCCACTTCCTGGCCGCGCTTTCCAACCGCGTGCTCGAGCTGACACCCGATGGCGTTCATCGGTATGATGGCGGCTATACCGAATATGTGGCGCGCACGGGCCAGGAAGCGCCGGGGCTTCACCCCGGCGGTTAGCCTGGCTGCTCCAGCTCAGGTAGCGAGAAGCGCAGCCAACTGCTCGAACTGCTCGCCAAACCCGCTGGTGCTGCCCGACGCGATGGCAGCGTCGAGTGCGGCCTTCGAAGGATAAAGGTCCCGCAAGACGACCAATGTCATTTCGCCTTGTTGCTCCAATGTCACCATGGTGACCGCTCCACCTTCGCTGTCTTCGTCATTTGTCCAGACCAGTCTGGAATGTGGCGTCACTTCGATGTAGCGGCCAAAGAATGTCATGGGCTGCTCGGAGGCCGGATGGCCCATCACCAGGCGGTAGCTGCCCCCGGTGCGAATATCCATCTTGCAGGAAATTATGGTGATCCCGAAAGACTTGGGGATCCACCACCGCGTGAACAGTTCGGGTTTGGTCCAGGCCTCGAAGACGATGTGCGCGGGGGCGTCGAACAGCCGCGTGACGACCAGCTCACGTTCGGACTTGTGTTCCACCGTGGTGGAATCATTCTTTCCTTTTTCGGCCATGGTCCTTTTCCTTCTGCTTTAATTCTTCAACAACCTGGTCCAGCGCGTCGAAGCGCGCCGCCCAGATCTGGCGATAGCTCTCGATCCAGGCCGCCTCTTCTTCCAGCCGGCGCAGGCCCAGCCTGCAGGTGCGTACCCGCCCGATCTTTTGCGTGGTGACGAGCCCGGCCTGTTCCAGCACGCTGACATGCTTCTTCATGCCCGTGAGGGTCATGTGGAATTTCTCGGCCAAGTCCGTGATCGAGGCGTCACTGCGCCCAAGCTGCTCCAGAACGCCGCGCCGGGTGGAGTCCGACAGCGCAGCAAATGACGCATCGAAGCGGGTTTGGTTATACTGAACCATGTGGTTCAGTATATAGGACGAAGACGGGTTGCCCGCAAGCGGCGAAAGTCGTCAAAAAATTTGCCTTGTGCTGTCGGTTTCTCAAAACTCCGCCCGTCGTTCCCATGATGCCGTTCCAACAGGAGACAAACGATGCGTGTGATGGTGCTGGTTAAGGCCACCGAGGACAGCGAAAAGGGGCTGAAGATGACCCCCGAGATGCACAAGCTCCTTGAAGAAATGGGCAAATTCAACGAGGAACTGATCAAGGCCAACATCCTGCGCGCGGGCGATGGCCTCCGGCCTTCTTCGGACGGCAAGCGGGTTGCCTTCGATGGGCCCAGCCGGATGGTCATCGACGGCCCCTTTGCGGAAACCAAGGAGCTGGTCGCCGGCTTCTGGCTCTGGGAGGTCAAGGACATGGACGAGGCGGTCGCCTGGGTGAAGCGTTGCCCCAATCCAATGCCCGGACCAAGCGAGATCGAAATCCGCCCCTTGTATGAAATGGCTGACTTCCAGTGACCCCCATCATCACCGCCTTTGAAAGTTCGCCCGACGGTGGCAAGGGGTTGGCGCGGGACACACGGGTTCGTTGGGCACTTGAAGAAGTCGGCCAGCCCTACCAGGTTCGTCTTCTTTCCTTCCGCGCGATGAAAGAGCCTGCTCATCTGGCGCTTCATCCTTTTGGCCAGATTCCGACCTATGAGGAAGAGGGTCTCGCCCTATTCGAGACCGGGGCGATCGTGTTCCATATCGCTGAGCGTCATGCGGGCCTTTTGCCAGCCGATCCCAATGCCCGCGCCCGTGCGATCACCTGGATGTTTGCCGCGATCAACACGATGGAACCGCCCATCATCGAACTCGCAAATGCCAGACTGGTGGAAGGGGGCAAGTCCTGGTCCAAGGAACGCATGCCTCTGGTCATGGACCGCGTCCGCGACCGCATGAAACAGCTTTCCGCTTATCTGGGCGATGCCGCGTGGCTGGATGGCGCGTTCACTGTGGGCGATCTGATGATGGTATCGGTGCTGCTGCGACTGAGAGCGTCGGGCATTCTGGACGAATTTCCGAACCTGGCCGCCTATGTCGCTCGCGGCGAAGCGCGGCCCGCTTATCAGCGCGCTTTCGCCGCGCAACTGGCAGTTTTCACCGCTTCGCGCGGCTGAGGCCTAGTTTCGCCTGACGGGCGTTCAGCGATTTGGGGCCGCTGACAAAAGGATTGTCATAGAGAAAGAACCGCAGGGGGCGGTCGACATCCTTGGTGATGCCGATCCGCACGCCTTGGCCGATGTCCCCAGCTTTGCGGCCGTCCCGGGCAAGCCACAACGGACCTTTCTGGCACAGGTCAAGCCCGTCGAGACGGCGGTCGATCCTGAGCGCCTCAGCAAGCCGTCCCGGCCCCCGTGCCAGATCGCGCAGCCGTTCGACACCGCGATTTTCTCGCATGATCTCGATGCCTTCCAGCGGTTCCAGCGCCCGGATCAGGACGCCGGTTCCTGTTCCAAGCGGACCGCCTGAGACATTGAGCATGTAAGAGATGCCGTAAGCGAGATAGACATAGGCATGCCCCCGCTCCTGAAACAGCGTGCGGTTGCGCGGTGTCATGCCGCGATAGCCGTGGCCCGCGGCATCGCCGACGATATAGGCCTCGGTTTCGACAATCCGGCCGCTAACGATGCCTTCCGGTAATTTGCGCACCACGATCTTCCCAAGAAGGTAGCGGGCCAAAGACGCCGTATCGGTCGGCAGCCGCCCGCGAACGAGCGGCTGATAATCGGCCTTTTTGCGATCAGGCTTCATGGAATTCGCTCGACCCATTGTGTACGGGAAGGCCCCGGCTCAAATGGATCGCCGAAATACTGGGTTTCATGGGACACTTTCCCATCCAAGAATTCCATGATGCTGACAGTGAAAGACGGCTGCCCGTCATAGCTCAGGATGTATTCGGTGACCCAGAGCCCGCCGGCGCCGGTGATCCGCCTCACCGTAAAGCGCTTTCGGTTCGGCTGTGCGGCGCGGGACGACTGAATATTATGGCGGCCGCGGATGCGCTCACCCGATTGCGGGTAGTCCAGCACCGCATCCTCCCGGTAAATGTCATGCTCGGCTTCAAAATCATTGGCATCCGACGCATCCCAGTGGCGATCCAAGCTTGCTCGAATTTGCCCGTCATCCATAGCGGATATCCTTTTGGATCAGCGCGGCCGATGCTTATCCGCGGCAGATTACGCCGCCAATCATTTGCGGTCGACCAATCAATCGGTCTCACAGGCCGGGGCGATTTGACGGCCTAGGCTGAGAATCTGTTAAAGTAAGCGCATGTGCGGCAAGTTTACGGCAAAAGCGTCCTGGACCGAAACGATAGACTTTATCTGGTCCGCATCCCCGGGCGAAGACGAAGCCGATCGCACCTATCGCGTGATGAACGACCTGCCGGTGATCGTGCGTGAAGGCGATGAGCGGCGCACCATGAAAATGCGCTGGGGCTTTCCGCACCCCGAAAAATGGCAGGTGCCCCAGCCCATCCATGCCCGCTCCGAAACCATCGATACGACAAAGGCCTTCGCCCAGGCCTTTCGCGATGGCCAGCGCGGCATCGTACTGATGAAGAGTTTTAACGAAGCCCCGGATGTAGCCGGTCCCACCATCCAGCATGTCATTACCCCCGGCGATGAGGCGATGCTGGCCGCTGCCTTTGTCTGGCGGCGCTATGACATAACCGGTCTTGACCGCCCGCTCTTTGCCTGTGTGCTGGTGACGGTGCCGGCCAACAGCCTGCTCGCCACCTTGCCCACCGACCGCATGCCGGCCTTTCTGGCGCATGAAGATTGGGCAACCTGGCTGGGCGAAAAGTCCGCCGATCTTCGCGAGGTAAAAGCCTGTCTCAAGACGGTTGAAGGCGTGCGCTGGACCATGACCAGGGAAGAGCGCGCCAAGACGGCCAAGCGCGGCAAACCGATGGTTTCCGATCCGACCGGCCTTTTCTGATAGGGTTTCAAAAAGAGATGCCGATGAAAATCCGCAGCGACGATTTCCGCGTTCCCGAAGGCAGGAAACTGCATCTTTCCAAATGGCCCACGCGGATCAAGCGGGTCTACAAATCCGAAGAGGATTACAAGTCCATGCTGGCGGCTCATGTCGACCAGATGGACAAGCTGCAGCAGCTTCTCTACGCCTCCAACAGCCACGCCGTTCTGCTGATCTTCCAGGCCATGGATGCCGCCGGCAAGGATGGCGTGATCCGCCATGTGATGTCGGGCATCAATCCGCAAGGCTGCCAGGTCTTCAGTTTCAAGCATCCCAGCTCAAGCGAATTGGCGCATGACTTTCTCTGGCGTACCACCCGCGATCTGCCCGAACGCGGCAAGATCGGCATCTTCAACCGCTCCTATTATGAAGAGGTTCTGATCGTTCGCGTGCATCCGGAGATTCTGCGGGGTGAGAATCTGCCCGATACCGGCAAGCATGTCTGGGACCAGCGCTTCCGTTCGATCCGCGATTTCGAACGTCACCTGGGCGCCAATGGCACCTCGGTGGTCAAATTCTTCCTGCATTTGTCGAAAGAAGAGCAGCGCAAGCGGTTCATCGCCCGCATCGACGAGCCGGACAAGAACTGGAAATTCCAGGCCTCGGATGTGGAAGAGCGCCAGTTCTGGAAGGACTATATGCACGCCTATCAGGAGGCACTGGCTGCCACCAGCACCAAAAACGCGCCCTGGTATGTCGTTCCCGCCGACGACAAGGAGAATGCGCGCCTGATCGTATCGCACATCATCCTGGATACGCTGCAAAGCCTGAAAATGCGCTATCCGCCCACCGGCAGCGAACGGCAACGGGAATTGCAGGCCATCCGCAAGCGATTGACCGCCGGCTCGGATTGAGCCCTCACGCAAATCACCCTAGTGTCCACGTCCTGCTGGAGTATGGGCATCAGACATGAACCGCGCCATCACTATTGGCTGTGTATTGGCGCTGGGCGCGGCTGCCTGGCTGCTGTGGCGCTTTTTTCTGGCAACGCCGGTGATGGAAAGTTCTGCGGTGATCGAGGCCGGAAACGGCCACGCCTATCAGTATATCGCCGCACCGGATATCGGCTGGAACCAGGCGCGTGCCGCCGCCGCAAAACTCTCCTGGCAGGGGCATTCCGGTTACCTCGCCACCATCCACAGCGTCGCTGAAAACCAGCTTGTCATGGACAGACTCTTTTCCAAAGCCTATCCGGACGTCACCTATCTGGGCGGACGCCAGACTGCGCCCGGCGAGTGGCGCTGGATCACGGGGCCCGATGGCCGGGAGGATGGCGGCAAGGGCAAGCTGTTCTGGCGCGGTTATGAAACCGGCGCCATGCCCGCCGGTGGGTACGCCAATTGGATGGCCAGCGCCTTCCAGCATGGTGGCAAATGGGATGTCGGCAAGGTCTGCTGCGTTTCCCTTTTCTCCTATGGGATACCGCAGTTCAGCACGTCGCTGGGGACGGGCGATCCCGACGAACATGTCGCCGGCTATCTGGTCGAATTCGGCGATTAGCCGGGCTGGGTTCCGCCGGCGCCGCCGAAGTTCAATCGGCGCAAAAGCTTGGTGGTGAGATTAAGCACCATGCTTTCGGCGGAATGGGGTCGGCCCGAGATCATCCAGAGTGAGAATTGCACCACAAGCAGAACGACGCCGCCTGCCAGCGCGATGGTGACGAAGCGCACCAGCGCGGGGAAATAGTGGGAAACCGGAAAGATGTTCATCATCAGATAGACGGCCGTGGTCATGACCGCTCCGGCGAGGATCGAGCGCCAGGTATCCCGGAAAATATCGGAAGCTTTCAGATTTATGACGGCGGGAACGAAGCCGTTCCAGATGAACATGTTGATGAATGCCGAGGCGGTCAGCGCGATCATGGCGCCCGTCATGCCGCCCATTTTGGCCGCGATGATCACCGCCGGCACGCGGATAGCCAGGGTGACGGCCAGCACATAGACAAGGGCTTTTTGCCGGTCGAGCACGATGTAAAGCGCGCCCGGAAAATGCGCGATGGCATCGAACAGGGCAAACAGGGCGCAATAGGCCATGATGGGCGCGGCTGCCGCCCATTTTTCGCCCAGAAAAATCGACGTGATGGGATCGGCCATCACCGCAATCCCCAGCGACAGGGGCATGACAACTGCCACCAACAGGCTCAGATTTTCCAGGAAGCTCTGGCGCATCAGATCCGGCGAGTTGACGGCGCGGGCATATCCCGCCGCTGCCGGATCACGGATGGGAGCGCCGATCTCGCTGGCAGGCAGTGAGCCGATCTGGTTGGCGATCTGGTAAAGGCCGATGCCGGAGGCGCCCACGATCCTGCCCAGCACGAACATGATCATCGAACCGTCCACGACCCAAAGCGCGTTGGTGACCATCAGCCACTTGGAGAAATGGAAGAAATGGCGCCATTCCGAAAGATCGAAGCGGGGCCGGTAGGGACGCATGCTGTAGCCCATCGGAATGACGATGAGGCGCTGGGCCGCCGTGCCGATCACCAGCGCCCAATAATTGCGCAGCAGGTAAGCGGCCGCGAGGCCGATGACGAAACCGGCAAGCTTGCCCACCAGCTGATAGAGGAAGACCTTGTCGTAGCGGAACTCGCGCTGATATTCGACCAGCTGGATGTTCTCAAAGCCCTGCAGGAAGATGATCGCCGCCAGGGCATAGCAGATGGCCTGCAATCTTCCGTCATGGACGAAATCCGCCAGGAAGGTGGCGCCGGCCGCCAGCATCAGCCCGAACAGCAGGGCGCGCAGCAGTCCCAGCGTCCAGGCCGTATCATAATGCGCCCGGCTGGGCTCGCGCATGCGCAGAAGCGCGATCTGCAGCGAGAGCTGGCTCAGCGTGTCCAGAACCGCGGACGCGCCGGTGACCAGCCCGAAAAGACCGAAATCGTCGGGCGACAGCAGCCGCACCAGGATAAGGGTGCTGACGATGCCGACCAGCCGGAAGGAGAGGCGCAGCAGCACCATGAAGGATGCGCCTGTGATCACGCCGCGTCTTATGACGGACAGATCGACCGGATCGTGGTCTGGCGTGTTGGTGTTTTGCGGTTCCAAGGTGAAGTCGCTTTTCCTGAGCGGCGCCAATTCCTGCTGAAGGCTTAAAGTAGGTGGGATGCTTAAAGGAAGTCTAAAGCCGGTGTCCGCTGTGAATTTGGCGCCTTATTTGCCGCCGGATTTGCCCGTTGGCCGGATATTGCCCAGCTCGGCGTCATAAATCGCGGACGGTGTGCTGGTCGTGCCCTGGAGCTCGCGCGTGAAAAACACCAGATACTTTTCCAGTTCGGCCAGGATCCGGTCGGTGTCGGCCTTGGTCTTGGAATAGGGCGTGAAACCCGGCTGCAGCGAGGAGCTGTGAAAGCTCAAGGTGAAATAACGGCAACCTTTCGACATCAGGGTGCGTGTCAGCCGGATCATCTCCGTTGCCCGATAGGCCTCCGGCGACAACCGTACGCGCGACAGCAAACCCAGCTTGTCCAGCAGGCCCCGCAGGCGCGTCTTTCCGACCCAGCCGCTTTCCGACAGCCGCCATAGCGGTCTGCCGAAGCTGCTCAGCAGGCCGACAAAGCCGCTGGTGGTGGGAAGTTCCAGCATTTTGCGGTTATGCCCGAACCAATAGGGCGCAGCACCGAACAGGCTGAAATCGGGTCCGCCCTGGTTGCTATAGTCGAAGGTGGGCGCGACGCTGAGATCCACGTCAAAGCCAACCTCTTCGATGGTCCTGAGGCTGGCGCGGCTGATGCCATAGCGGCCTGCCTTGTATGTCCGGGGCGTGACACCGAAAGCGTGACGCACGGACCCTATGAGATGCTCCAGCTTCTGCCGTTCCAGGTTGGCGGACAAATTGCCGGGAAATGCGTGCCAGCCTTCCTTGGGTTCGACCAAAGGCGGCGTGGTCCAGGGCTGGAGATGAACGCCGATCTCTGCGCCTCTTTGCACAAAATCGCGGATGGTAACGGCGCTTTCCTCATTCGATGCGACCGGGAAATCCACCACATAACAGGGCTTGAGGCCGTAGCGCTCGAAGATGCTTTGCGCCCGCTTGAGCTGTTCGATGGAATGGACCGAGCCTTCGTCCGCGCCGACACCGGCGGACCAGAGGAATTCCGATTCCGTATCGATCACGGCGACCAGGGTCGGCTGGGCGGGCGATTGCTGTACCAGACTCATGCCGACCGCAGCCGGGCCTCCCGCCATGGTAACGCCGCAGCCGGTCATCAGCGCCGCATCGTGGGTGTCGCCGTCCGGCACGCTGTCCGGTGCGGCAAGCCGGCGATACAGCGCGACATAGCGCTTGGCCAGATAGGGAAGCTGGAAATCGTCTTCGACCCGTTTGCGCGCCCGCGCGCCCATGCCATGACGCAGGCCGCGATCGGCCACCAGCGTCTTCAGGCTGGTCAGGAAGGCGGCGTCGGTGGAAAACAGATAGCCCGATCCCCCATGCTCGATGAAGGTGTCGGTGACATCGCCGATATAGCGGGACACCACCGGCAGGCCGAAGGACATGGCCTCCAGCAGCACATTGCCGAAGCCTTCGCTATAGGAGGCAAAAGCGAAAATGTCCGAAGCCTGGTAATACTGGCCGGGATCTTCGGCATAGGGGACATGGGTGATGCGGCTGCCCAGCCCCTTGTCCGCGATAAAGCGGAAGACCTCATCGCCATATTCCGGCTCGATGACGGGCCCCACAATGACCAGGCGCGCATCCGGGGTCGTAGCAGCAAGCTTGTCAAAACATTTGACCAGGTCAAGCACGCCCTTGCGTGCCGAGACCGAGCCCACATAAAGGATGATGATCTCGTGCGGCTCGATGCCCAGCGACGCGCGCAACGCCTCGCGCGAGGGCGCATCGCACAAGCTGGGCAGTGTGACGCCCTGCGGAATGACGCTGGCGCTGTCTTCCCCAACCCACCGGCTTTTGCCCGAATAGAGCCTGGGGCTGATACCCACGAAATGCTGAATCCCCTTGAGCAGGCGGCGTGCCAGGATGCGGAAAGAGGGGCGATAGCGCGACAATATTTCGTCGGCGCTGTCCTCCAGGGTGGAGGAATAGATCACGCTCAGGCCCAGAAAGCGCGCCAGCCAGTAATTCAGGAAGGTGCGATCGACATGGGAGTGAATGTGCAGCACATCGAAATTCTTGCCGTTTTTCCACAGCCACTGCGCCAGGGCGAAGCGGGAGCGTTCGCCCGAACTGCTGGTCAGGTAATGAACCGGAAAATCGCTGGGTATGGGATCGAGCGGCCTCAGCGTCTCGAATACCACCACCTCATGCTCGGTTCGCGATTCCGCCATCAGCGGAATCAGGCGCGCATAGAAAATGCCGTCGCCGGTAAAATCGGGGCGGAACCGCCGGTAGAGGTGAATGACCCGCATCTGGCTCATGACAACTGCTTATCCTAAAGGCGCAAAGCCGGGCAGGCCTGTATGCACGATATCGCGGTAGCGGGGCGCGAGCGCTTCCAGCGACCGCGCCGCCCGCCCCTTGCGCATGGTCTCAGCCTGGGCCCGATAGGCCTGCGCATCCGGATTTTGTGCGATGTTGCGTATGGTGGAAATCATCTCCGCCTCGCCGTTGCAGAGATGGCCGATATCGCCGAACTCGCGAAAAAACTGTTCGGTCAGGGGAATGCGGGTGGCGATCACCGGCTTCAGGGCGGCGACGGAATCCATGAAGGTGCCGCTGGCCGACAGGCCGTAATAATTTTCCTTGAAGGGGAAGACCACATAATTCAGCCGGTTGATGCGGGCGAGGAATTCCTGGCGGGTGAGCTGCTTTTCCGCCGGTGGTTCTTCCAGCAAGGCATACAGGGAAGGATCGGTTCCCTTCACGAAGGTGCCCACATGATGAAAGCAGATGCGCTCGCCCAGCTCCTGTTTCAGCTGCTTGGCGATCCGCAGGAAAATGCCCATGCCTTTTTCTTCGCTGCCCAGGCCCACCAGGCCCAACCGCAGCGGCGATTGCAGCGGCTGTTCTGCTTCCACATGGCCTTGCAGGGCCAGGGGATGGGGCAGGACGTCGGTGATGTCCTTGGTCGCCGGGCTCATCTGCGCGAGCTTGGTGCGGATGAATTCTTCCAACACCAGATAGCGCATGCGGCTATAGGAACGGGACAAGACCGATTTCAGGTCCATGGCGCGGCGCACGGGATCGCCGTGACGCCAGTCGGCGAGTTCGTTGAGATTTCCGTGAAGCTGGGTCTGGATGAAGGTGCGGCCCCGCCGCAGCCTTGCCAGCAGATTGGCCGCGACGATCGACGTCGAGGTCGCCGAAAGCAGGATCAAAAGACAGTCCTCTCCGGCAGGGACCTGTGCCAGGGCTTTGCGGATGGTCGCAAATTCGCTGAACAGTCTTTTGAAGGAAACGATGTGCGGCTTGTGGCGGAAGTGCGGGCTGAGTTCGATGGTGTGAAACTGTACGGTGGGAGACGCTGCGGCCTTCAGAAGTGACTTTACTTCCTGCAGATGGCCGGCTTCCGCATGAATGGCGAGCCGCTGACCCGGAAAGGCCAGCTTGGCGATATCCAGCAGGGTCGTATTGCCCGGCGCATGGATGGTGCCCGTCCAGGTTGGCTCTATTGCCACTATCATTGCGCGTCTTTCGTGGATCCCCGATGGCGCCCGGCCGGTGCCGAAGCGGGATTACAATGGACTTGGTTAAAGAAGACGTTTCCTGCGACCCCTGTGTGTCAGGATATCCCCCGCCGGTTCTGGCAGCCCGCGCCTAACCCTCTATAAAAATTCCCACTTTTTCGATACCTTAACCATGTGTCGGTGGTCAGGGCTAGGGGATGCCGTGAGGCTTGAAACTTACGGAATTGCGACGGCCCCCCCTGACATTCATGCCCTGTTCGACCGTCAGATGCGGCCCGAAGGCTGCTGGACCTGGTTCGAGATACTGGCTGCAACCACGCTGTCGGACCGGGAGGACGTGTCCATCCTCGCCCTGGTGGACGGCCAAGGGCGCGCCTTGGCGGCCCTGCCGGTGGTCATGATCGGCGGCAAAGTGATTCGCGGCCTGACATCGCCCTTTACGACTTTGTTCTCGCTGCCCCTGGGCCGTGACGAGGATGCCCGCCAGTTCGGCAAGCTTCTGGCCGGAAGGGTCGGCGCCAGCTTGCGGCTGGATGCCCTGGCCAGCGGAGACAGCGCGACGGATGCTTTCAAGCAGGGGCTGGCGGCCGGCGGTCTGGTGGTCCTGCAGTTTCGGCATTTTGCAAACTGGTTCGAACGCATCCAGGATTTCGCCGCTTATTGGGGCGCGCGCGATTCCAAGCTGAAGGCGACCGTCAAACGCAAGGGCGCGCCGCTTCTGCGCGAGGGCCGGCTCAGTTTCGAATTGATCGACCTGACAGAGCGCGGACAGGAGGGCAGGGACATTTATAACGCCATCTATGCCAAGAGCTGGAAGCCGGCCGAGCCCCATCCCCGCTTCATCGATGTTCTGCTGGAGAGGCTGGGGCCGCGCGGTATCGCCAGGCTGGCGGTGGCCCGGATCGACGGTGCCGCGGCAGCGGCGCAAATCTGGCTGGTGCAGGATGGCCGTGCCACCATATTCAAGCTGGCGCACGATCCTGACTTCGACCGGCAGTCGCCGGGCACTTTGCTCACCCATTGGGCGCTGCAGCAGCTCCATGACCAAAGTGGGGTGCGTGACGTGGATTTCGGCAGGGGTGATGACAGTTACAAGCGGCTATGGCTTTCTTCCAGCCGCGACCGTGTGGGGCTTCTGGCTGCCAATCCCAAAAGTCTCAACGGGTTGGCAACGATACTGTTCGATATTCTGCCCTCGAAACTGGCGATGCGTTTGCGGCCTGCGCAAACATGAGATCTGAAGATACATGACCACACCCTTACTCGTCTGGGGACATGAAGCGGCGTTTGTGGCCTATGCCATTTTCGCCGTCATTGTGGGCATGCGTGGCGCGCGCACGCTTCAGACTCTTTTGTTCCTGCTGGTGTTGCTCGCGACAGCGGCCTGGGCCCAGTCCTTCCTGGCGGTCTTTATGGGCTATGCGCCCGATTGGCTGGAACGGGTTTTGAGCGCCATCCGCGACGCCTCCTGGCTCGCCCTCTCGCTGGGACTGATGCAGCGTAACGCCGGCAAGACCGGCCCCTTCCGCTGGCTGGCGGCGCTGGCCACGGTTTTGCTGGTCCTGCAGGTTGTTCTGGGCATCAACGATCTGGGCGCCTTTGCCGGCGTGCGGCTGGACGTCACCCTGGTCCGCGTGATGATGACGATCCTGGGCTTTGTGGTCGTCGAAAATGTCATTCGCAATTCGTCCCAGGCCGAATTGTGGGCGCTGAAGCATTGGGCGATCGGATTTTCCGCCATTCTGCTGTTCCAGCTTCTGTCGCGAATTCCGGAATTCCTCACCCACCGGCCCGACCTGAGCCTGGCGGTGGCCAGTCCCCTGGTCTACATCGTCGCCCTGCCGTTTTTCGTGGTGAGCTCGACGCGGCTTCCCCAGTTGAAAGTGCGCGTCCATTCTTCGCGCACGTTCATTTTCCATTCCACCACCTTGGTGGCGGTGGGTGTCCTGCTCCAGGGCATCGCCCTGGCTGCCTGGTATGTGCGTTCCTATGGCGGTTCCAATGGCGCCGCGCTGGCGGTCATCGTGGCGTTCGGCGGTGTCGCTGTGGTCGCCGCTCTGCTGGTGTCGTCGGGCGTACGCTCCCGCGTTCGCCGCTTCATCAACGAGAATTTCTTCAGCCTGAAATACGACTATCGGGTGGAATGGGAAAAGACCATTCGCGAGCTCACGGTCAATCCCGGACAGGATACGGCGGAACGCGTGCTGCGCATCGTGTGCGACCTGATGGACACGTCGGGCGGCGCGATCTGGCTCTACCGGGAAAGCTGGCGTCAATATATTCCCTCCGCCAAGCGGGGCGACGATGCGGTCATTTCGCCTGTGCCTGAGGATGATCCCAGGATAGAAGCGCTTCGTTCCGGGGACGCATCCTTCGTCCGTTTCGACGATGACAATGCGCAGACCGCCGAGCTTTTCGCGCCCTGGCGCCGGTTCGTCCAAAATGCCTGGATCATCGTGCCGATGCGCTACCGGTCCACGGTCGCAGGCTTTGCCATTCTCAACCGGCCGCGCGCGCCCAGGACCCTGGACTGGGAGGATCAAAGCCTGGTCCGGCTGGTGGCGATGCAGCTCGCCGCCCATCTGGTTCAGGAGGAAACCGCCCAGTCGCTGGCGGATGCCCGCCAGCTGGAAGACTTCAACAAGCGCTTCGCTTTTGTGGTGCACGACATCAAGAACACCATCGGCCAACTGCGCCTTTTGGTGTCCAACATCACCAAATTCGGCGATGTGAAGGAATTTCGCGACGATATGGTGATTACGCTGGGCAATTCGGTGGAACGTCTTGAGGGCATGCTTAAGAGTTTGGCCGTGGTGGGCCAGCGGCCCGCCAGCGGGGAACCTCACCAAGTCGTTGATTTGGTTGAATTTCTTGAGAAATTTACGGAAGAGAAATGCTCTTTGGGGCACACTCTTGTTTTTAACGCAGATATTTCAAATACATCGCTAGTACAGACGGATTTCGGTATTTTGCACCGCGTACTCGAACATGTTGTTTCCAACGCCCTGGAGGCCAGTCCGCCGGGGGCGGCTGTCAAAATTAACGCGACTGCCGGTAAGAGCACGATTCTTATCGCGGTTTCCGATCAGGGCCCTGGCATGACGCAGCAGTTCGTGAATGAGGAACTCTTCCGGCCGCTCAAGACCACCAAGCGTGGCGGGTTCGGCATTGGCGGCTATCAGGTCCGCGAATTGATGCGCGACCTGGGCGGCGACGTCACCGTCGAAAGCACGGTGGGGCAGGGGACCTGTGTGACTCTCTCCCTGCCGCTGGTCCCGAAATAGCCCGAACACCCGCGATCCAGATCATGAAAAAAACCGCTTCCGACGCCGACGTTGCTCCCGCCCAGCAGGCGGAACAGCGCGTCCTGTTGGTCGAAGACGATGTCGGGCTGCAAAAGCAGATGCGCTGGGCGCTCTCGCCTCATGCCGTGGATGTTGCCGGCAGCCGCGCCGAAGCCGTCGCCAAGGTCACCGCATCCAAGCCCTATCAGGTGGTCATCCTGGATCTGGGTCTGCCGCCGGACGAGAACAGCGCCAGCGAGGGACTCAAGGCGCTGGACGAAATCCTCAATCTGTCGCCGCAGACCAAGGTCATTGTTGCCAGCGGCAATGTGGAGCGCGCCAATGCGGTGAAGGCGGTGGCCCAAGGGGCCTTCGATTTCGTCGCCAAGCCGGTCGACAGCGACATCCTCAAGATCATCATCGACCGCGCCATCCGGATGCACGCGCTGGAAGAAGAGAACAAGCAGCTGCGCGAGCTGTCGTCCCGCGCCACCGACGGGCTGGTGTTCGGCTCGGATCGAATGGCGCAGATCGCGCAAGTTCTGGACCGCGTCGGGCCGATGGATGTCAGCGTCATGCTGATCGGGGAGACCGGCACCGGCAAGGAAGTGTTGGCGCGGGCGCTGCATCGGCTGTCGCCCCGCAATTCCAAGCCCTTTATCGCCATCAACTGCGCCTCCATTCCGGAAAACCTGCTGGAAAGCGAGCTGTTCGGCCATGAAAAGGGTGCCTTCACGGGCGCCATCAAGCGTACCCATGGCAAGTTCGAAATGGCGGACAATGGCACCCTGTTTTTGGACGAAATCCTCAATCTGTCGCCGCAGACCAAGGTCATTGTTGCCAGCGGCAATGTGGAGCGCGCCAATGCGGTGAAGGCG
>Ga0105240_10005828_pt1 | contig 18270 bp, 17 predicted proteins | sample KBSC54metaG_FD_80426 | JGI IMG/M metagenome (GOLD analysis project Ga0105240, IMG submission 80426) | Corn rhizosphere microbial communities from Kellogg Biological Station, Michigan, USA - KBS C5-4 metaG | ecosystem: Host-associated > Plants > Roots > Rhizosphere > Soil | place: Michigan, USA...
ACGCCTCGCATTTGCTGTGGCAGCCCACCTTGAATCTGAGATATTGATCGTGGATGAAGTTCTAGCTGTAGGCGACGCTGAATTTCAGAAAAAATGTCTCGGCAAAATGGGTGACGTTAGTCGCAGTGAAGGCAGAACCATTTTGTTTGTGAGCCATAATATGGATTCGGTACGGACATTATGCCCTAAAGGCATTGTAATGAACAATGGCGCCATTCTGTTCAATGGCGAAGTAGAAGACGCTATAAAAACGTATGCTAACGACAACAAACAGATAGTACGAACATCTGTCGAAAATGTGCAGATGAACGGCAATGCCATGATCAAATCGTTCAGCATTGATAACCTGCCTGCAGTAACGCATAAAAACCTGGATTATACCCTGTCTATAAAAAGTAATGATGTCAGCAACACATCTTCGTTACTTATTCTTATTTATGATGAATACGGGCAGCGCGCTGCCATTGCCGACCTGCGATGTTCTGATCTTTTCAGGATATCAGGCGAGAATGATACTTACGAGATAAAAGGCACGCTGAAAAACATACCGTTTTTACCAGGTGTTTACCAGTTTGGTATCTATATCCAATCGAACGCCGTTTCAGGGAATTTTTTCAACCTGCTGCACTTCGAAGTGAGGGAAAAAGAATATTTGGAAGACATCATACCATACGGCATGGTGCATCGCGGCAAAATCAATATCGAGCATTCTTTTACTGTTAAATGACCCCATCAAATACCCTTCCGGGATATAATCTTTCTTTCATCATAAGCACCAGGAACAGGCTTCCGTTTTTAAAGATAATGCTGTTTCATTTGCTGGAGCAAGTACAGCCCGATGAAGAGATCGTGGTAGTTGACGGTGCCAGTACCGATGGTTCTAGAGAGTATTTGCAGGAGCTTTACGAGCAAGGGAAAATTCATCAATATATTTCAGAACCCGACCGCAACCAGGCCCACGCATGGAACAAGGCTATGCTAATGGCCAAAGCCACGCTGATCAAAAAGATAATAGACGACGATGTTTTTTGCTATAGCGCCATCCGCAAATGCAAAGAATACATGTTGCACAATCCGCTGGTTGACGTGGTGATCTCTAACGATTTGAGCAGTACGATAATAGATCACAAGAAAATAAACAAAGCATCCAGGTTGTCGCAGTTTGAAAGTTGGAAAGAAGGTGTTGTACCCTCCTTTACTTTCGGCGATGTGCATATCCTCATCCGACGGAGCGCGTTAGCATTGATCGGGTTATACAATACATCTTACGTGATGATGGATTGGGAATATTCTCTTCGAATCAGCTATTTGAAAGCTAACATTGCTTATTACACAGGCTATAATGCGCTTAGTGTTGGCCACCCGCAGTCGGTTTCCGCTTTGCGTGATGTTGCCTTTATCGAAAAACAGTCCAAAAGGGCCGAGATTTTTTATGAATATAAAGGCGACAAAGCCGAGATAAAAAATTGGTCGAAGCTGAAAATATTTGTAGGCAAAACGATCAATTATGACAAAAGCCGGTCAGGGGCGGATCCCAATAATGAAGATGCTCAGGTTGAGTTGAATGTGATGTATGATCATTTTTATGACTACCTGTCCCGAGTAAACGATTCAGAAAATTTCACCTTTTTACCCTCCTCGTCCAATTGAATAAAATTCCAATCAAAATAAAATTTCAAAATGGGCTCTCGTTCAATCCCAGTGTTAAAGAAATATTGTCCTATGTTTCAGATCAATATGAATTCGTTGAAACCCACGATCCAGATTTTATCATTTTCGGGCCATATGGCAATGACATTCCTAAAAAAAGTGACCGTTACATAAGAATAGGGTATTTCTGCGAGAATATTTATCCGGACATGAACATTTGCGAATGGGCATTTGGAAGACCTCCCGAGGAAATGATCAATCACCCCCGGTATAAAAGAATACAATGGCACGATCTGGACCCGCAATCCCTGGTGAAGCCAGCTGACTACAATGCTGAGGAAATAGCAGCGGGGAAAAAGAAATTCTGTAATTTCTTATATTCTCATCACGTCCCTTATCGCGAGGAATTTTTCAGGCAGTTGTCAAAATATAAGAAGGTGGACGCCCCAGGCAAATCAATGAATAACATGAGGAGTATTGATGAGCTTTACAAAGGCAATGTGTGGGAACGAAAAAGACAATTTTTGAACGAATATAAGTTTACCATCGCCTTTGAAAATTATTCATTCCCGGGTTATCAAACCGAGAAGCTATTTGATGCGATGCTAACTAATAGCATACCAGTTTATTGCGGTGACCCATTTGTAAACAGGGTTTTTAATACGTCGAGTTTTATAAATGCCACAGATTATATTGAGACCAATAGCAACATGATCAACTGGCTGGAAAAATATACTCTACCCAGTTTTGTCGATATACTCCCTCAGTTTTATAAAAGCCCTGTGCATCGTATCAAAAGAAAATTAAAATCAATTGGCAGGGAAACTAAAATGAACATCCAGCTTAAGAAGCTTGACTTTAGCCCTGTAATTGAACGGATAATTGAATTGGATACTCAACCTGATCTGTACTTAAAATACATGAAGGAACCGTGGCTAAATAATAACCGAAATGAAGACTCCTCGGAAAAGATGCGGTGGACGGAGATATTTAATTCGACTAAATGAACCCTGAAAAAAGAATTACAATGATTGATTCTACATCACTAAACGGACGATTTTAATGAAGAAACTACTATTCATTTTCATTAAGCTGACATCTAAAATTATTGGCAGGAAAAACCTGGAAAAGTTATTGATCCAGAGCGCTAAGTCACTTGATATAAATTTACATGTACATGGCCTGATACAAAACGGCGGACTAAGCAGCTATAAGGTGCAGAGCAATGGCGAACGGTCTTTTGTCGAAAAAATTCTGGCAAACTTAAGCAAAGCAGAAACCAAGCCAGTATTTTTTGATGTGGGTGCAAATGTTGGTGAATACGCATTAATATTGAAAGAGTATTTTTCAAAAGCTGAAATTCACTGTTTTGAGCCGGTAAAAAGTACTCATGATAAATTGGTTGAAAATACGCGCGATAGTGTTATAAACTTACATAATATAGGTTTTAGCGATAAAGTTGGGACCGGAGAAATATTTAACACAGTTAATAGTAATAACACGGAGGTTGCCTCGATATATAAAGATGTATTTTCTGGAGTATTCCATGATCATGATGAATTAGTACCGATGGAATTTCAAATGGATACGATTGATAATTTTTGCAGCTCAAATAATATCATCAACATTGACTTTCTGAAAATAGACGTTGAGGGCCATGAATTGTCCGTTTTAAAAGGAGCGACGGGCATGTTATCAAATAAGCGGATAAAAATTATTCAATTTGAAATCAACACGCACAATGTATATTCACGGGTGTTCTTAAACGATTTCTACCAAATCCTACCTGATTTTGAGCTCTACCGAATATTACCGGATGGACTTATTAAGATTGGGCCATACAATCCTCAAAACGAAATATTTACTTTACAAAATATCGTTGCATTTCGTAAGGACCTTGGATATTTTATAAAAGCAAAATCTTTAAATAGTTTGTAAAATGTCCCTCCCATTGGTTTCCATTATTATTCCTGCTTACAACTCTGCAAAGTACATGGCGGGAACTATACAATCGGCACTTGACCAGACATGGGCTAATAAAGAAATCATTATAGTTGATGACGGCTCAAAGGACAACACGTTGGCCATTGCCAAAGGCTTTGAATCGGAAATTGTAACGGTATTAAGCCAGGAAAATAAAGGGGCCAGCGCAGCACGTAACAAGGGGCTATCGGTTGCCAAAGGAGAATATATCCAGTTTTTAGATGCGGACGATCTGCTTAGCCCGAATAAAATTGCCGCACAATTAGAAAAGCTGAATGGCAACAAAAACCTGGTTGGCATCTGCGACACGGTTTATTTTCCGGATGGAAGTAATCCGGGCGACTTTACTAAAACAACGGAATGGTACAGCAATGATTTTGACGACGCTGTTGATTTTCTGATCAAGTTATATGGCGGGCGTTATGTTGGCCCCGAATATGGTGGCATGATACAACCAAACGCCTGGCTTACCCCGAGAAGTGTGATCGATAAAGCTGGTTTGTGGAATGAAATGCGGAACCCAGATGACGATGGAGAGTTTTTTTGCCGGGTATTATTGGCGTCATCAGGGATCAGGTATTCTACAGAGGCTACTAACTACTATCGTAAATTTGATAGCAAAGGCACTAGCTTAAGCAATCGCAAGGACCATGAAGCTTTGTCTAATATTTTAAAATCAACCGATTCGAAAGCAGAGAATGTGTTAAAACGCAAGGACACTCCCTTAGTACGGATGATATTTAGCCGGCATTATTACGAAAATGCTTTTGCGTTTTTCCCCATGTACCCCGACCTGGTACACGAAGCTGAAAAAAAGGCCAGAGAGCTGGCGCCTGGCTTCCGTTATAATCCTTTCGAAGACAGAGGTGGGGTCATTCACTTATTGTCAAAACTGATCGGATGGAAGGGAACGAAATACCTATTGTACCGAAAACAACTGATAGGTCAATCTTCTAAATAAATATCTGCTCCTAAATATAAATGGGCTCAACTAACATAACAGATATGACTTCCTCTACCGTAACCCTGGTAATATTTACTTGCGAAGGAAGGGAGCATTTGATCTACAATACATACAATTCCTTTAAAGCCAATTGTAATTACTTTTTTTCCAAGACCGTTTTGGCTATAGATGGCAAGATCAGTCCGGAGGTCATCGATCATATTCAACCTGATGTTCTCATTCAGTCGCCAGTGCGCAAAGGATATGTGAACAATATTATCCAGGCATTGCCGGCAATTAATAGCGATTACTTCTTCTGGCTCGAGGACGATTGGAAGTTTCATGAAAATATTGACGTCGCATACTATTTAAACATCATACAACAGCATTCCAACTGGGCCGAGGTCTTCTATAGCAAGTTTGGTCCGTTGGAGCCGGATTTTAAGATCAATCCTTTAGGTGATAACCTGTATAAAACCACATTCGGTTTTTCTGCCAATCCGGGTATTTGCAGCACAAAGCATGTACGTTCAGGGTTTGAACTACTGATAAAATCTCCCAAAGGTGATAAACTGGGAGAAGACGGTTTTGAGAACTTTCTAAGTAAATTATTTGAAAAGGAAGACATTATATGTGCCCTCATTGACCCGGTAGATCATGAAACCATTTCGCACGAGGGGTACCTCGAAAGCAGTTCGAGAAAATGGCATATGACCAACTCGCTCGAAGAGAAAGACTTAAAACACCAGATGGCTATCCCCCGACCTCCGTTTTGGAGAAGGTTAATGATGATATTCAGATTATTTACCACCTTTCTGAAGTTAGCGTTCAGGCAGTTGGCTAATGACGAGGTGTATGAGTTTTGTTTCAGAATTATTTCCAGTTTGAAAACTTTTAAAAAGCGTGCCTGAACAAAGAAATATATTAACGATAGCCACAGGGAAGGAATATTATATTAACCTGGCCATCAACCTGGCAAGGTCTTTCTTGTGGTGGCATCGCGACAACAACATCCGCTTTAAACTGGTAACCGATAAACCGGAATATATCCCCGCTGACTTAAAGGATAAAATTGATGTGCATTCTATTTCTCCCGGTGAGCTGGGTATAGGTTTTTCATCAAAATTACACCTCGATAAACTGGCCGGTGAAGGGCAAACCTTATTTATCGACAGCGATTGTTTGATATTCGGCAATTTGAAACATCTGTTTGATCTGTTTAAAGGTCATAAGGTTTCTGTGGTTGGTGGATATATTTCCGAGGGCGATTGGTTTGGCAACATCAAATCCGTATGCGATAAATTTGATCTGCCCCATCTGCCTAAATTCAATGGCGGTATATATTATGTTGAGAAAGGTCCTGAAGCTACTGCTGTATATGAGCATGCCCGTCAAATTGAAAAGCAATACGACGAAATAGGATTTGTGAGGCTGCGCAATCAGCCTAATGACGAGTTGATCATGGCACTGGCTATGCAGTTGCACGGACAAACGCCTATACCTGACGACGGCACCATTATGAGCGACCCGCAGGCGTGCCCCGGTGGATTTAAATTCGATGTTATCAGTGGCGAGCGTTGGCTTCTTAATCCTCCATTGCCGGATAAACGTCATCAAAGCTGGTACCCGTTCGAAAAAGTATCGCCGCTGGTATTCCATTTTCTTGGATATTATACCGCAGATTATCAATATATCAGGGAAAGTTACAGGCTTGAAAAAGCGATGAATGGTAAACTCAACTGGATGGCCGAAGTTTCGGGAAAGCTGAGGATCGATGTGCCGATGAAAAGCATTAAGCTGTTTAAGAATATAGGGCGGCCTTTATACCACGTCCTGTTTGGCTATAGAAAAGTAAAGTCTTCAAAAAGAATATGAAATTGTTTTTAGATGTGGGTGCACACGAAGGACAAACACTTGCCGCCGTATTAGACCCCAAATACGCTTTTGATAAGATATTTGCTTTTGAACCGGTTGGAAAACTGCATGAAAAGTTAGAATCAGTCAGCAAAGGCAATAACAAAGTACAGCTATTAAAATATGGGCTGTGGAACAAGGATGCTGAACAAAAAATTTATTCGCCCGGCACGCTTGCGGGGAGCCTGTTCGCAAGCCACGAAGACGTGAAGCAAGATGATTTTGAGCTTTGCCGTTTTGTGGATGCCAGTGCATGGTTCAGAGAAAATGTTGCAGCCGGCGATGAAGTTTTCATGAAGTTAAATTGCGAGGGTGCAGAAGCCGATATTTTAATGGACTTATTGGAGTCGAAGGAGATATTCAAGATCAAAAATGTAATGATCGATTTTGATGTGAGAAAAGTAAAAGAGTTGGAGGACCGTGGCTCTTATGTATTGAATAAATTCAAAGAGCAGAACTTTCACTCTTATTCGTTATGTGAAAAAGTAATGTTTGGTACTACCCAACTCACCAGGATACAATACTGGCTTGACCGGGTTGATGCAAAGAACATGGATTTTGCAACGCAAATCAAACAACTGTTTTATTGGACAACGATGGTACTCAAGGGCAAGCGTCCGGGCTATACCTGGGAAGTAAAACAGGTGATAAAGCGATTTACACCATCATTTATAATAAAATTAGCACGTGCAAGGCGACGCTAAAATAGATGTGTCTGTAATCATCCCTGCCTACAACCGCCTTTGGTGCCTGCCGCGCGCTGTTGACAGTTGTCGCAACACCTCATGCAAAACGCAAATTATTGTTGTTGATGACGGCAGCACTGACGGAACCTGGGAATGGCTAAACTCTCAGCCAGACCTTATAGCCATAAGACAGGAAAACCAGGGCCAAACTTATGCTATCAACAATGGCGTTAGTCGTGCTACCGGAAAATACATACGCTTCTTGGACAGTGACGATTTTTTATATCCAGGAGTGATAGACAAGCAATACCAAAAAGCAGAAGAAACCTCGGCAGACCTTGTTTATTCTAAAGTCAATAACTACGACCAGGAAACGGGGAAGATCACCGACTTTCCTGATATGGAACCCTGGACTGATTTTATGGAAGTGCAGCTTGGCAGCGGATACGGGGGCCATTTTTTGGGTATGCTGTTTAGGACTGAATGGGTAAGGAAAACGCCACGCCGCCCTGATTTTGCGTTCAGAGAGGATAGGATGTTCCTGTTAGAATATGGCTTACTGGAACCCAAAATTACATTTGCGGATGGCTGTGCAGGCTATTGGGTTATCCATAAAGGTCAAATGCAGGGCAATTATTCAGGTTGGAAAGCGCAGGTAACCAATTGGCAGCATATTCACATTTATAAAAAGATCTTGGGGGAGCTGGAGCGCAAAGGACAATTAACCATCAACAGAAAAAAGGCGGCAGCCACTGTGCTTTGGCCACTGGCCCACTGGATGGCCAGGGATTATCTTAGTGACGCCGCTGAAATTGTCAAATGGATATTTGAACTAGACCCTGATTTCCAGGTCCCCGAAAAAGGGCTTTTGAGCACACTGTATAAAAAGATCGGGTTTAAAAGAACAGAACAATTGCTGCGCCTCAGGCGTGCTTTTATATAAAAATATGCGGCTATCATTATTCTATAACCCACTGGTAATTATCGACAGGCTGGCAATAGCGATCAACAGGCGTAAAAGAAAAAACAGACTGAAAGGAACGCCTGCTGCTGGTTTGGAGTTAGGCTACATTGATAGTTTGGAGCTGTTAGAATTGATAAAAAAAGATGGCTTCAATAACGGGGTGATTTTTGACATAGGAGCCAACATCGGCACATGGACCATATTAGCAAAATCGCTTTTCCCAAATGCGGAAATACACGGTTTTGAACCCCTTACCAATCATATTCAGAAATTCGGGGAAAATACCCGGGGTTTATCAAATGCGCATATCCATTCATTTTGCTTAGGGGATGAGAATAAGGAGATGACCATTAATGTGACCAGTTTTTCTGATGCTTCAAGCATACTGGACGTTGCTCCGCTGGTATATGAGCAATTCAACATAGAAAAAAACGGCGAGGAAAAAGTAGAAGTTAAAAGGCTTGAAACTTTGATTGATGAAGCAAAACTCCCGGTTCCTGACGTGATGAAACTGGACGTACAGGGGTATGAACTGGAAGTACTGAAAGGAGCAGGTAAGTATCTGAACCAGGTTAGCTACCTCATTGTTGAGGTTTCCTTTAAGGAATACTATAAAAAACAGGCCCTTTTCCTCGATATAGCTAATTATCTCGCTTCTTACAATATCGGCATATACGCCTTCGGCCAATCAACGCCTTTGGGAGCTGAATTGGGACAAATTGATGTCTTATTCAGGAAAGAACAATCTCCATCAAATTAATATCTTAGCCCCCGCTTGACGCAAACACAACAGCGACGTTATCACTTTAAAATCCCTGATGAAAAATACCGCCTTATTCAATAAACTGGCAAACACTATTAAGATAAATGAAAAAGGAGGTCTAGCCTGCTATTTGCGCAGGATTCCGGTTTTATATCCTATTATCTTGAGAAAAATGAAAGTAAGCCGGGAAGTCAGGATCCCTTTATTTTTCGGGGATAAAATGAGCGTGGTAACCGGCGAAGTAGTTTCTTCCATTCTGGTAGGCTTTGGTTATAGCGAAGTTTCGTTGACCGCATTGATGCTGAAATTGATCGGCCCGGGGCAATCTGTGGTTGATGTGGGAACCCATTTTGGCTATGAAGCATTATTAGCTTCCAAATTAGTGGGAAATACCGGCAGCGTTGCCTGCTTTGAACCTAACCCGGCGGTTTATAATCTTGCGTTAAAAAATCTAAACAAGCCCAATGTAACTGTCTATAACTCTGCGGTAGGAGATCATGAAGGATCTGTAAAAATGCTGAACAAACCGATCACCGAATCAGCGTTTAACAGTATTACCGATAGCGTGGATGCAGATACAATAGATGTTCCATTGGTTACTTTGGATGCTGTATTGGCATCAAGAAGTAAACCTGTTGATTTTATAAAATGTGATGTAGAAGGTTTTGAGATGGAGGTATTAAATGGGTGTACAAAAATTCTAACTGCCGACAAACCTTGCTTGGTTTTAGAGGCTGATATTCCTTCAGAAAATGAGCAATCAACCCAAAGAGCTGGTGTGATTGCAGATTTCCTTTCAAAATTCGGCTACGAAGCTTATGCATTTGACATGCGCGGATCTGAGCTGATCATCGACAGATTAAATAATCTGAAAATGTCGCATGCCAATGTGCTTTTCGTTCATCAATCAAAATTGTCAATTATAGAATAGGATATGCTGATTTTTATCACACGCATAGCCATCAGAATAAAATGAAAATATTTCTTTCATTTCTTCAATCCGACAAGCGCTACCCAATACCTGCCTATGATTTTTGGCAACGTTATATCAAGAACGGAATAGAAGAAGCAGGACACGAATGGGTAGAATGCCCTGATGTTGACTGGGCGTTGGGCCTGGTACCCAAAAGTGAAGCCGATCAATTAAAATGGAAAGCAGAAGCCTGGGCTAAAACAGTTGCCTGGCTCAAAAAAAATCGTGTAGATGTTTTCCTGAGTTATTTATACCCTAACCAGGTTGATAAATCCGCCGTTAAAGAAATTCAGAAATCAGGCATCCCGTGTGTGAATTTCTTTTGTGATAATGTACGCGAGTTCAGGAAGATCCCATCTGAATATGGCGTGTTCGACCTGAATTGGGTTCCGGAACACAAAGCCCTTAAAATGTATGATTCGGCAGGATATAAATTTATTCATCTGCCCATGCCAGTGTGGGTGGCACCTGCGGATCGGATAATAAAAGATGAAGTGTACCACCAGGTCACCTTGTTAGGATCAAAGGATATCCAGCGTAAACTGTTAATGGCAGAGGTTATAAAACTGTATCCGGATATTCCCCTGGCGGTTTACGGAAGCGGATGGAAAAAAGAAACCGGACCAGCGGATGCTGGCACACAGGGCCAAACATTGACCAAACGCCTGCAAAACCAATTTAGCTTTGTGAAGCAATATGGATTAAATGCCTATAACAATAAACTGAGAAACCGAAACTATTCTTATGAAACAGATGACTCGATATTGGGAAAATATAAAGGCGATCATCAAATAGAAGAATACAAAGTATTGACGGCAGCAAGTATGATCACGGTGGGCATCAACAGATATCCCTCCTTTCATTTTCCAATTGACCGGCCGGATACTTATTCAAGATTGCGGGATATTGAGGCCCCGATGCTGGGCGCATGTTATCTGACAGAATGGACCGAGGGGATCGAAGAAATGTATGAACCGCAACGAGAGATAGCCTTGTACCATAATGCTGAGGACTTTGTAGAGCAGGTAAAAGAATTAATAAGCGATCATAAAAAACGGAATATGTTAAAAGTCAACGGACAAAAACGAGCTTTAAGCGAACATACCATACCAACTTCTTTAAACAAACTGATACGTACGCTGGGTATATGAAAAAATTATTGGTTACCGGATCTGCCGGTTTAGTTGGTTCAGAAGTTTGCGTCTATTTTGCTCAAAAAGGTTATGAAATTCACGGAGTGGATAATAATCAAAGGGCTGTTTTCTTCGGACCGCAGGGCGACACTATTTGGAACCGCGATAGGCTGATCAATAGTATAACAAATTATAAGCATCACGAAATCGATATCAGGGACAGGGCCGCAGTTCTGGATCTGGTAAAAAGTGTTAAGCCTGGCGCCATCGTACATGCCGCTGCACAACCCAGCCATGACCGCGCCGCAGCTATTCCTTTTGATGATTTTGATACAAATGCAGTTGGCACTTTGAATATGCTTGAGGCTGTCCGCCAATTTGCTCCGGAGTCTCCTTTTATCTTTTTAAGTACGAATAAGGTATACGGAGATGCTCCCAATAAAATAAAACTAAAAGAGCTGGAAACCAGGTGGGATTACGACGATGATTATTACGCACATGGTATAACAGAATCATTCACCATAGATCAATCCAAACATTCGTTATTTGGCGCCTCCAAGGTGGCAGCTGACGTTATGGTACAGGAATATGGCCGTTATTTTAATATGCCAACTTGCTGTTTGCGTGGTGGCTGCTTAACCGGGCCTAATCATACCGGGGTTGAATTGCATGGCTTTTTGAGTTACCTGGTAAAGTGTAATCTTGAGGGCAAAAAGTATAGCGTATTTGGTTATAAAGGTAAGCAAGTAAGGGATAATATCCACTCGTATGATATTGTCAGGTTTATGGGCCTGTTTATTAATAGCCCGCGCCAGGGCGAGGTATATAACCTTGGCGGTGGTAAAAACAATACCTGCTCCATATGGGAGGCATTTTCCATTACCGAAAAATTCTCAGGCAAAGCGCAGGTTTATGAATATGTAGATAAAAACCGCGAGGGCGATCATATTTGCTATTACAGCGATCTGCGTAAGATGAAAACGCATTATCCGTCCTGGGATATTACCGTTAGCCTGGAAGACACCATTAAACAAATAGTGGAATCCTGGAAAAAACGGATCTGAAAACTTAATGCGCAAACTGCACCTTTATTTCCGCATAACTCCTCCAACTGATCGCTTTATTCCCGGCGACCGGTATATATTACCAGCAATCAGGAGAATGATCAAGGGAAAAAAGATAGGCGGCATCCAAAAAGTATTCATCAATCTGTGCAAAGGATTGGACGAACTCGGAGTTGATTATGATGTCAACCTGCCTTTCAAAAAATTAAACGCGGGAGAGCCCGTGATAGTGCTGGGCAGCGGGCGTTATGCATTGAAAGACTATTCGGCCACTAATAAGATAATCGCGGGCATAGCTTTGATGACGCACCCCAGCGAATGGCCCGATCTGTTTGAAAAATACCCGGTAGCCACCTACCTGCAACATTCCGAGTGGACGAGGGATCTGTATGCCACACATTACGGCAAAGACAAATGTAGCATCTGGCCCGCGGGCATAGACACAAAAAAATGGTCGCCGGATAGCAGTGTACCTAAGCAATTCGATATACTGATCTACAATAAGATCATGTGGAATAAACAGGAGACTTATGATAAACTGGCGCGACCTGTTATCGCCAAACTTGAAGAGCTGGGCTTGAGTTACACCGAGATCGTATATGGTAACTATCAGGAAGCAGAATATTTTGAACTGCTCAAAAAAAGTAAATCAATGATATTCCTGTGCGAGCATGAAAGCCAGGGATTTGCGTGCTGTGAGGCTATGTCGATGAACGTCCCTGTATTTGCCTGGGACCAGGGGGTGTATCTCGACCCGCATTTAAAGACTGATTGGAATGAAACAAGCCCCGTACCTGCAAGTTCAGTTCCATTTTTCGATGATACCTGCGGGATGAAATTTACTGATTCGGAGGATTTTAACGAGAAGATCGGTGATTTCTGGGGCAATGTTAATGCTGGCATTTATCATCCAAGAGATTACGTTTTGCAAAACCTTACCCTTAAAAAAAGTGCACAGGCAATGCTCGACCTGATCAGCACGGTTTATCCATGAGAATATTATTGATAATGGATCCGGGCATTCCTGTCCCTCCCCCACTTTATGGCGGGCACGAGCGGTTGGTGTACCTGTTTGCTGAAGAATATATCAGGCTAGGGCATCAGGTTACGGTGTTGGCGGGACCAGATTCACACTGCAGTGGCGAGACAGTATCCTTCGGGGTAAATGACCTGGAGCGGTCCGACCGCCAGCGACAGAAAGAAATGCTGTTCGTATGGCAATATCTGGCAAAGAATAAAAAGAACTTTGACCTGATCCACAATTTTGGGCGGTTGGTTTACCTGCTTCCTGTTCTGAACAACCGCGTAAAAAAGATTATGACCTACGGCCGCCCGGTATCAACACGGGGTATTAAGTTTTTCACCAGTTTGCCTAATCGCAATTTGATCTTTACCGCCTGCAGCAATTATTGCGTATCAACCGGGAATGTGGCAGGTAACTGGAAGACGGTTTATAACGCCATTGATTTTTCCCAATACCAACTACGCAAGCATGTAGACAAAGATGCCCCGTTAATGTTTCTGGGCAGACTTGATCGTATTAAAGGCGTTCATACCGCTATACAAGTTGCAAAGCAAACTGGCAGTAAACTGATCATCGGCGGAAACATATCGCATACTGCCGACAACTACGAATATTTTAAAACAGAGATCGAACCGCAGATAGATGGAGAACAGATCATCTACCTCGGCCCATTAAATGACGAGGCAAAAAATCAATATCTCGGTCAATCAAAAGCATTTCTGTTCCCCATTGAATGGGATGAGCCCTTCGGTATGGTGATGACCGAAGCCATGGCATGTGGCACCCCGGTTATTGCTTTCAGGCGAGGATCGACACCAGAGGTAATAGATGAGGGGATTTCCGGCTTTATAACAAACAACCGGGATGAAATGATAGAAGCCGTAAAAAATATATCAGTCATTGACAGGGCAGCTTGCCGGAAAATTGCAGAAGAACGTTTCGACATAAAAAAGGTCGCCAGAGATTATTTGTGTTTATTGAATGACTAAGGCTAAGGTGCTTTTGATCTCAACAGGGCAACCATCGTTAAATCCACGGTTGGTAAAAGAAGCCGATGCCCTTGCTTCTAACGGATATGAGGTGACTGTACTTTATAGTCATTGGAACGATTGGGGGGCAAGGTTTGACAAGATATTATTACCCGCCAAAAAGTGGAAAGCGATATGCATCGGCGGCGATCCGGAACTCAAGCCTCTGCTTTACTTCATAAGTAAAGCGATTTATAAGGTGGCACGTGTGATCAATAAAAATACTAGAGGGCGTTGGTGTGCTGAACCAGCAATTGTCCGCACCGGATATTTCCTGATACGTGATGCAAAAAAATATAAAGCTGATATTTATATTGGCCATAACCTTGGCGCTCTACCGGCAACGGTTAAGGCCGCCCAGGCAAACCAGAAACCCTGCGGATTCGATGCAGAAGATTTTCATCGAAATGAGGTTAGCGACAACATAGATGATGCAGAGGTTCTTATCAGAACTCACATAGAAAACAAATACTTTCCGGCTTTAAATTATCTAACTGCAAGCAGTCCGCTCATTGCATCAGCCTACAGCAAGTTATTCCCTAAATTGAGTCCTGAAGTTGTATTAAATGTTTTCCCGACCGATAAACGCGTTATGAAACCGAAAATTTCTAACGGCCCCATCAAACTATTCTGGTTTTCCCAGACCATCGGCCACGGCCGGGGATTGGAAGAGGTCATAAAAGCATTCGAGCACTTTGATCAGGGAACATTCGAGTTGCATTTGCTGGGTCAAATGGACCCGGCATTTACAATCAGCAGCAAAATTGATATCCATTTTCATGAGCCTATCCCCTCTGATGAGGTAATACATTTTGCTTCTCATTTCGATATTGGTCTTGCCGTTGAAACAGGTTCGCCCTTAAACCGGGACATTTGTTTAACCAATAAGATCTTCACTTATATGCAGGCTGGATTATGCGTTGTGGCTAGCGATACCAGTGCGCAAACTCAATTGATGAGCGAATACCCTGGTATTGGGGAAATATATCAAAAGAACAGTACACAGGCGTTGGCAGATGTGCTGTCTTATTATCAGCAGCACCAGGATGAGCTTTTCAAAGCCAAATCAACTGCTTTTGATATAGCAAAAAGTAAACTGAACTGGGAAACTGAAAGCAAAAATCTCCTGACGCTGGTAGATCAAACCCTGGCAAACAAATGAGCAAAAAAGTGTTGATCATCTCTCCCTTTTTTGCGCCTTCCAATGCTGCGGACATGCAGCGCATACGAATGAGCCTGCCTTTTTTCAAAAACTTTGGCTGGGACGCCGAAGTGGTTACGGTTGATCCCTGGTACTCGGATATGGTAAAAGACGATTTGCTGATGCAGAGTATACCTGCTGATGCCAAGGTCCACATGGTAAAGGCATTTGATAAACAATGGACATCACGATTGGGGTTCGGCGCTTTGGCGTTACGGTCGTTGTGGTTTTATAAAAAATCGGTCAACCGGCTGTTATCTTCCAATAAATTTGATCTGGTCTATTTCTCAACAACGCAATTCCCGGTTTGTATACTGGGAAGTTATTGGAAAAAGAAATTCGATATTCCTTATGTGATCGACATGCAGGATCCCTGGCACTCGGAGTATTACAGGGACAAGCCCAAACATCAGCAGCCGCCAAAATATTGGTTCTCGTACCGTTTAAATAAATATCTTGAACCAATAGCGATGAAACAGGTAAGCGGACTGATAGCGGTATCCAACAAATATATCACCGACCTTAAAAATCGCTATGCGGGGATAAAAGATATTCCCTCTGCGGTAATTCCATTTGGTGCGTTCGGTCGCGATATGGAAATTGCAAAGCAAAATCACCCGCTTTTCAAAAAGCTTTTACATCCCGGATATACCAATATCGTTTACGTTGGGCGGGGAGGTGCTGATATGCACAAGGCCATCAGTACACTGTTCGGAGCTGTAAAAACCGGGATGGTAAATGATCCGGAGATATTCAAAACTTTGAAGTTCTATTTCATCGGGACCAGCTATGCAACCGCCGGTACAGGGAAAGAGACGATAATGCCTTTGGCAAAGGAATTCGGGATAGAAAACAACGTGATAGAGCTAACCGACCGGATAAGCTTTTACCATGCTTTGGCGACACTTCAGGATGCAGACGCCTTGTTTATACCAGGCTCTGACGACCCGGGGTATTCGGCGTCTAAAATTTACACATACATCTTATCCGGGAAACCATTACTGACGATATTTAACTCAAAAAGCCCTGCAGTGAGTATATTAAACGATTATGACGTGAAGTTTGCATATACTTACGATTCGACTGACGACATAAGCGTAAAAGTTATCGATTTTTTAAAATTTGTCAGCAGCGGCTCTAATGTTGTGCAGACCTATAATGAGGATGCCATTAATAAATATAGTGCAGAAAATATGACCAGGCAGCAGTGCCTGTTGTTTGATAAAATAACGACTAATAATATATGAAAAGGTATGTGCAATATGGGTGTGGCTTTACAGCGCCGGATGGCTGGATAAACTATGATGCATCACCAACCCTTCGCTACGAAAGGTTCCCGCTCATCGGCAAACTTTATACCCGTAACTCTCAGCGCTTCCCGGAAAATGTTAAGTATGGTGACATAGTAAAGGGGCTGCCGGAACAACCGGAGAATTGTGACGGAGTTTACTGCTCGCACATTTTAGAACATCTGGCCTACAGCGATTTTAAAAAAGCATTAAAGAATACCTATACTATATTAAAACCCGGGGGAATATTCAGAGCGGTTATGCCGGATCTGAAAGCAGCAGCCGAATCCTACATCGAAAATTATGATAAATTAGATTCCCCTGCAAGTGAATTTATGCGAAGCACTATGCTTGGTATAGAAGACCGTGGTTCGGGATTGAGATCTATCATGGTCAAACTGTATGGCAACTCAAAACATTTGTGGATGTGGGATTATCGCTCTCTGCAACATGAATTACAGCAAGTTGGTTTTCGCAATATTCGCCCATGTCAATTTGGTGATTCAACCGAAAAAGAATTTTCCTTAGTGGAGGAAGAAGGCAGGTTTTACGGCGCTGTTGCGTTTGAATGTCAGAAATGAAAAAACTGGCTATAGTTACTACCCACCCCATACAATATTATGCCCCGGTATTCAAGCTCCTGCACGAGCGAAATAAGATAGCGGTAAACGTTTATTATACATGGGGCGAAAAGGCTTTGGACAAGTACGATCCTGGTTTTGGACAAAAAGTAGCTTGGGATATTCCGTTACTTGACGGCTATCCTTACGAATGGGTGCTAAATACATCAACTGAACCCGGCACACATCATTTCAAAGGAATAAGTAATCCAAACCTCGTAGAACAAATAAACAAGTGGCAGCCCGACGCTATATTGTTTTTTGGTTGGGCATATCAGGGCCATCTAAAAGCGATAAGACATTTTAAAAACAAGGTGCCTGTATTTTTTCGGGGGGATTCGACTTTACTTGACGAAGTAAGCGGGATAAAGAGCATACTCAAAACCATTTATTTAAAATGGGTTTACAAGCACGTCGATTATGCATTTTTTGTTGGCTCCAGGAATAAAGATTACTTCAAAAAATATGGGTTGAAAGAAAATCAGCTGAGTTTTGCGCCTCATGCTATTGACAACGAAAGGTTCGCAGAAAACAGGAGGGCGGAAAGCAGTTTATTAAGAGAAAGTTTAAAGGTTAAAAGTGACGAATTGCTAATTCTTTTTGCGGGAAAGCTGGAAGATAAAAAGTCGCCCGCTTTATTGTTGGAGGCTTTCCTGGCATTGAACTTCTCCGGCATTCATCTATTGTTTATCGGAAACGGTGCCCTGGAGAATGAGCTGAAATCCCGGTCAGCGAATGCCGAGAACATTCATTTTATGCCTTTTCAAAATCAAATGGTTATGCCGGTAGTCTACCAGGCCGCAGATCTGTTTTGCCTGCCGTCCCAAGGCCCTGGTGAAACCTGGGGGCTCGCAGTAAACGAAGCGATGGCCTGCAGCAAGGCTGTTCTTGTTTCCGACAAAGTGGGGTGTGCGGTTGACCTTGTAAAAGAAGATTATAACGGAGCAATATTTCGGAGTAATCAGTTGGGTGATTTAACCGGCAAAATGGCAAAATTGATCCATTCGAAGACTGTATTGCAGGAATATGGGAATA
>Ga0105240_10005829_pt1 | contig 18269 bp, 12 predicted proteins | sample KBSC54metaG_FD_80426 | JGI IMG/M metagenome (GOLD analysis project Ga0105240, IMG submission 80426) | Corn rhizosphere microbial communities from Kellogg Biological Station, Michigan, USA - KBS C5-4 metaG | ecosystem: Host-associated > Plants > Roots > Rhizosphere > Soil | place: Michigan, USA...
ACCACCGGCAGATAGAGTTTTTGCGGATTGGCCGCGGAGAAGCCGGCATTGCGGTCCCCGCTCCATTGCATGGGCGTGCGCACGCCGTTTCGGTCGCCAAGGTAAAAATTGTCGCCCATCCCGATTTCGTCGCCATAGTAGAGGACCGGCGTGCCGGGCAGGGAGAGGATCAGCGCGTTCATCAACTCGATCCGGCGCCGGTCGTTTTCGAGCAGCGGCGCCAGACGCCGGCGGATTCCCAGATTAATTCGCGCAACCTGGTCGTGCGCGTAGACGCGATACATGTAGTCGCGTTCTTCGTCGGTGACCATCTCGAGGGTCAGCTCGTCATGATTGCGGAGAAAGAGCGCCCACTGGCAGGAGGCCGGGATGGCGGGGGTGAGACGCAGGATATCCGCGATGGGATAACGGTCCTCCATGCGGATGGACATGAACATCCGCGGCATCAGCGGGAAGTGAAATGCCATATGGCATTCGTCTTCCTGACCGAAGTAGGCGATCGCGTCTTCCGGCCATTGATTTGCTTCGGCCAGCAGCAGGCGATCCTGGAACTTCGAGTCGATGTGAGCGCGGAGATCTTTCAGAAAGACGTGTGTTTCGGGGAGATTTTCGCAGTTGGTGCCCTCCCTCTCGAACAGGTAGGGGACAGCATCCAGGCGAAGGCCATCGACGCCCATCTCCAGCCAGAAATCCACCGCCTCCAGGACGGCTTCCTTCACTTCCGGATTGTCGTAGTTCAAGTCCGGTTGGTGCGAATAAAAGCGATGCCAGTAATAGGCATTGGCGACGGGATCCCAACTCCAATTGGACGTCTCAAAATCCTTGAAGATAATGCGGGCCTCGCGATACCGGTCCGGAGTATCGCTCCAGACGTAGAAGTTCCGCCAGCGTGAGCCCGGCGCCGCACGGCGGGCGCGTTGAAACCACGCGTGCTGGTCGGAGGTGTGGTTCAACACCAGTTCCGTGATCACTCTCAGGCCGCGGCGGTGCGCCTCGCGCAGGAAATTCTGAAAATCCCGTAGACTTCCGTAGGCCGGATGAACCTCGGTGTAGTTCGACGTGTCGTAGCCGTCGTCTTTCCAGGGAGAAGCGCAGAAGGGCAGCAGCCAGATGGCGGTGACGCCCAGGCTCTCAATGTATGGGAGTTTCTCTGTCAGGCCCGCGAAGTCGCCAATGCCATCGCCAGAGCTGTCGGCGAACGCGCGAACCGGCACTTCATAGATTACGGCGTCCTTATACCAGAGCGGCGCGGACGGCAGAGAAGTGTCACGCTGCATGAGTCATGGTGGCATCCTTCGGCGGGACAGCGGCCGGGAACAGGCGCGGCGCACTCGTATGGGCGGCGGGCCCAGGAGTTTCCCTTTCCGCGAACGCGATACGATGCGAACAATGGCCTATCTGCCGATCGAGAACTACGGCGTCATCGGAAACCAGCGAACCACAGCCCTGGTTGGAACCGACGGATCGATCGATTGGTTCTGCTTCCCGAATTTCGATTCGCCCAGCGTCTTTGGGGCGATTCTCGACGACGGCAAGGGCGGCTGTTTCCGCATTTCGCCCGCCAGGCAGGACATTACGAAGTCGAAGCAGTTCTATTGGGCGGACACCAATATCCTGATTACGCGTTTCTTCACCGCGGATGCCGTTGGAGAGGTCGTCGATTTTATGCCGGTGGGGGAAGGACGGGGTCTGGTTCGTCATGCCCGTTCGATTCGCGGCCGGATCAATTTTCAAGTTGAATGCCGTCCTGCTTTTCATTATGCGCGAGACTCTCACACTCTGCAGATCGATGACGGCGGCGCACTGTTTCAGGCGCCGGAACTCACTCTACGCCTCGCTGCCGGCTGCCCGCTCCAGGCGTGTGACGGCGCCGCTTTGGGGCAGGTTTCGCTGGACACTGGCGCATCGTCGTCGTTTTTGCTGCACGCACCGGATTCCGCCGGCGCCGCCGCTCCGTTTTCCGCCGAAGAATGCCACCGGCTGTTTCAGGAGACCGCGCGCTACTGGCGAGACTGGATCGGCCGCTGCACCTATCGCGGCCGCTGGCGCGAGATGGTGCACCGCTCCGCCCTAGTGTTGAAACTGCTGGTTTATGAACCCACCGGGGCGGTCGTCGCGGCGCCGACGACCGGGCTTCCGGAGACGATCGGAGGCGAAAGGAACTGGGACTATCGATACACCTGGATCCGCGACGCGGCATTCACAGTCTATGCGCTGATGCGGATTGGTTTTACGCAGGAAGCAACCAGCTTCATGGACTGGCTGACGGCGCGGTGCCGGGAACTGAAGCCGGATGGATCCTTGCAGGTCCTTTATGGCATTGACGGCAGCCACGAGTTGACCGAGGAAATCCTCCAGGGATGGAAAGGGTACCGCGGTTCCGCGCCCGTGCGTATCGGGAACGCCGCGGTGAACCAGTTGCAGCTCGATATTTATGGTGAGCTGATGGATTCCGTATACCTGTATAACAAGCACGTGACTCCCATCTCTTTTGAGTTCTGGCAGTACCTGCACAGGATGGCTGACTGGGTGTGTGACCACTGGAATCAGCCGGACGACGGAATCTGGGAGGTGAGAAGCGGGCGGCAGAAATTCGTTTACTCGCGCGTGATGTGCTGGGTCGCGTTGGACCGCGCGCTCCGCCTGGCGAACAAACGCTCTTTTCCGGCAAACCGGGACCGCTGGACGAGCGTGCGCGATGAGATTTATATGGACGTGCAGCAGAACGGCTGGAGCACGGAACGGAACGCTTTCGTCCAGCATTATGGGAGCAATTCGCTGGACGCATCCCTGCTCATGATGCCTCTGGTGTTCTTTTTGTCACCCACGGATCCGCGAGCGCTCAGTACGCTCCAGCAGATCGATAAACCGAGGGACCAGGGCGGGCTGGTTTCCGGCGGCCTGGTCTACCGCTACAACGCCGAAGAAGCGCCGGACGGATTACAAGGCCGTGAGGGGACGTTCAACATGTGTTCCTTCTTCCTGGTGGAGGCTCTGACGCGCGCGGGCAAAGTAAATCCGCATTATTTGGAGCAGGCGCGCATGTTATTCGAGCAGATGATCGGCCATGCGAACCACCTGGGGCTTTTTTCCGAGCAGACCGGCCCCAGCGGCGAGGCGTTGGGGAACTTCCCGCAGGCGCTTACCCACCTGGCTCTGATCAGCGCCGCCGTGAATTTGAATTGCGCGCTCGGGGATGCGGGATAGACGGATTCGATGGAAACCGGCTGGCTGGCGGACCTGATTTTTTACGAAGGAGAATTCCGGCGAGGGCTTGCTCTCATCACGGAAAACGGCCGGATTGCGCGTGTTTCCGGAGAGCCGGAAGACCTTGCGCGTGCGCAGCGTCTTTCGTCCCGCGCAATTCTGCCCGGCCTGGTGAACGTCCATTCGCATACGTTTCAACGGGTGATTCGCGGACGGACGGAGCACCGCACTCGAGCCGCACGGGACACATTCTGGACGTGGCGGCACGCAATGTATCGGGCGGCGAATGCTCTGTCTCCGGAAGACATCTACGACGCCGCGCGGATGGCGTTTCTGGAGATGCTGCTATCGGGGATTACCTCCGTGGGAGAGTTCCACTATATTCATCACGCGCCCGGTGGCGCGCCGTACCGGAACCATAATCTCCTGGCGATGGAGATTGTCCGCGCGGCCAGGAACCTCGGACTGCGCATCGCGCTGCTTCGCACGGCCTACGTTCGCGCGGGCTGGCAAAAAGAGCCAGATCCGGGCCAGGCGCGTTTTCTAACGCCGCGTGCGGCTGATTTCGTCCGGGATACCGAAGATCTGCTTGCGGAACTCGCGCCGGCGGACGCTGAGCCGGCCGCCTGGGTAGGTGTTGCGCCGCATAGCGTCCGCGCCGTCCCGCTGGAATATCTGCGGGAGGTCGTAAGCTATGCCCGAGCGCGCGATCTGCCGGTTCATATGCACGTGGCAGAGCAACCGGCCGAGATAGAGGCTTGTGTTGCCGAATATGGCTTGCGGCCGCTGGAGTTGTTGCAACGCGAAGGAATTCTCGACGCCGGGTTCACGGGCGTACACGCCATTCACATTACCCCGCAAGAAGCCGGGTTCCTGGGCAGTGCGCGCGCCCACGTATGCGCATGCCCGACAAGCGAGAGAAACCTCGGCGACGGAGCTGTTCCGGCAGAGATGCTCGCGGACGCGGGCGCAATCCTGTGCTTCGGTTCGGACAGCAATGTTCAGATCAATCTGCTTGAGGACGCCCGCGAGCTCGAGTACCACCTGCGGATGAACCGGCTTGAGCGCGCGGTGCTTGCGCCGGATGCGGAGCGGGAGTCGCTGGCCCGGCGGTTGTTCGCCAGTGCGTCTTCCGCTGGAGCGGCAAGTTTGCGGTCGCCGGGCGGGGTTCTTGCCGCTGGCCGGGCGGCAGACTTCTTTACGGTAGACCTGAACGATCCTTCGGTAGCCGGGGCAGATGCCGGATCCTTGCTCAGCCATATCGTGTTTTCCCTGGAGCGTACGGCCATCCGCGACGTGATCGTGAGTGGAAAGCCCGTAGTTCAAAATGGCCGGCACCGGCTTCAGGAAGAAATTGTGCTGGCTTTCACCGCACTGCAGCAGCGAATCTGGAGCGCCGCGCCGTGAACGATGCGCGTGACATCCTGCGCGATCTGGTGGCGATTCCGACGGTGTCCACGCAATCGAACGAAGCGGTGATTGAGTACGCGCAAAGGTATTTTTCCCCTGAGGCGTGGCAGGTGGACCTGTACGAGTACAAGGATGGCGCGGGAATCCGTAAGATGAACCTGGTGGCCGAGTTCCGATGCCAGGGACCCACCGTGCCCGAGCTGGCCTTTGTCTGCCACACGGATACGGTTCCGTTCGATCCCTCCTGGGCGGAAGCCCTGCGGCCGGTCGAGCAGGAAGGCAACTTGTACGGCCGCGGAAGCTGCGATGTGAAAGGCTTCCTGGCGTGCATTCTCCAGTCCATTGAAGGGCTGAGTGCGGGCGCCTTGCGGACCCCCTTGGCGGTGGTCCTGACCGCCGACGAGGAGATCGGGCGGGTGGGCATGAAACACCTCGCCACAGCCGGCGCCGTCCGCGCACGCCGCGCCATCGTCGGAGAGCCAACCGGCCTGCGGCCGGTCCGAGGGGGTAAGGGTTACGGCCTGGGTGAAATTGTCGTCCGAGGGAAAGAAGCGCACAGTGCTTATCCGGCGCGCGGCCGGTCCGCCATTCTGGATGCCGCCCGCGTGGTTCTCGCGTTGGAAGATGTCTCGGCCGGTCTGATGTCCCAGCCTAGTCCCGGCTTCGATCCGCCCTATACCACGCTCAACGCCGGGCTCATCCAAGGCGGTACAGCGAAGAATATTGTTCCCGGGGAGTGCCGGATTGTGGTGGAGTGGCGTCCCGTTCCGGGGGAAGCCGCGGACCTGGTTCCCACGCGGATAGCGCGCGAACTGTCGCGGTTGCAGGAGGCCTTTCCGGGTTTCAATGCGGAATTTCACGTGAGCCGGTTCGATCAGCCTTTCGCGCCCTCGGCAAGCGAACAACTGGCATCCTTCCTGACGGAACTTACCGGGCACGCCCCGGGAATGGTCTCCTTCGGTTCCGAGGCGGCTCATATCCCGGCGGAGGAAGTGGTGGTGTTTGGCCCGGGCGATATGACCACCGCGCACCGGACGGGCGAATTCGTACCTCTGGAAGAGCTTGCGCTCTGCGTTCGCTGCCTGACCGCCTGCATCCACCGTTTCTGTGGACGTGTGTGAGCTCAGGCGCGATAGTAGGCGAGGCGCAGGCCTCCCAAGAACATCGATCCCTCCAGGATTTTCCTTGGAGCTGCAAAGCCGGCCTGATTCAAAAGCGCGAGCACCCGGTCCTCGGAATTGTCTTCGAGTTCCGCATCGGAATGAAACAGGCGCGCCAGACGGCCGCTCGCGTGAGCCTTCGATCCTCCAAAATCGACCATATGGAACGACCCGCTGGGAATGAGCACGCGCCGCGTCTCAACGAGAGTCTGCAGCTTCGTTTGCGCGGGGAGATGGTGAAACATGAAGGAGGAAAAAACTCGATCGAAGGTTTCGCCGGCGTAGGGAAGAGCCTCGGAAAAGCCGCGGTCCAGCCGCACAGTGACACCTGCCCGCCGCGCTTTTCGCCGGGCGCGATCGAGCGCGTGTGGATCGGGGTCGAGACCAGTGACGTCGACGCCGGGAAAGGAGCGCTTGATCCTGACCGCCAGCGTGCCCGTTCCGCATCCGATATCCAGGACACGATGCCCGGGGAGAATCCTCGCCTGGGTCAGGAGAGTTTTCAGGACAGAGTCTCCACCGAGAAGTTTGATCAGGGGATCGTAGAGCGGGAGCGCCCAATCGTGGCCGGCGGCCGGAAGATAGGTTTCTTGCACCAATACCATTGTCCTAAATCCAACCCGGGAGCCCGTTGCTACACTGATGCAGGTGTGCGTTGCTTTCTCTCGTTTCCGAACCCGGCATTTGCGAATGCGGCAATGCGGTAACCAGTTCCTCCGTGAAGCCGGGATTCTCCTGGCGGCGCTCGCATTCCTGGCTGCCGCCGGCCCGGCGCAGGCGCCAAATCCACAGCAATCGATTCAAGAGGATTATCAGACGGCCGGACGGGCTATGCGCGAAGGGAGACTGCGAGAAGCAGAGACCGTGTTCCGCCACGTTTTGAGTCTTGCTCCAAACGACGTGGGCGCCCACGGGAACCTCGGCGTGATCTACATGCGGGAGAGGAAGTGGACCGAAGCTCTCACAGAACTGGAGATTGCCCGGAAACTGGCGCCGCAGGTGCCCGGCGTCCGTTTGAACATAGGCCTTGCGCAGTTCCGCCAGGGCAATTACCGCGAGGCAATCCCTCCGTTTGAGTCGGTGCTGCGCGATTCCCCAGGCTCTGTTCCGGCGCGCCGGCTACTGGCGATTTGCTATCTGTTCGAGGAGCGGTATCGAGACGCCGTTCAGACGCTCGAGGGCTTATGGAGCAGCCAGAACAACGACTTGAGTTATCTTTATGTGGTTGCGATCGCTGCCGGGCACGCGGGGCGCGCGGACCTCGAGGAGAAGGCCAGCGCGCGTTTGTTGGAGGTTGGCAAGGACTCGGCGGAACTGCATCTGGTGCTCGGCAAGGCCTACCTGATGCGCGGGGAGAATGAGAAAGCGCTTGGGGAGCTGCAGAAGGCGGCCGGCATCAATCCGAAACTCCCGTTCGTCCACTATAACCTTGGCGTTCTGGCAATGCGCCGCAGGGACTTTGTGGCCGCAAGAGCGGAATTCCTGAAGGATACGGCCATTGAGCCCGACGTGGCCTACGATTATGACCAGCTCGGAAACCTGAGCCAGGCGGCGGGGCAAAACGCCGCCGCGGAGAATTATTTTCTGGAGGCCCTCCGCCGGGACGCATCGCTGGCCAGCTCCCACTATGGGCTCGGGAAGATCTATCTGGAGGAAAAACGCCTTCCGGAAGCCCTCAAAATGGCGAGAGAAGCAGTCCGGCTGGCCCCCGCGAGCGCGAGCGCCCGGTATCTGGAGGCGCGCATCCTTCTGCAATTGAAGCGGGACGGAGAGGCGCAAAGTGAGCTGGCTGTGATGCGGAAGTTGCAAAAGGCGGCCAGCGATCGTCTGGAGCGCGAAATGGCCGGAAGCGCGTATCGCGACCCGCAATTGGCGGGGGAAGGGAAATGAAAAAAGGGGACTCTGTAGGGAGAGTCCCCGGTCACATCGCGCAAGGTAAAAGAAGAGTGGCGATCTCGCCGCTGCCGTTAACGATTCTCAGTATAGATAGGGCCGCGGCATTTACCAAGCATTAGGCGTAATGGGACTTTTCCCCGTCCGGCGGCCCCTCGATGTTCTCCGTGCGCGAGTGCTATTCTCAACATTCGAATGAGCCATTTGACTCTTGTTCGCCACGGCCAGGCATCGTTTCTCGCGGATGACTACGATCAGTTGTCGGAGAGGGGGTTGGTGCAGTCCGAGCGATTGGGTAAGTACTGGAGCTCTATTCTCAATGGCCCATTCGATCTGGTGGTCTACGGGCCGGCCAAGCGCCACCTTCAGACCGGCGAAGTGGTGGCGGACGCGTTTCGAAAGGAAGGGCTTTCCTGGCCGGAGCCGGTGGAAATCCCGGAATTTGATGAATTCCAGGCCTTTGAGTTGATGCGCGCCGCGCTGCCGGGCTTGTTGGAACGCGATCCGGCTGTGCGCGAACTGGAGATGAATTTCCGGACGCACACGGATGCGAGAGAAAAAGCGCGCGCCTTTGAAAAGCTCTTCCAGCGAGTGACCCGGCTCTGGGTGGCCGGCGAACTGAAAACAGAAGGGGTTGAGCCTTGGGAAGAGTTCTGCGCCCGGGTGGTGCGCGGGTTGGAACAGGTTCGGGAACTGGCGGGAAGAAAGGCGAACGTAGTGGTTTTCACGTCCGGCGGGCCCATTTCGGCCGCGGCGGGCACGGCGCTGGGCCTCACGCCGGTGAAGACGCTGGAACTGAGCTGGGTGTCCAGGAACTCCAGCTACTCGGAGTTCCTCTTCTCGGACGGAAGGTTTTCACTCAGCAGCTTCAATGTTCATCCACATATCACGGAGGCGCACCTGCTGACCTACCGCTGAGGCTGCTGCTGCGTCATGCAGTGGAGAGTTCCAAGGCCCAGCACGAGGTCGCCGCAATAGATGCCCACCACCTTGCGGCCGGGGAAGAGATCCGCAAGGGTATTCAGCGCGGCGCGGTCGTTTGGATCGTTGAATACAGGCACCAGCACCGTCTCATTTGCGATATAAAAATTGGCGTAGCTGGCGGGCAGGCGCTGGCCATCGAAGTAGACCGGCTCCGGCATCGGCAGCGTGACGATGCGGAAATCCGTTCGCCGGAGGATCCCCAGGTTCTCCTTGAGGGGCTCATGGTTGGGATCGGCGGGATCGTCTTCCACTACGGTGACGATGGTTCCTTCGTCGGTAAAGCGGGCGAGATCGTCGACGTGGCCATGCGTGTCATCTCCGGTAATCCCGCGATTCAACCAGATGACACGATGGATGCCGAGATAGGCGGCGAAGATTTCTTCCAGATCTGCACGAGACTTGCCTGGATTGCGAGCCTGCACGGGGCTTAGGAGGCATTCCTCCGTGGTTAACAGGGCGCCGGCCCCGTTGACATCGATGCTGCCGCCCTCCAGGACGATGCCCGGCTCAAACGCTTCGATGCCGAGCTTTCCGGCAATCCAGGCGGGTATGGAATTGTCGAGCGCGGAATTCTCGTACTTCGCCCAGCCGTTAAAAATCCAGTTTGTGATCGCAATCTCCCCGGAGCTCTTCGCGACAAAAATGGGGCAATAGTCGCGGGTCCAGCTCCGGTTTGTGCGATGGAGGAAGAACTCCACGGCGTTCAGATCGGCGCCGGCCTTCTTCAATACACGGCGCGCGGCATGTTCCGCGTCCTCGTCTTCAACCAGGATGCGCACTTTCTCGACGCGCGCCAGCCGGCGGACTATGTCGCCATAAACCCACGGAACCGGCGCGAATTTCCCCGGCCAGTCCGAGGTCTCGTGCGGCCACGCGAGCCAGGTAGCCTCGTGGCGCGCCCATTCGGCGGGCATGCGAAAGCCTTGTGCGGCCGGGCCGGTCATCGCGCGGACCGCGATCCGTCGAGCCAGCGATTCGTGATGGAACCATAGGCGTCGATGCGCCGGTCGCGAAGAAACGGCCAGTTGCGCCGCACTTCCTCAGAGCGCTTCGGATCGCACTCGACCACGAGGATTTCTTCTTTGTCCGTGGAGGCCTGCGCGACGATCTGCCCAAACGGATCGGCGACGAAGGACGATCCCCAGAACTCCAGCCCCGATTCCGGCGTTCCTTCGTAGCCGGTACGGTTCACGGCCGCCACGTAGATTCCATTGGCAATCGCATGCGCGCGCTGAATGGTTTGCCAGGCATCGAGTTGCGCCGCGCCATACTGCGCCTTCTCCGACGGATGCCAGCCAATGGCTGTCGGATAAAAGAGCACATCCGCGCCTTGCAGCGCCGTGAGCCGGGCGCCTTCTGGATACCACTGATCCCAGCAGACCAGGACGCCGATGCGGGCTCGCGGGGTATCAAAATTGAGGAAGCCCAGGTCGCCCGGCGTGAAATAGAACTTCTCGTAGTAGAGCGGATCGTCCGGGATATGCATCTTGCGATAAATGCCAAGCAATTCGCCGCCGGCGCCGATGATCGCAGCGGTGTTGTGGTAAAGGCCCGCTGCGCGGCGTTCGAAAAGCGACGCGATCACCGCCACTCCCAGCTCCTTGGCAACCTTCCCGATCGCGGTGGTGGACGGACCGGGAATGGCCTCCGCGAGATCGAAAAGATCGGCATTTTCCTCGCGGCAGAAATACTGCGACCGAAAGAGCTCTTGCAGGCAGATAACCTCGGCGCCTCGCGCGGCTGCCTCGCGAATGCGTTGGATCGCTTTTTCCAGGTTGGCCTCGGGGTCGGCGCCACAGGTCATCTGGATTAGACCAATTTGAAACTTACCGTTGGATTTGTCGCGCTGGGGCATTCCAGCCCATTTTTACATGCGCAGGCCGCCGTTGACATCCAAAACGTGTCCGGTGATGTACGAGGCTTCGTCGCTTGCGAGAAAACGGACCGCCGCCGCAACATCCTCCGCCTGACCGAAGCGCCGCAGCGGTATGGCGGCCAGCATTTTATCCTTCAGTTCCTGGGGCAGTACCTGTGTCATGTCCGTGGCGATGAAGCCGGGCGCCACGGCGTTTACTGTGACGTTCCGGCTGGCGATCTCCTGAGCAATGGACTTCGTGAGCCCGATGAGCCCGGCCTTCGAAGCGGCATAGTTCGCCTGGCCTGCGTTGCCGGTTTCGCCGACGATGGAGGAGATATTGACAATACGGCCCCAACGCTCGCGGATCATGGCCGGAAGAACCTGCTGAATCATGAGAAACGCTCCGGTGAGGTTGGTATTGAGGACCAGGTCCCAATCGTCCCGTTTCATGCGCATCGCCAGATTGTCCTTGGTAATGGCGGCGTTGTTCACGAGGATGTCCACACGGCCGAAGTCCTTGGCCACGCGGGCGGCGGCCTCCTTGATGGAATCGGCATTGGAAAGGTCGAGAGCCACGGCGAACGCCTGATGTCCTTCGGCGCGCAGCGTTTCGGCCAGTTCCTCAAGCGCTTCCACGTTGCGCGCGGCCAGCGCCACTCGGGCTCCCGCGGCGGCCAGCGAAGTGGCGCACGCGCGGCCGATTCCCCGGCTGGCTCCTGTGATGAGTGCGGTTCGGTTTGTCATGATAGCTAATGTTCCATCATAGTAAACGAGGCATTCTAGCTACCCATGGCGTACACCGATTTGCGCGAGTTCATTCGAGCTCTCGAGAAGAACAAAGAATTGAAACGGATCCCGTTTGAAGTGGACCCGTACCTGGAGATTACGGAGTTTGCAGACCGGTCTGTGAAATCCGGCGGCCCGGCCCTTCTTTTCGAAAAGCCAAAAGGTAGCTCGGTTCCTTTGCTGATTAATGGCTTCGCGAGCGAGCGCCGGATGCAGATTGCGCTGGAAGTGGAATCGGTGGACGAGGTTGCGCGCCGCATCTCCGATTACCTGGAAATGCGCATGCCGGAAGGGCTTCTCGGCAAGCTCAAGATGTTGCCGAAGCTGGCCGAAATGGGTGCGTTCTTCCCCAAAGTTGTCACGGACGGCCCGGTGAAGGAAGTGATCCGGAAAGACGGGTTCTCGCTCAATGAGTTTCCGATCCTCCATTGCTGGCCCCAGGACGGCGGACGTTACATCACCCTGCCGATGGTATTTTCGAAAAATCCCGAGACTGGAAAGCGAAACTGCGGGATGTACCGGATGCAGGTCTACGATGAGCGGACCACCGGAATGCACTGGCAGACGCACAAACAGGGCGCCGAACACTACCGCCGCCTGTTGGCCCAGGGCAAGGAGGCCAGGATGCCCGTAGCCGTGGCGATCGGCGCGGATCCGGCCACCATGTACTCCGCCATCCTGCCATTACCGCCGGATCTGGATGAAATGATGATATCCGGCTTTCTGCGCGGAAAACCGGTGGAGATGGTCAAGTGTGAAACCTGCGACGTCGAAGTCCCCGCGAATTCGGAGATCGTTCTCGAAGGCTACGTTGAGCTTGGGGAACTGCGGCGCGAAGGGCCATTTGGCGATCACACCGGCTTCTATTCGCTCGAGGACGACTATCCCGTGTTTCACGTGACCTGCGTGACGCATCGTAAGAACCCGATCTACGCGACGACAATCGTTGGCCCGCCCCCGATGGAAGACTTCTACATGGGCAAGGCGATTGAGCGAATCTTCCTCCCGTTGATGCGGCTTCAATTGCCGGAGGTCCGCGATATCTGCATGCCGGCTGAAGGCGTCTTTCACAACCTGATCCTGGTATCGATTCGCAAGTCCTACCCTCTGCATGCCCGAAAAGTGATGCATGCGATCTGGGGACTTGGCCAGGCGATGTTCAGCAAGGTGATTGTGGTTGTGGATGAAGATGTCGACGTCCAGAACGTGAGTGAGGTGGCGTGGAGAGCGCTGAACAACATCGATCCCGAACGCGACATTCAATTCGTTTTAGGACCCGTGGATTCGCTGGATCACGCGAGCCGCATGGTGAATTACGGCTCCAAAATGGGGATTGACGCCACGCGAAAGTGGAAGGAGGAGGGGTTCACTCGTCCCTGGCCGGACGTGATCCGGATGCCGGAAAACGTCCGCTCCCGCGTGACGGAACTCTGGCGCAAGGCCGGGCTTCCCTAGACGCTCCGCCCGTTCCCGTCTATTGAACCGCCATGATGACGGTGTTTTGCGACGGGATGCCGCCGACGGTCAGGGTGACAGGCACGGCCGGACCCGGTTCGGTGCTCTCCGGCACTTTCACGTTGAGCTGCGTGACGCCGTTGATCAGGCCGGGCGCTGCTCCCTGGTAGACCACTGACGCGTCGTGTCCGCCGATGGATACCTTCACGGTCTGAGCAACCAGCGGCAAAGTGTCGGATTTCGCAATCTGGCCGTCTATGCCAGTTGGGCTGATGGGACCGGCGCCCGTGACAAACATTGCGACGTACGAACCGCGAGACGCTGGATTCGCGGGAGTATTCTGCGAGTAATCCGGATGGTTGAGGATTGCGCCAAAGCCCGAGCCTGCCCCGTCCCGGCTGAAGACGGCAGGTGCGGCAGCGCTTACAGGAAGAGTCACGGAGAATGAGCCGCCAGCAGGCGTCGTGACGGACATGAGCGTGGAGCTTCCCGAAATGCCGAAGGGCACCACGGTGTTGATCTGGCCGGAGGCTACGTAAAGCAATGGACTTGGTAAGCCGTCGAAGGTGACTTGCACACCGCCGAGTTGAAAAGGAAACTGCCTAAGACCCTCATCTAGTGTCGCAGCGACGCCGGAACTTGGCCCGATCCTATTGCCGAATACAGTAACCAGTTCGCCTGGCGCGACCGATGAGCTTTGAAAGCTGGCCGCGTTCACCACACTCACAATGCCGGGGACCCCTGGCAGCAGGCCGTAAACCACGACTTCCTTGCCGGCCGTTGGCGCAAACACTTTGCCATTGGCAACCGTCGGGTTGGCGAACTTGGAAAAACTGCCAAGGGTGTCTCGGGCCCCTTCCATATCGCTGTTCCAAAGCTCTTCGGCGATATTTGAGGCATTCAGCGCATGCAGCGTGCCAGGCGCAGGGAGAGCATTCGTCGGCACTGTGGTGAGCCATAGGATCCCACTCGTCGCGAGGGATCTGTTTGCGGAGACCGAAAAGCCGATCCGCGGGTCCGCGCTGGTGATCGTTGTGTTCGCCGACGACGCCGCGGTATTGAATAAGCCATTCACAAGGCGATAGGCGCGTAACGGCTCGTCTCTGGCAAAAAGGTAGTAGTAAGGACCGCCCGAATTGGGCCAAAGGGCGGCGTTGAAGATTGCGAAACCGCCACTGTCAGACGCTTGAAAGCTCTGTACTATCTGACTGTTGGACGTCACTTCCTGTCCCATCCTGGTCCGATCGAGCAAGGCAACCACACCGGCTTTTCCACCGGTGATCATGAGATTCGATCCAGGCACCAGGATCGGCCCGTTTGACCCGAAATCCTGGTCCCGCTCATTGAGGTCGCTCCACTCGGCCGGAGTGAACCAGTCCGTCAATGTGCCGTTCCCCGACAATCGGAGCACGCTCTCGCTCCAGGTGTTGGCTCCGTCATAATCGCCATTGCCCGTGGAAACATACAGTCTCCCTGCATTCGCGGCGATGCCGCGCCCGCCCTGCCAGATGGCCCCGCCGCCGATATTGGAAGGCGTGGTGCAAAACGCCATGTTTTGCTTCAGCGTCGCAGCGTTGTAGCCGAGCAGCCAACCGTGCCACGGAGTGATATCACCGTGCGAACCAAAACCCAGATAGACCGATCCGTCTGCCAGGAGAAGACCTGTGCGCTGCAGTTGGTTAGCTCCGACGAACGAGTGAACGCCGTGGTTTGCGTTCGGCCCGCCTGGCGTTCCCGACCCCAAAACACTCGCTTGGATCGGGACGGGCCCATGAAACTTTTCGGAGCCCGTCAACAGATCCAAAGCGTGAAGATAGAAGCTGATCGAAGATTCTTCAGCGGTCTCGTTCGCTACGTATATCGTATTCGTTGTCGCGTCGATGACCGGTGTGCTCAGAATCCCCACTTCGTTCAGGATGTCTTTGTATCCTGAGTAGAATTGGAGCGGATCGACCGGCTTCCCTAAGCTCACATGCCAGAGGGGAGGGCCGGCCGAGTCGGCATCGAAGGCATAAACACTGTTGTGAAGCGTGGCCACGATGAGCACGTTTCGCTTCGCGCCCGTGGGCATCAAAACACCGGAGACGTACAGCGGTTGAGCGTATACCTGCCCATCGACGGAATAAGCGTAGAGCTTTCCGAACTGAGCGGGATTGACATTCCAGGTGTTTAATACGGTTTCGGACAGATTGGCGCTCGTCCTGTTGTTGTCGTAGTTGGCGGTCAGGACATTCGTCTGCGGGAAGCCGCAAACGGACACGGCCACGAATAGAAGGAGCGTCGGCGCAAATTTCATGCGAGATGGCCCACGGGTTTGGTTATTGAACCGCCATGATGACGGTGTTTTGCGACGGGATGCCGCCGACGGTCAGGGTGACGGGCACCCAGGTTCCAGGTTCAACAGCATCGGGGACCTGAACATTAAGCTGCGTAACTCCGGCGATCAGCCCGGGCGCTCCACCTTGATAAACCACCGGCGCGTCCAGCCCGCCAATGGTGACCTTCACGGTCTGAGCAACCAGAGGCAGGTAATTGGCCTGGGCAATCTGACCGTCCGTGCCCGCCGGATTGGTCGCGCCCGCGCCGGTGATGAAGATGGCTACATACGATCCGCGCAGGGACGGATTCGAGGGTGAGTTCTGCGAAAAATCCGCGTTATTCAGGATTGCGCCGGAACCCGAGCCGTTGCCATACCGCGTGAAGAATGCCGGCGCGGCCGCGGTTACGGGGAGTGTTACGGAGAACGACCCGCCGCCGGGCGTCGTGAGCGACATCACTGTAGAATTCCCGGAAATGCCGAAGGGCACGACGGTGTTCACCTGGCCCGGACCGGCGTAGAGCAGCGGCGCCGGTTTGCCGTCGAAAGCGATTTGCACGCCCGCCAATTGAAAGGGGAACTGGCCCAGGTTCTTGTCGATGGTGGCGGCGACGCCGGCACCCGGCCCCACGTTGTTGCCAAAAAGGGTGATTAGTTCGCCGGGCGCGACCGTTGAGCTCTGAAAGCTTGCGGCATTGACGATGCTCGCGACACCGGGCACGTCCGGCAGAAGGCCGTAGGCGACCACCTGGTTGGTAGCTGTCGGGACGAATACTTTTCCATTGGCCGTCGTTGGGTTTGCGAACTTCGAGAATCCGCCCAGGGTGTCCCGCATGCCGCTCATGTCGCTATTCCACAGTTCCTGGGCCACGTTTAAGGCGTTGAAGGCATGAAGTGTCCCAGCGGCGGGAAGAGTGCCGGAACTGGCCGTGGTGAGCCACAGGACTCCCGAGCCCGGCACGGAAGCGTTTGAGGAAACCGTGAAGCCGCTATAGGGAAGACCATTCGTTACCGTCGTATTCACCGAGGATGCCGAAGTAGCGAATTGCCCGTTCACCATCCGGTAAGCGCGCAGCGGTTCGTTGAAGGCGAACATAAAGAAATACGGTCCTCCGGCCACAGGCCACAGCGCGGCGTTGAAGACTGCGAGCCCACCGCTGTCCGAGGCCTGGAAGCTCTGGACAATCTGGCCATTGGAAGCTACTTCATGACCCATGTTGGTGCGGTCCAGCAAGCCCACAATGCCTTCTTTCCCGCCGGCAATCATCAGATTTGTGCCTGGCACCAGGATGGGACCGTTCGAACCAAAATCGGCGTCCTGATCGTTGAGATTGCTCCATTCGGACGGAGTAAACCAGTCCAAGACGCTACCTCCGGGAGACAACCGGACCACGCTCTCTCCCCAGCTCGTCGCTCCGTCGTAAGTGCCGTTTCCGGTGGAGAAATACAGATTTCCCGAGCTGTCCGCAGCAATGCCGCGGCCGCCCTGCCAGATGGCGCCACCGCCCGCGTTCGAAGGCGTGGTGCTGAAGACTAGCGTCTGCTGCAGCGTGGAGGCGCTATAGCCGACCAGCCATCCGTGCCAGGGAGGAAGATCCCCATGGGAGCCGAAGGCGACGTAAACCGTGCCGTTGGCCAACAGCAGTCCCGGCCGCTGCAGGTGATTCACTGCGATGAAGGGAAGGATTCCATTCGTCGCGTCGTGTAATCCTCCCCAGCCTGTGCCGGGAACGCTCGCCTGAATCGGCGCCGGACCGCTAAACTTCTCGCTGCCGGTGAAGAGATCCAAGGCGTGCAGATAGAACGCGTATTGATTGCCCTGAGCCGTTTCATGGACGACGTAAATTGTATTGGTAGCCGGATCGATCACCGGCGTACTCAGAATTCCGACCTCAGTCAGAATGTCGTCGAAGCTCGGATCCAGTGTGAGCGGGTTTACCGCGGGGCCGAAGTTCACATGCCAAAGCGGCGCGGTCCCGGCCCCGGCGTCGGCGTCGAACGCATACACGCTGTTGTGCATGGTCGCAACGATGAGAACATTGCGCGTGCCCACCACGGGCATGTCCGCCGCCGCTACGTAGAGCGGCTGAGCGTAGACCTGCCCGTCCACGGCGAACGAATAGAGCTTGCCGAACTGGCGGGAGTTCACATTCGATAGATTCAGCAGCGTTTCCGCCGTGTTGGCGTTCGTGCGGTTGTTGTCATAGTTTGCCGTAAGAACACTTACCTGGCCGAAAGACGCAACCGAACCAGCCGCGAAGAAGAGGAGCGACCACTTGATTCTCATTTGCAAAACTTCCATAATATGCGAATTTCCGGCTAGGACGTTTCCGAAAGTGGCTCGGACACCGCTCTGCATCCGGCTACAGTACTCTATGCCTATGCGTCTTCTCTTGGTCCCGGCCTTCGCGTTAAGCCTGTGCCTGGTCTGCGCCGGCCAGAATCACGGCTATTATCGCTTCCCCGCCATTCACGGAGACACCGTCGTGTTTACCTCGGAAGGCGATCTTTGGGAGGTCAGTGTGCAGGGAGGCGCAGCCCGGCGTCTCACCACTCATCCCAGCGAGGAGATTCACCCGGCGTTCTCGCCCGACGGCAAAACCATCGCCTTTTCGGCGAGCTATGAGGGACCCTCCGAGGTCTATACCATGCCGGCGGGCGGTGGGCTGCCCACGCGCCGCACCTTTCATGGCGCCGGACCAAGCTCGGTCAGCTGGACACCGGACGGGAAGGTTCTCTACTCGACGTATGCATACTCGACCCTGCCGGACGATCAACTCGTGACCCTGGATGAGAAAAACCGCGCCGCGATAGTCCCGCTCAGTCAGGCGGCCCAGGGCTGTTACGACGCGAAGGGGGGCACGCTGTTCTTCACTCGTTTGCCTGCGCAGGGGAGCTCCACCAAACGCTACAAGGGAGGCACAGCGCAGCATCTTTGGAAATACACTCCGGGCCAGGAGGCGGTTCCGTTAACGGCGGACTATGCGGGTACCAGCAAGGAGGCTATGTGGTGGAACAACCGCGTCTATTTCCTCAGCGATCGCGACGGCACGATGAATTTGTGGTCCATGGATGAGGACGGCAGGAAGCTGCGGCAGCATACCCATTACCAGGGCTGGGACATTCAGTCGCCGTCTCTCTCCCGGGGACGGATCGCCTATCAGTTGGGAGCGGACATTCACGTCTTCGACGTGGCCTC
>Ga0105240_10005835_pt1 | contig 18255 bp, 3 predicted proteins | sample KBSC54metaG_FD_80426 | JGI IMG/M metagenome (GOLD analysis project Ga0105240, IMG submission 80426) | Corn rhizosphere microbial communities from Kellogg Biological Station, Michigan, USA - KBS C5-4 metaG | ecosystem: Host-associated > Plants > Roots > Rhizosphere > Soil | place: Michigan, USA...
ATAGCCGTCTCAATACTTTAGATGATATGCGCTTGTGCCTCGCGGCCGGATATCCCTTTGTCTTCGGATTTACGGTCTATGAAAGTTTTGAATCTCAAGAAGTAGCCCGCACTGGTATTCTTCCGATGCCTAAGCCAGGCGAGTCGACGCTAGGTGGCCACGCGGTCATGGCGGTAGGTTATGACGAAGCCAAAAAACGCTTTCTCATCCGCAATTCCTGGGGTCCCGACTGGGGCATTGGCGGCTATTTCTGGATGCCCTACGGCTACCTAGACGACCGCCAGCTGTCGGATGATTTGTGGACGATCCGACGGGCGAACGCGCTGTAATTTAAGCCGACGCTAACTGCGCCCGCGCCGCCATTTCATCAAAGGACCGCGACGTCACGCTATGGCCCCATAAATGACGGACGCCCGACCAGAAATCCAACCAAGTTCCACTGGGCGCCGGCGCCTGAGGCACCAAGGGTGCTTTTAAAACATCGCTCAGTTGATGCGATTGCCGTTCAAGGGTAGCGCGCATCACGGGATCCGCAGGCGGAGGAGTACCGAAATGGCGTGAGAAAAAGCGCAACATATCAGCCACGACGTGATCAAGAAGCGCCAAAACCAATAGCAAGGGAGCCAATAACCACATCACCGGCCGCGCGGTAGGTGATTTCACAAAACCGGCTAAGTAAAGCGGCGCATGATACGCCTGCAAAAATAACGCCACATTTTCACCCCACCGTTGATGGGAAGGTTCATGAACGCTTAAGATGGAATGCAGTTTATCCGTCGCATCTTCGTTTAGGAAGTAGGCCACCACAGGATCGACAAATAAGGTGTTGGAGTCCCGCACAAAGTAAATGGTCCCGTCATCCACAAATTCCATTTTCATGCCGTTGATCGCATAGGTCGCGCGAAGATTTTCCTGAAAGCGCGCCATGACGGCCGGATCAATAGTCGAGTTGCCCTCAATGCGTTCATTTTCTGCGGCAGACTGCGCATTCTTCAGGGCTTGCGCTTGATCCAGAATAAATCGCGCTCCGTGCAAGCCATACATCGCTAAGCCCACGGCTACGAAAGGAATGAATATCGGAAGCGCCAGATGCAAGAATAGCGACCCCATAATAGCCGCCGTCCCAAGGATCGTGGTGACAACAGAGCCCGTCGCCAACAGCTTGCCAAAACGCCGGCTGTCGGAAACACTGACATGCTGACGGGCATCGGCTTGTTCTAGGGATTCCTTACTCGGAAGACCGATAATCCAATCGGGAGAAACTTTTCTAAATTCGGACCCCTCAGTGGAACCGTCCAGGGCTTTACTAAGGTCGTCCATACGATCGTCTGCAGAATTTTTATGGCCGGAGGGATTGAGGTGGGCGTAATGACTAGCCATGGCAAAAAGTCGACGCGCTTTTTGTGCGCGGAGCCAGACTTCCGGAGGACCCTGGGATTTATGCTGCAGCCATTCAACAATTTCCGGCATCGCCACAAAAATATCCCAATCCAAATCATCGATGGCGGCGCGGCGCAACTCATCACCGGTTTTTTCGGCCATCGCCGCCGTCAGAAGCTGAAGTGAAACGCCAGGGAATAACTTGGCTTCATATAAAACCTTTTTTGTCTGTCTCCCATTTTCATCGATGGGCCAGACTAAGGAAGAATCAATATTCAGTGAAGGTAGCCAGGCGGGGATTATTTCCTTTACCGTTTCGCCCGTGACCGCATCTTTGATCACCTCGCCAGTGACAGGATCCTTTTTTTCAACTTCGGTATCTTCTAAAAGATCACCCGTAAAATATTTTGTATTTCCATTGGGATTGGCCTCTTTGTTCCATAGCGAATAGGCGACGAGCGATTCTTCACCTTTGGAATTAGTTGCATCTTCGTCAAAAATAGAGGCGCGAAGTACAGCGCCCACAAGCGTCGTGTTTTCATAGAGATGCAAAGGCCACGGCAGACTGGCCGATCGAACAACGCTGCCGCGATCGGCAATAAATCTCGCGGTCGAATCTTTTCCTGAAAAGAACCGGCTCACCGTAATATCCGATTCAATGAACAGCGCCCCGGGATCGCGTTGGACGAATTCCGAAATGCGGCTGGCCAAAGCATGCGTGGGCTGATCGGCAACAGCGCTATACAGCATTGGTTGAAATCCGAAAACGGCACTTATTTCTTTGCCTTCGGGTGTGATGCGTAAATAATAGTCGCGGACATTTTGGAGCGCGCCCGTATCAAACCAAGCGCCTTCAATGCGCGGCGCATAAACGCTGCCCGAACCGCGCTGGCCGCCCGGAGAATGCAAGATTTTCCACATTTCAAAATGCCAGCGCGCCTTGGCATAGGCTTTATAGATGGGCAAGTCGCGCCGATACGCTTCCGTCGCGGAGTCGTTTGGATTCAGATTCCGGCGCAACCGCGCCATCTTAATTTCCAATTCCATGCTAATCGGATCATTCGCCCACCAGTCAACCGCTTTGGTCTCCTGCAACATGCGCATGTGCGCCTCAGCTTGTGCCGCTAACTCTTTGAGGTTTTTTTCATCCTCTGGACTGCCGGCTAATTTTTTAATGGGGTCACTAAAGACTTCATCGTAAAAATTAGCCTGGATCGCCATTTTGCGTACGAAATCACCCATGTTATCGACATTAGATTCATTTTTTGCATTGAGAATATCATCCCGTAATAGGCCGCCTAACAGCCCTATCTCCTGTCCCAATCCTTGAATCGCCTTCTTTAAAGGACCTTCATAATCATCTGTCTCTTTTAAATCTTGGGCTAATATTTTCAGCCGCGCCAATGTTCTTTTACGCGTGCCGTAAGGATCTGCTGTTTCCTTGCTGATACTTTTACACAACTCGTCTATGGCTTGGGGAAGTTGATCATTCACATTTTCCAACAACTCCACCAGATGCACTTGCGCCCCGCTGATGACGCCTTGGGCATCACCGTTACGTTGCGGGGCTTGTTGAGATTTTGTAACGGTGAAATTGCCGTCATTGTCAATTTCAGCGCCGGACATTTGCAGAAAGCGAATCAGCGTGCCGGTGCCCATCACGCCGACGGCCGTATTCATGTAGACAAAGTCTCCTTCGGAAAGCAGCTGTAAATCATCCAATCCTTCGCGCAGCGTTCTTTTGATATCACCATAAGAATTCCCTAACCCCAGCCTTCTGGTTTCAGAATCTAGCCAAGCTAAGGGTTTTCCTTGGATGGAACCGCGCACTAATTCAATGGCATCTTTCCCTTTTTTTCCATACGCCTTTTCTAAAATGGTTTGACCGGGCTTTTCTGCAAACGCATCAGCGCGGCCGTTATCCAAAATTCTTGCGACTCCGTAGTCCACCGATTCCTCAAAGGGAACTTTACGGTGGAAGAGCGAAAAACCTTCTGCCGCGCTGGGATTTTCCGCGAAATAGAGACGAATCAAGTCAGGATCCAACGTAATGAGCGAATCCCCATATAAAAGAATGAAGCCGCCAACCGGTTTTTCATCTTCTGTTTTTGTGGGGAAGATGGTTTCAATAGTGGCGGCATGAACGGCCAAATTTCTCTCTAAGGTTGTGGGCTTCGACGAATCCTGGCTCGAGGGGATCGGGGTAGGCAAACTAAATTTGCCCGTGGTGCTCAGATGATTGCGGGTGGCTTGTCCGGCTCCAAACAATGTCGCGAACATTTCCGTACCTAATTCTTGGCGTAAATTGTAGGTTCTGCCCGGTTGGAAGTTTCGGCTTACGACGAATTCGCGGAACCATTGCCGCATGACCCCCAATAAAGCCATTCCGTTTCCATCGGCGCTGCCAAATTTATAAGGCGAAACGACGGGATTAGCCCGGGCATCCAACTCCGTATTAGGAGCCCATGCATCCGCCTGTTTGCGCATCTTAAACCACTCGCTCTGAGGAGTTTTCCAGGCCGAATAATAAACGTGCTTAATCCGCGCATTTGTCTTTTGTTTATACGCCTGATACATGGCCACCATCTGCAGCCAATCCCGGTGCATCCGTTGAACGGTCGGATTCAATCGCGTAGAAAAATCTAATAAAATCAAGCCCGCCAAATCGCGAATATAGCGTTGTTTTGCAGCCACGGGATCCGTATATTTAGCAACCGTTTGATCGCGAAACAGGTCTTCATCAGTGGGCAAATCGACCGGCTCGCGGTTATTCGTATCGAGACTGGACTGCACGACAATGACGTTGGGACCGATGGATTCGCGTTGAATCATCATCGCGCGGTATAACCCCTCTTGTTCTTTGAGGATGCCCCGTAATACCCGCTTCACGTTGCGCAGAATCATCGCGCGCCGTGCGGGGTTCACTTTTTTGTTCACTAAAGGAGGAGCCACTTGATCCAAAATAGCTTGCGCCGCCGGAATACGTGTGTCTTTGTGATATCCATGTTTTGCGAGTTCCCGAGCATCAACTGGATTTTCCCAAGCACCCACTTCATCGGCTTTATGAAGAGATGTTCCAGCAGCGCTAATGGTGATCGGACAAGTCGGATATTTTTTTTCACCGCTGGCCACGTCCAGAGTTAAGACGTCCTCGACTCCTAAGTCTTTCAATTGACTGTTCACATGAGCCAAAACCTGATTCAAACGTTCTTGAGTGATGTTGATATTCATGGGACCAATTTTAGAGATGGACGTAACCACTTCGCTGGATGTTAAAAGGGGCTTCAATACAAAACTCATGCCGCCGGCATAGGTACTGAGATAAATCCCGTTATTGCGCAAGGTTTGTTCGATTTGGCGTAATTTCTTTGGCGATTTTTTACCGAGTTGAAAAGCGATCGCCGGCCATTCTGGAGCATCCGTAATCGAATATCCGGTGTTCATCCAGCGGGTTCCCATATCTCGGATCATGAGATTCAGCCCGGCGTACAGGGTTTCTCGCCCACCGTGTCTTTCCGGCAGAATGACCATCAACGTATCTTCAGAATCCGTCGCAGCGATCCAGGTTCCTGGATAGCGTGTCCGCAGTTCATTGGTCAGCTCGCGATAAATCCGTTGGCGCAACTGGCGACTCAACTGCATTCCCAGACGCTGATCGGCGATGGCATGAAAAGAGGAATCCAACTTTAATAAGAAGACATAATCCGAACGGGTCGCGTTTTTGGACTGCAAATAATGATCTACGGAACTCCAGAGCTGCTTTTGTCCTTCTTTAACGCTTAAGAGACCGGGGTAATTCTTATCAAAATCAAGTAACGACGTATAAATTTCGCCGCTTTGCGTATAGCCTTCGATCAAGGCTTGAGCTAAAACCATTAAAAGATTTCCACCCGCAACAAAGACGGCCAACATATGAAGCGGCGCAGATAATGGCAACCATACAGGAAAAGAAAAAATGACCGCTGCAACGACTACATTTCCAATGATGCCGGCCCAACGTTGCCCTTTAGAGAAAAATGGAAGTTGGCCTCCGGCAATGGCTGGCTTTAGTGGACGTCCAAACCACAGCTCTTTCCAATCAATCTTTACTTCACCATTTTTAATCTGGGGGAATGCAGTGACGATGTGCGGGATCTCATGAGAGAGGATCGCCGGAATGGTTAAAAACCAACCCACAGCCGCTAAAACAAACAGTCGCGAGGACATCGCTTTGCGCATTTGCTGCGCTACGATGGAAGCCAATTCAAAATACGGGTCTGCCGGTTCTATTTCGGGCGGAGCCAGACGGCGTGGAGCTACGGCGCGCGCCCAAGCCCGCACTTGCATGGAGGCGAGTCCCCCACCAATAACGACTCGATCCCGTAGCGAACGCACCCATTCTGGAATGGCGAAGATGATTCCAGCGCCGTTAAAATTATGCGCCGAGGCAGGTGCGGATGGATTCGAAAGAAGGCGCTCTGCCGCTTCAGCAGCGGTGAATTCATGGCCCAGAAACCGCTGCGTATACAGCGCATCATCAGCCGCGGTGTGCTGCTCAACATGGGGCACGTAGAGCGCATAGGAATACCCACGACGTTGCAACTCTTCACACATGTAGTCGCCATGGAATCCACCCACGACCAGTACCGTTGTTGTTCCTTTCGCACGGTTTTGCGGAACGAGTTTTAAGGTGTTTTCCAGCATCTTCGGATTGCGCATCAATGCGGCAACATAGAAGTCAACGCTCGCGCGCAGGGCGTCCTGCAGATCCTGAAGATCCGCTTGAATCGTGGGGTCCTGGTCCGGCAACAGCAGCCGGATAATGGCCCCCAATTGATCGATATGTTGCGCGATATAACGCACTTCGGGAAGCGTGCTGTGCTGTTGGAGCGTGCGCTCGGCAAGCTTGAGTTCATGCAAAACTTGAATTAAATTCTTTTCCTGTTCGCCGCGCGCTAACGCGATCTCGGTCGCTTCCGCATACGCATCCACCGCATTCAGTAATCCCCCCTGAATGAGAAGTTTGGCGCGAACTTGCGCAGAACTGGCTGTATAGGCAGAAAAAATGGCGGGCTGCGGAACGCCCACCTTTTCGGCTTTCGCGGAGATCGCTTTCCAGTAATCCTCTAATCCGAGTTTCCCCGCTTCAAAATCTTTGCGCAACCGCTCGCTAGCGCGTACGGATTTGGAATAGTAAACGGAAGTTAGTGTGCTAAGTCGGGCGGTTAAATCGTGAATGCGTCGGACTGCCTGTTGGCGAGCGTCATACGATTTTTGGAAAATCGCCCGATTGGCCTGAAAATAAAGCGGATCTTCAATGCCTTCCAGCAACTTAGGTTGCTGCGACATAATGGAATAAAACTGGGTACCCGTGATTTGGCCGTTACGCAAAAGAAAATCACTGAGTTCCAGACGTTGTTGCGGCGACACCATCTCGGAAAGCAGGCTGTTATCGACAGGACCCGCAGTTCCTTCAACGGCAATGCGTGCCCCTAAAACCTTTTTCGCCGCCAGCAGCTCTAAAAGGCGGGCGATGTTTTTCTGGACAGAATAATTAAAGTGCAAATCTTCGATCACCACCACGTCAGGAACCGCATTTGCCGAGGCGTTCTTGCTAAAAGAAGCAGTCAATTCCCCCATGCTGGAGGGTGGGATTAACTGAGCAAAAGCGACCGGATTGGAAAGCGCGGCTTGCGCCGGCTGTACAGCAGATTCGAGGGTTAGAACAGAAACAACCAAAACGGATAAGATCCGCGAAAACATCTCTCTCGCCATTGAGTTTTTATTCATAAGTAGACTCATTTTTACAGGATTACTTCAGTGATCCAATGCATCATATAGCCAAAAGATATCGACCTAACGGGCCTATGATGTTCTAGGCCCTTTAGAATATTTATAACGAAAGAACGTTACGAGAAGATGACAAGAAAAGAAGGGGGCGAGCGAGGATTTAAGCCGCCGTACGTAGCAAAATCTCCTGATGCGGAAAAAGCTCTCGGATAAGTCGAGAGAAGGCGGCGGCGCTTTCAACAATGGTCGCACAGCGTTGTTCAAATCCTCCGGGAATCCGGCTATTAATTTGCGTCGCAATGCGGGAAAAGCTCAAGTTACCGGGCGCATGCATGCTCACCAACACATGTTCTTTTCCGTCCACCGCCGGCCCGGCATGGAACGTCAGGACATCAATGCGCTTATCCAACGCGCGCAATGTCTTCAGCACAATTTCCACATTCCACAGGAGCGACTCATTAGGACAAAAGACATGAAGATAAACGTCCATCAAGATGTCATCATTGAAAGGCATCTTGATATTAGGAATGTATTGGATGGCTTTGATCATGTACGGCATCATCAGAGCGCTGACGCCCTCGGCAATTAAATCGATGGTACCGTAAATCTGGATGGCCCAGCTTAGTTTCCGCGAATAATGGCGCGCCGCACTCATTACGGCTAATAGAAATCCCGGTTGGTTTCCATATTTTTCCAGACGCAGGTGGAGCGGTTCCCCTTCTTTCCAATCATTGACGATTGTGACTTGAGTGCGTGTTTGATGCAGTCGTTCTTCTAAATCTTTTGGCGTCACGCGTTCGAGCGCTAACGCCGCCGCCAAGCTGTCGATCGTTTTTAAATGCACATGGGGAAAGGTCCCTAGCAAACCCACCAACGGCGGCTCTAGAGCCGATGAATCCGCATCGCCCAATTCATGGTCCAAAATATTTCTAATGGTTTGAATCAACATCGGACGTCCTTTCTCCACCAATTTCTGAAACTGTTGCGGCGATTTCAAGGGGAATTTTTTATGTATTGTCGCGATATCAAGATTGGTCATGGATTCGACGCCCAATTCGGAAATGACATAGGACTTGATGGGGTCTGACATCGCCTCTTGGCGCATGCGCGCCAGCACGGAAATCACATGCGCTTTTTCTGCCTCCGTCAAATCTTCGATGACATAGAAAAGTGTCACATGGTATAGGTAACGCGGGTTAGGTACTAAGACTCCAAAAGCCGCCTGAGCATCCGATAACTGCTCAAGATCTTTAGCTGTTGCTGGATATTGTTCTTCCACAATAGATCCCGCATCAAACCACGTGGGAGGCCCGACTTCCACCCGGCAGCTGGTCATAAACTCCGTCACTTCTTGCGCGCGCGCCAACGCTTCCGGCAAATCGCGATCGAGTTTTAATTTCTCCCCATATTTCAAGCCGGCGATCGTTAAATGGAGGGATTTTTTCAAAATTCGTCGCAGTTTCCACTTCAAATCCGGGAAATGTTTCAAATCCAAGAGTTGTATGAATTTATACTGACGCGCTTCGTGCCTGGCTTTAACATATTCGGGCAATAAGGCAATCACACCCAGCCCAGGCAAATCTTTCGCCGGCGCCAAAAACGGCAGCGCATCGGGTGCTCGGCGAACAAACGATTGAGCCGGGCACTTTTCCGGCACATGATACGGCCCTGGATGTTGCGCTATCTTCCATTTTTCTTGGTAGGCTCGGACATAGCGTTCTTTAATAGGAAGCGTTTCTTCTACTGCAGGCAACAAATAATTATGCGCGGCTGTTACGGCCTGTACGATCCGATCATAGATATCCGACGCCACGTCACTTATTTCCCTATGCGTCAATAACCAATACCGGCTTTGGAAAGGCTTGCTAAGAACAAAACGAATGATCCTCATGGGCAATTGCGCCGGATTAAAAGAGGCCAGGTCAACCCACTGCATGACAGTCTCGCGAAAAATTAAATTGGGTTTATAGAGATCCTGTAATTCACGCGTCAAACGCTGCACGAGAGAAGACCGGCTGTAGTCGATCGAAGCATCGGCATCAAGATCCAAGCGCATCGGTACGGGGGATGCGCCAAAACGGACGCGCATCAGTCCGCGCATGTTTGGATTATGCCACTGTTGTTCATCCGCATAAATATTTAAAAAGTCAGCGAGCTCGTGAATACGCATCAGGGTATGGTTATTTAAAGATTGTTCGATCATCGCTCGATTGGCATACGGAATTAATAGTTTACACGCCTTGGCCATCAGCGCATAAACCTCCTCAGGCGGCATTCCCTTAGAAGCCAGGCCTTCGGCAAATCCTTCTAAAAACGGAGCGAAACGTGCGGCTAGAATATAGACAGGCTCACTTTTCCCATGCGGCTTAGGGATTTCCACAAAAAGACCGGCTTTTAAATTTTTGGCGACTGTATCGAGCAATGATTTTTCGCGATGGATGGCAGGAATAGAAATCACTTTAATTTGCATGGGTTTGTGGCTAGAGACAAACGCCGTGTGCGTAATCAATGGCGCATTGATGCTGTAATGATCGGGAGTGAGCGCACTTAACCCGGCGAAACGTCCCAGCTCCACCCAGCCATCTTGTGTTTCCTCTTCGGATAAATGCCGCCGCCATTCCGGTCCGCGAGCGATGAGCCGCAACTCATTTTCCGAGTAGTCCAGACTTAAATCATGAAAATCCTGCAAGGTTTTGCGAACGTAAAACTGCACGCCATTTGTATTTCCCACATGCAAAATAACGGGAAAATAGGCCGGCTCTAAGGGAGTCAAACGCTGGATGTTTTTAATGTCCCAGGAAAGCAACTGATTATCGGCAACCGAACGCGCAAACACAACCTCCATCGGCCGCCGACGTGTGTCTTGTTTTGAGATTCGCATTTGAAACGTAATGACAACGGCGTGCCCGTAGACATGGGGAGATCCGGTAAAAGCAATGATCGGGGATTGAGGAGTTTCATGAGGATAGAGAATCTGGGCATATCGCTTAACAGCTTTCCCTTCTTGATCACTCAGGTGTTTCTGAATAATGTGCACCATGGTCTCCGCCGAAATATCTCCTGGCCGATTTTCGGCATGATCAAATCCAACGGTTTTTAATTCCCACGTGTCGATTAGCCTTGTGGCGTAACGAAAAAGGGCGTTGTTCCATTTCACGTTCATATCCGAATCCGATTTGAAATTCTTTATCTGTTCAAGGTCATTTTTAATCGCCAGTAAATCGTCGATATGCGGAGGGGTTCCTAAATACTCGACAGACGCATCATTCAGTAAGAGTTGCGCGAACGCGGATGCGGTATGAACCGAAATCCGTGCCGTGCGATCGCGGGAGCGCCATTCTAAAATCCGTTCGGCAAGCAACCGCAGCCGTTCGCGGGGAGAATGCGTCAGCCCTTCAAATCCGTAACGACGCATGTACGATTCGACTTTTTGCGTCATGGGAATCGCATCACGGAGTTCACGGATCGTGCCCAATTTGTCAAAGGGGACTAACCCATAATGTATGCGTGCGGCAATCGCCCGACGCCGGGGTTCTTCAGTCGTTAGTGAAGGAATTCGCGCCAACGCCTCCACCAACTCTTCGAATGTGCTGGCATGAATATTAAAACTATGAAATGAAGGTCCGTGCGGCGCTGTCGCCCGCGGAAACCGGGCCGCATCCCAAGGGTAGAGCACCCCCATGTGATAGGCATGGTAAAGCCAGGCTATGACGACACCCCCCGAAAGCGCGCGTCCCGCGTGAAAATTCGACCCAGGAAAAAGCAGCTCCAAAATAATAAAGCCCACAGCCGACCACACACTGGTCCATAAACCCATGCGGCGCAACGCGGAATAGGCATCCGGTTGATCCCAATGCCGGCTGGCAAAGCGGCTGGCCGATAATGGCGCGCTGATGACAATGGGCATGGCGCTTAAAAAAGCTACCACGACGGGTGAAAAAGAAGGGATATGGGCCAAAGCGGCTGCCAGCAGTGCCGCGATAACCAGAGCGGGTCCACGATAACGTATTTCTTCTCGCCACCAGCGAAACCATAAGAAGGAAACGTCGGAGACAACCGCTTTTTGCAGCCGCCCCATTTGCTGATAGGTTTTAAAAACCTGAGGCGAATGTGCATGAATCCAAGCCGGCGCGCAGGAAAGAGTCTGGACGGAAAAACAACGATGGATAGAAGAGGACGAGTCAGTGAAAAGGGTCGGATTTGGCCCAGAACTCTGCCCCCCTATCGCCGGTTCGGTAATGAGTGCAAAGCTAAAAAAACCAATATGGAGTGACCGTAGTAATCGACGTCGCATGGAACCCCGAGACGTAAATTCTGGCTTATTTTTGTGCTAAGAAGGTATAGGAAAAAAGCGCCCGTTAGAGGGCTAATAGACCCAGGTGACTCTGAATTTAACGCAAAAAAGTTACGCCGCTTCAGCTAAAGAGACGCCCAATTTATGAAAACCTGCCGGCACTACACCGGGAATCGATTCGCCGAAAGATTTTATCCAACGACGGATCCGGTCGACGCGTTCTCTTAGCATGATTTCATCCCCGGCTAGAGACGGAATTCGGAAGGATAGGTCCAGCATATCAACCCCATTTATCCAGGGAAATGTAAATAACGAATACACCAAGATGCGCGAATCAAAACTAGCCAATCCTTTATAAATTTTTGCCGCGACATCCAGTGCCCCCTCCGGCGGGACGTAGAACCGAATGTTTAACCCAAGAAACTTTCCCTGGCCTGGGGAAACCGTCGGAGAAAAGAGCACATCGGGAATGCTGCGAATGGCATCTCTAAAAGGGGCCCAGTTAATCGTCCATTGAGAATGAAGAACAATTTTAAATTTTCCTTTGCTCACATCTCTCCCGGAATGGCGAATTTGGTTTATTTCATGCCCGAGCGGGCGAAGGATATCAAGCAGCACGGCCATCATCGCCACCGAAGGCTCCGGATCTTCAGCTTGCACGATAAGATCATCGCCGTCTAGGCGTGTGGTTAACGAACCGCCTTGCATACGACGCACCACATCACGCACGTCTAAAATCCCGGCATCCAGAGCGACTAACATGGCATCGCCACCGGAGAGATAAAGATCCGGGAATGAACTGGACACCACAGAGAGGGCTGTTTTATTCTGCAGAGCGGCCAAAGCGCTCGCTGATATTTGCATCGCCTGTGCCAGCTTTTTTGCTCCCGCGCGTTTGCGTGTATCCCACTCGTCGCGGAAAAGCAACGGTATCGAATTTCCTTGAGGCTGAAATTCAGCATAGCTCGGCGCAAAATTAATTTGCAGACTTCTGATTGGAATCGCCAGCCGCTTTTCCGCTTGGTGCCTTTCACGCACCGTTTTGACGGCCTGATAAATGCATTGTGTATCGCGTTCGGGATCGCGAAGCGTAGGGACTAAAATACTCGAGATATGAATTAAATAGACGGGAAAGCGCACATCATCACGACGCCCCACCGCCCATTGAAGCTGTTTCCACGTCTGGAGATCCATATCCGTCGCGGGAATGATGCTCATGCCGATCGTATAGCCAAATATATTTTCGCCTCCCACCGCTGCGTCTAAACCTGGACTGTAGCGCGCGATATCCTCGGCCAATCGACGTAGACGCGCTGTCAGGCGGGGCAGATCGTGGAGCTTGACCTTCCACTGATCCACTTTAAGGTTTCCATGGAGGGAAGCGCGGGGCAGTTGAATTAAACGCGCTGCCAATAAAGGATCTGTCTTTGCGACTTCCGCGACAACTTCTTTGACACGCTCGATAACCATGTCTTTAGCGGCATCGGAAAGCTCGAAATTAAGCCCCAGACTATTCAGACCGGGAAGCGGTTGTCCATCGCTAGAAAAGGCGGTGTTAGGCAAATCATTGGGGCGGACGATGATTGGCATCGAGGCGGCTTTCTCTAATTGGTTTTTTTCCGCTTGCTCGTAGGTGTAAAGTTCGCCGCCAGGTGTGCCTTCGACGAGTTGCCACAGATTTAGATTTCCCTTTTTATTATTCTTGTTGGGATAATAGGGATTATTGCGGATGGCCGCCTTGAGTTGTGGAATGGCTTCCAGTGCCGCTAAACGTAACGGCTGCGCTCGCGGATGTCGGTCCGCCCCTAAAGCCGCATGTTTCTGAAGCATTTCCATGAGCAGCCGGTAGGCCTGCTCCACTTCCCACGGCGCCAGCGCGGATCGTTCTGAATTAAGCAAGTAAGGAATTGTCGACGCAAAACCTTTATTAAATTGATCGCGGGGATAGTCTGCCAAATAGGGAGTTATCGCTTCCGTATTGTTCTCATCAAATATCGGAAAAGTGGACCAACGAAAAATGAGGCGAACGAGGGCAGCCACTTGCATATCGTGAACTAACGCATGATGTTCATCCGCACTCAGCATGTTCCAGTCCGCCATAAAGTCGGGGTCTTGTCCGTAACGCTCGACGGGATCAATTAAACCGTCGTAAAATCGCTTGAGCGGATCCTGCTCACGATCATGATCTTTTGCCCAATGTTCGCGGATTAAAGGATAGCCAAACAAGGCCAAGTAGGACGCGCGCCGCTGACCGCGCGGCGCGCTGGTACGACGAATCTTTGAGACGACGTTTTGGAATTCATCGGGGTCCCGGACAGCTAGCAAACAAATCAGTCCTCCCTCTAAAGACCAGGGATCGGCAATGAAAAACCAACGGCTCATTCCTTGTGCAATTGCCAATTGAAAATCATGGAGTGGCAATTCACCCGGAGGCAGGTGTTTATCAGAAGCAATCCCCAAGGCCGTATTCACTAACGCATATAACTCCGCACGTTCAAAAGGCGTTATTTGCCGTGTGGTGACGGGCCGACCAGGGAAATCTTTACTCGAGCGCACCAGTGACGTCGTGGCCAGCAGCGTCCATGCGGCTTGGGTTAATTCATCAAGCCAATCAAAAATCTCCAAAAATGGCGCTTCACGTTTGGCTAAGTTGGTTAAACATTCGGAAACCCCCGTATAGCGCGAAGCGAGCACATAACAAGTCTTTTCTAATTGCGGGAATTGCTTACATGTGAGCAAAAGCACTTTAGCTACTGCATTGGGTCCATGCCCCGAGAAAAGCGTGGTGATCATCGGAGCAAGCAGATCGAGTTGCTGGTGTTCTAAAACATCGGGGATATTCGTGCGCAGCAGCTCTTGGGCTTTATGGGCTTCTGCCAGCCACTTCATGCCAGAATTCACCTCCCCGATAATGGTTTGTAGCGCATGGATAAGAACTCGCAGGAACGGCTCGCGGTCGGAACCCGGATCACGGACAACCGTGGGATTGAAAAATGCCCACATCGTACAAGCCGTGCTAAAAATAGATCCCAATTCTTCGCATAGGGCTGCCGCCCGCGCATTGAAACGGATTGCTAGGATTACCTCATCAATTTGGGCTTGTGAAATAGTCTGAAAATATCCAATAGGAGCCGCAAATAGCCGTTCCATCACGGCCAAAAAATCGAATCGCGGCGTGATCAATGTCCGCGCTACGATCGCTTGCAATTGCGCCGGTTGATTGTTCAAGTCCCGAACCAATGTGTTATAGACCGTCGCGGTAAAGGTTTGATCCCAACGCGGTTGTTCTTCTTGCCGTCGGATGGCTTGTGCGTTATAAAGGGCAATGCGCTGCCTGCGTTCGTCGCCTTCCATCAGCTCCAACTCGGACAAGAAATCTAGATAATAACGTTTGGCCGGATAGTGATTTAAAAGAAGCGTCAGATCTGTTTTGAATTTCTCATAGTCTTGTGGCGTCGCCCGCATAATGGCTTTTAAGGTTCGCATAAAACCGGCATCCTGATTAACAACCCTCTGATACGACATGTTGTTCGCGATCCTCTGCGACTGTCCCAGCAAAAATATCGCCACATACGGGGAAACCGCTGGCGCCAATGCCTCTTCGGGTAACCCCATGACCACTTGATCGTGGCGGTTTCCGAGGGTCGCCGTGAACGTGACTGGATTGAATTCCGACCCGGAATAAATGTCTATGACGTTGTGTAAGGGAGGCAGTAACTCCGAGAAGGCCACGACGTTATCGACCACGTCATCTTGACGCGGATCCGCGCTTAAATCTTGATAAAGGCGCAGCCGCTCCTCTAACGTCTTGCAAAGTGTGCGCGGCATGGGTATGTTGCCGCCCATTAAATGCTCCGTACCCTCTGGCCATCCAAGCTTTTGCACGAACGATACCGGAATTGTCCAGCGCACACGATACGTGGATGTCGTTGTACCGGCGCCAACAGGCGCGCGTGTATTTTCAAAAAGCCCATGCGGTTTAATCTTCAGGTCGTGAAACCAACGATCGAGCGGAGACAAGGCTTCCGCGGTGAAACGGGAATCAGGGACTAGGGAACTAGCGAACTTTTTTATGCTGGCAAAAGAAAACGCCGGCTCTAAAGCGCCGACAAAAACCAGGACGACCGCGATGGTCATGCGCGCTAATTTCATAAGGGCTAATGTTCTAAAAAATATTGAACTAAACGGATCGTAAAGACGGGAGATGAGCGTGATTTCTCCTCGTTGAACGTTCCGTATGAATAAGCTTTTGCAGGATAGCTTTATTTTGTTCGGGAGTATATGTGACTTGATGAATTTCAGAATAGTACCGTGTATAAATATCGGCATCGGATTGCCGCTTTAAGCGGCGGGCATCGCGTTCACCTTTGAGATAGAGGGCTAATTCTCTGGATGTCGCGCTCGCATCGACGCGCGCGGCTTGTTCAGACGTAAATTGATAGAAACGGTCAAAACCAGTCGCAAAAATATTAATGCGTCCCAACACTTCGGGAACCCCGCGGGCGTTTAAAGCGCCTTGTGGCCGACCTACCGAGCGGCCGGCGACAAAGACGCGGATCTTACCTTCCGGTGTTTCAAAATAAAGAACATCAAACGAAGCCCCTTCGCCGACGATCGATTTCAATAGACGTGAGAGCGTTTCATCTAACTCTTGAAGCGCTTGCGTATCCTCTTTATCCGCCTGAAATGCCATTCCCTGGACTCCCGGGGCGGACGGATCGAGAGGATCTATTAAGAGGTGAGCAATCCCGGATTGAATTTTTCCGTCGTTTGCTCCCCACGTTACCGGTGTTTCCTGAGCCCACATCCGGGTTTTAAACATTTGCGCGTGAATATGGTCTTGCGAAGCACCGCCATGAATATCTTTATTTCCGTAATTCCAGCCATTCATCGCCATCCAAAATTTAAGGGGATCGCCGCTTAAGCCAGGAGAAGCGTTAAGGCCCATCCATTGTTCCCGATAGGTACGCAACAACTCCACGTCATATATCTGCTGTTGCGAACGATGCTCGCCATTCCAGGCGGCGACAATCGCATAAGGCTGCGCTTCTAAGGGTTTCTCTGGATGCGGCGGCCATAGTGCAAAGGGATTGAAGTAATAATTCATCGTTCCCCATTTCATCCATAATTCATCCTCAAAATTGTTTCGAATGACGGAAGCACACAAATTACAATCCTTGGCCGGTAACCCTTGGCCTGGTTTATTGGTATTTGTTAAAACCACATGCTGATCCGTCCATTGCCCGTTGGTTCCGGGGATGGGCACTAATGTTCCGTCAATCACCACGCCATCATTCCAGACTTTAAAATGGGTGCTTCCTTTAGAATTGAGGGTGTTCATTTGTGCATCTAAGACGGCTTGCAGCGTCCCAAAAGGATTGGACACATCGACGTCGAATTGCCGAGGAACAAAAGAAAGCGCGACCGGCTGGCCTTCTTGCAAAGGCGCCACGAGTCTAAGGGCAAAATCAGGGTAATGCGTATGGAGCGCCCGCGCTAACGCCATCGCATGAGCGCGTTGTCCATGTGCCCCTTCCACCGGAAGCGTCGCCCAATTGGCGATTTTAAAGTATCCGGCAAAGTCCTCGGCGTCCGGATGCATTTGGCCGGACATGAGACGCGCGAGCGCACGCGCCATTTTGTATTGACCAATTTGTTGAGCCATGGCTTGCTCATCAATGGCGTTAAAACCGACCGCCGCGAATAAATTTTCGGGGCGCAACAATACATCTTGCGCTAGCGGTTGGAATACACCGCCGGCCACCATCATTAATAAATGCGGAGACTTCGTATGAATGGACTCAATAGAGGCGGGCGCGGTAAGAGCCGTCCATCCGCCAAAAGGTTTTAATAACACACCATCCAACTCTTGAGAGGCAAGCATTACCTCCAACGTCGCATACGGACTGTCGTTGGCAACCTCTGCAATTAAGACGGTCTGCGGATAACGTTCGCGTAAATGACGAATGCGCTCTGATGGGATTTTTGAGTAGGTCCAGGCGTCCCCAAAGGGTCCCGTTAACACATTTGCGCCGGCGGCCGCCGCTTTTTCCGCCAAGTCCGGATCTACCGCTAAAGATTTCTGATCCAAAACAAATGCTAAGGGTTTATGGCGATAGCGCGGTTGCCGACGGAGCGCTTGCAAAACATCTAAACGATCGACGGCAGGCACTATATCGGCATCTAAAAGCATCTCGGCAAAGCGCTGCAGTTGGGCTGGCGTTAAATCTTTATGCCCCCCTTTGCCGGTGACGGTATGGAGTCCGCCTTCCAGCCGAAAGTAACGCAACTGAGCCAACGTTTCCTGGCGCGATAAATTGAATTTGTGATTGAGAAACCCATGCAGAACGCCGCCAAAAAGAATGCCGCCGACAAGGCCCGCCGATCCTAAATCGATGCCCCAGGCTTTCAAAATTAACACCGCCACAATCCCGATAAAACCCGACAGCGCCGTCAAGGTCGCCGATAACGATAGACGCCAATCTTTTTTGACGGGCGTCGGCACATACGGGACTAAGACACCGGTGTAATAATGACCGGCATACAGAAGTCCCGCCCCCACCGCAAAAATAAGCACGAGCGGGAACAGCCCGCCGACCGCAGAAAAACCCACCCAGGCGTAGAGGCCGGCGAGAATCCCTTCGATGAAGCCAATCGCGGTGCGATTAGTAATTCCTAGTTTAAGCCACAAGCCCATCGCGCCATTGACGGGGACACGTATTTCCGCTTTACGCACTTGTTCAATCGTCGGACCATAAACTTCGCTTTCTAAAATCTTAATGCGAGGGGTCCATGAGGCGTTGAAATGCATC
>Ga0105240_10005840_pt1 | contig 18249 bp, 18 predicted proteins | sample KBSC54metaG_FD_80426 | JGI IMG/M metagenome (GOLD analysis project Ga0105240, IMG submission 80426) | Corn rhizosphere microbial communities from Kellogg Biological Station, Michigan, USA - KBS C5-4 metaG | ecosystem: Host-associated > Plants > Roots > Rhizosphere > Soil | place: Michigan, USA...
ACCGGGTGTCGCGTTGCGCAGATTGCCGGTGGCGCCGCGCCAATTGCCGTTTCACGCCGGCTATTGCTATTTCGCGCTCGACGCGTCCGACGACTCATGGCCGCAGATCGTGGCATCGGCCGCGATCGCGCTGCATGTCGCCGGTGACTTTCCTGGCTTGGAGGTGCAGCTGTGGGCGATTCGACCATGATCGAGGATATGAGCCTGCCGCCGGCTCCCGCGTTGGCGCCCGCTGCGGGCGAAAGCGGAGCCGCCACGATGGCGGCCGAGAAACAGGTGGCGCCGGAAGAGACGCGTATCGATGCGGGGTTGCTGCCGTTACCCGAGGCTCATCGTCGAGCAGCGCTCGCATCGGGGCTGAATCCGCTCGTCGGTGCCGCGCACGCGCTCATCGAGGCAGGCGCGGCGCTGCGCGACGCACGCGCGGCCCAGCCGCTGGAACCGCTGCGCGCGCGTCTCGCCGGGATGATCGAGACCTTCGGCGACGAAACGACCGCCAGAGGCATCGATGCCGAAACCGTTGCGCTCGCGCGTTACTGCCTGTGCACGTTCATCGACGAGACGATTGCCGCAACGTCATGGGGCGGTGGCGCCTGGGCCGCAAGAAGCCTGCTGGTGACGTTTTTCGGCGAAGCGTCGGGCGGCGAGCGCTTCTTCACGATACTGCACGGGCTTTCGCAGGAGCCGCGACGCCATCTCGATGCGCTCGAACTGCTGTTCGTCATCTTGTCGCTGGGCATGGCGGGGCGCTATCGATTGATGGCACGCGGCCACGCCGAACTCGAGCGCGTTCGCGAAACACTGCGCCGCCTCATCGTGGCCGAACGCGGCCGAGCGCGCGCGCCGCTTTCGCCCCAATGGCAGGCCGCTCATGCGCCGCTACCGCGGCGGCGGTACGTCAACGGCACGGCGCTGGCGCTATCGGGCGTACTCGTTTTTCTCGCCGCACTGGGAGCCGTATTCGACCACCGGCTGCAGGAGCAAGCGCAGCCCGTGATTCATTCGCTGCGCTCCGTGCGTCTTGCCACCGCCGCGCCGCAGCCTGCGGCCGCACCCGCGGTGACTGAAACCGCCTTGCGCGAGAGGCTGAGCGCGCTGCTCGCGCCCGAGATTGCCAGCCAACGCGTGACGGTGGGGGGGACATCCGATCGTGCCGTCATCACGCTGCTCAGCGATGGCGTCTTTGCGTCGGGACGCGCGACGGTACGGCCCGACGACGTGCCGCTGATCCGGCGTATCGGCGCGGCGCTCGACGGCACCGCGGATCGCGTGATCGTCGTCGGTCACACGGACGATCGACCACCGCTTTCCAGCGGGCAAAGCAACTGGCAGCTCTCGCTTGCACGCGCGTCCTCCGTCGTCGAGCTGCTGCGCGAAGAAGCAGGCAGGCCCGAGCGCTTTCTCGCGCAAGGACGTGGCGCGCTCGATCCGATCGCGTCGAACGATTCCACCGCGGGACGCGGGCGCAACAGGCGTGTCGTCATCACCGTGCTTGCGCCGGGCGCGGCCTTATGAGTGCGCGACGGGCAGTGTCCGCCGCGCTTGTCGGAGATGAGAAAAGTGATCCCTCGCATAGTTGAACGCGTGAGCTGGCGTACATTCGCTGCGGCCTTGGCGGTGCTCCTCGGACTCACGCTGATTTGGCATCAGGCGCCGCGCGTCGGCTACAACGGCCGCACGCCGTTTGCCAGCCCGTCGGCACGCGCGTGGCTCGTGGTTGCGCTCTTCGCATGCTGGGCGGCATTCGCGCTCGGGCGTTGGCTCGTGCAATGCCTGCGCGATGTACGCATCGTGCGCAAGGCGCCGCGCAACGAAACGCAGCACGATAGCCAGGCGCAGGCCGATGCAGCCGCGGCCGACACGGCAAGACGCACGCGGGTGGCGCTCGAGCGCAGCTTTCGCCGCGCGCTCGCGCTGATCCGCGGCAACGGGTTGCCGGGCGCCGGCCGTTGGCGCGCGCGTAAGCTGCCGTGGTATCTCGTGCTCGGCGAGCACGGCACTGGCAAGAGCGCGATGCTTGCGGCGAGCGGGCTCGAATTTTCGCATGAGCGTGCGCTTGCAGAGGTCGACGACGATCTCGCGCCGTACCGCTGGTGGCTCGCCAACGAGGCGATCCTCATCGAAGCCTCGCCGCACGGGCACGACGCAAAAGACGGCTGGCAAGCGTTGCTGCGCAAGCTCCGGCAAACCCGGCGGATGCGCGCGATCGATGGCGCCATTGTCACGGTCGACGCAGGCTGGCTGGACGACAGCGCCGCATCGGCGCGCGAGGGCCGGGCCGCATCGATACGCGAGCGCATCGATGCGATGCATCGCACCTTCGGCATTCGCTTTCCGGTTTATGTCGTCGTGACGCGATGTGACCGGCTACCGGGTTTCGAGCCGTTTTTTGAATCGCTGGACGAGGGAGCGCGGACTCAGGTGTGGGGCACGACGTTCGAGGTCGATAGCGACGCGGGTTCGCCGCTCTCATCTTTCGGCAGCCGGTTCGATGCGCTCGTGCGCCGGCTGCAGGCGCGAGTCGTCGAATCGTTGCCGTCGTCCGGCGAACCGGGGCTCAGTGCGCCGATCTACGGGTTTCCCGTGCGCTTCGCTGCGCTCGGTCCGTCGTTGCGCGGCTTTTTGCAGGAGGCGTTCGGTGCGTCGCCGTACATGGACGACGCCATGCTGCGCGGCGTCTACTTCACGGCGGCTCCGCCGGCCGCCTGCGAGAGTCGTGGCGAGCGCAGCGGCCGGCGGCGGGGCTTCTTCATCGAGCGGCTTTTGCGTGAAGTCGTGTTTCGCGAGGCAGGCCTCGCAGGCCGGCGGCTTCCGTCGACGCGCCGGCAGCGCGTCGCGCGCCGGGCGACTTGGGCCGCTATCGCCCTTGGCACGCTGGTCGTGGCTGCGTGCCTCGCGATTAGCTACGCACGCAATCTCGCATCGATAGCGGCCCTCGAGCGCGCGGACCTGAGGTTGACTCAGCTGGCCCGCGTCGGCGTCGACTCCGATGCACCGGCTTCGATGCTGCGGGTGCTCGATGCCGCGAGGAATCTGCCGCTCGGTTATGCGCAGCGCGACGCGCGCGTGCCGCTCGCCTCCCGCTTCGGGCTGAGCCAGAGCGAGCAACTCGGCGCCGCTGCCCGGGTGAGGTACCAGGCGTTGCTGCGCGCGACGATCGAGCCGTTCGTCGCGCGGCGGCTCGCTCGCGCATTGGCGGCTCCGGGACTCGATGCGGGGGCTCGCTACGCTGCGCTGCGCGTTTATCTGATGCTGGGCGATCGAGTCCACTTCGATGCCTCCGCCGTACGGACATGGGCCGCCAGCGACGCGCGCTCGCTGCCGCTCACCGACGCCCAGCGAGCCGATTGGCTCGAGCATGTCGACGCGCTCTTCGGGGCGGGCAGCTTCAAGGCCGACGTGCCGCTCGATGCGGAGCTCGTCGGGAGCGCGCGTGCCGCCATCGGTACCGTTCCGGTGGCCGAGCGCGTCTTCGACACGATACGTCCCGAGCTTGAAAAAGCGATGCCGCAGCCGCTTTCGGTCGACATGATGGGCGGCGACGACGCGGGGCTCGTCCTCATTCGCAAAAGCGGCAAGCCGCTGACCGACGGCGTGCCGGGGGCCTACACGCGCCAAGGCTACGCGCGGTATCTGGGGTTGCGCGAGGCGGCCTTGCAAGCGCTCGATCGCAATGCCTGGGTGATGGGCCGCAGCATGGCATCGGCGGGCGATCCCGCACGCCGGGCGATGCTGAGCGGCGACATCGACCGCTATTATTTCGACCGTTACATCGCGGCATGGGACGGGATCCTGAACGACGTCTCGCTGCGGCCGCTGCCGAAAGGAAGTGACGGCGCGTCGATCGTGAAATTCCTGGCGCGGCCGGATTCGCCGCTGCGCACGTTTCTGATGACGGCGGCTACGCAAACGACGCTGGCCGGCGATGAGACTGACGCCCTCGATGGCGGTAAGGGCCCCCGGCATGCGACGCAATCGATATGGCGGACCATGCTCGCGCGTGCCGGAACGATCTTCGGCTCAGGGCGTGCGAAGCATGCTACGTCGGCGAATGGGCCCGCGCCGGGGGCTCCGGGGGCGCCTGTGGCGGAGGGGCGCGCTGCGGATGGCCGCCCCCCGGATGGCCGGCCCACGGATGGTCGGCCCCCGGATGGTCGACCCCCGGATGGCCGGCCCGTGGACCGGCATTTCGAAGCGTTGCATCGGTTCGTGGCCTCGGGCCGTGACGGTCAACCGTCGGCGCTCGATGAGGTGCAGCGCGAGCTTGCCGCGGCAGGCGCTTTTCTCGACGCCGTCGACGCCGCCCATGCGAATGGCCTCCCCGCGCCGCCGGGCGATGCGCTCACGGCGCTCGATCAAGCCGCGCTCGGTGTGCCGCAACCGATGGCCGGCATGTTGCGCGGACTCTCCGCAAGCGGTACCGCGGCGACGCTTGCCGGCGAGCGGTTGCGCCTCGACGCGCTATGGCGCGCGAGCGTCGCGCCTTTCGGTCACGCCGCGCTGGACGGACGCTATCCGTTCGTGAGGACGTCGCAAGTCGACGTAACGCTCGACGATTTCACGCGCGTATTCGGCCCCGGCGGTCTCATCGATACGTTTTTCCGCAACAACGTGCAGCAGTATGTCGATATGTCCACGCCCCACTGGAGCTGGAAACCGTCGGCGAAAGCGCTGGGCATGTCGGCGAAGACGCTCGAGATGTTCCGCGAAGCGGCGGCGATTCGCGACGCGTTCTTTCCGGACGGCAGCCGGACGATGCAGGTGCGCTTCGCGCTCATGCCCGAATCGATGGATCCTGCGTTGACGCGTTTCGTGCTGACGCTCGCCGGTAAAACACTCGACTATCAGCACGATCCGCGCCGCGCCGTCTCGTTCGACTGGCCCGGCGCAACGGCACCTCAGCCGGCACGAATCGACTTCGCACCCGCGGCGGCCGACGGGCGCAGCGCGGTCGATGCGCAGGGCCAGTGGCGCCTGTTTCGCTTGCTCGACCTGGGCAAGCTGACACGCAAGCGGGCCGACAGCTTCGATCTGAGCTTCGATCTCGGCGGCAGAAAAGTGTCGCTCGATCTCGCGGCCAGCAGCGTCGTCAATCCGTTCGCATTGGACGCGCTGAGCAAGTTCCAGCTTGTCGATACGCTCTAACCATAGCGTGCCTGAAGCGCGTACCCTAGGGAACCGCACGGGGTCCGCGCGTTACTCAATGCGCTATGGATATCAATCATGCTCAGGGCGGGCCGCGCATGGCCTTCGCCCGCACGCTCGAATGGCTGCATCGATTCGGCGCGCGCAGCGATGCCGTCGTGGCTATCATCGTCGCGCTTGTCGTGTTCATGATGGTGCTGCCGTTGCCGACGCCGGTCATCGACGCGCTCGTCGCACTCAATATCGCGACAGCGCTGTTGCTCATCGCGCTTTCGCTCTATCTGCCGAATGCGGTCGCCTTCTCGAGCTTCCCGGCGGTGCTGCTGTTGACGACGCTCTTCAGGCTCGGCCTCGAGATCAGCACGAGCCGTTCGATTCTGATGCACGCCGACGCAGGGGCGATCGTCGAGACATTCGGCCGGTTCGTCGCCGGCGATCACGTCGTCGTCGGTGCCATCGTGTTCTTCATCGTGGCGGTCGTGCAGTTCGTCGTCATTACCAAGGGGGCCGAGCGCGTGGCGGAGGTGGCCGCGCGTTTTTCGCTCGACTCGATGCCGGGACGGCAGATGGCCATCGATGCCGACGTGCGCGCCGGCCTCGCGCGCCCGGACATGGTGGCGCACCTGCGCGCGGAGCTTGCGCGCGAAAGCCGGATGCACGGCGCCATGGATGGCGCCATGAAGTTCGTGAAGGGCGATGCGGTGGCGGGATTCGTGATCGTGATCGTCAACCTGACGGCGGGCATGGCCATCGGCGTCGTCTACAAGGACATGACGGTTGGCGAGGCGCTTCATCGCTATGCCGTGTTGACCATCGGCAACGGTCTGATGGCGCAAATCCCGGCGCTGTTGATCTCGATCGCCGCGGCTGTCCTCATCACGCGCGGCGGTGAGGCGCAGACGCCGCAGGGCACGACGCTTGGTCGCGAAGTGCTCGGCCAGATGCGGGCGGCGCCGGCGGCATGGATCGTCGCCGGCACCGTTGCGGCAGCGTTTGCCGCCGTACCCGGGATGCCGTGGATAGCGTTCGCGCTCGTCTCGGCATCGATGCTCGGCTTCGGTGCCCTCGGCCTGCGCCGCGAGCGGGCCGGCGTCGATTCCCGCCGCAAGGGCGAGCCGGAAATGCACCCGGATTCGCCGATCCCTGACGAATGCGACATGCGGCAGATCGTGCCGATACGGCCGATCGTCGTATTCATCTCGGAGCACATGGCCGGCGACGAGCGGTTCGCTCGATTCGAGCGCGCCGCGCGTCGCGCGCGCAACCGGCTCGTGCTGCATCATGGCATGACCGTGCCGAACATCGACATCCAGCGTGTGCGCCGGCTCGAAGGCGATGCCTACGAAGTGGCCATTCACGAGGTCGTTGCCGCGGATGGACGCTTTCATTGCGACAGCCTGTGTGTCAGGGAAGAGGCGATATCCGACGACGCGCTTCGCGTACATGCGGTTGCGCAGCGCTACCCGCTCATTGCGAAGGCGGTGTGGATCGAACGCGAGCGTTGGATCGACGCCGGCGCGCTCGCATCGGGCATTGGTGCCGTCGACTATTTCGAGCGGCTCGTCACGCAGGTGCTGCATCGTCATGCAGCGCGCTTCGTCGGGATCCATGAAGCGCAACTCGTGTTCGGCTGGCTTCAGCGCGAAACGCCGGCCGCGGCCAAGGAGCTGGCGCAGGTGATGCCGCTGCCACGTTTCGCCGAAGTGTTGCGGTTGCTCGTCGGCGAGCGCGTGTCGATTCGCAACGTACGCGTCATCGTCGAGACGCTCGTCAGTTGGGCGCCGAGGGAGAAGGACACGGCGATGCTCGCCGAACATGTGCGCCTCGCGCTCCAGGCGCAGATATGCCAGGAATTCGCGCGCGACGGCATACTTCACGCGGTCCTCGTCGATCGCGCGCTCGAAGACACGTTGCGCGCTTCGCTGCAACAGAGCGCGCAGGGATGGACGTTTGCGATCGATCCCGAGACCGCCGGGCACTTGCTGACGCGCGCGGCCGAGCTGTGCCGGCCGCCGGACGAGCATGGCGCGACACCCGTCGTGCTGACGGCACAGGACTTGCGCCGCCCGCTGCGGCTCTTGCTGCGCGACGAAGTGTTCGACGCCTACGTGCTGGCCTATACGGAACTGACGCCGACGCAGCGCGTGCGCGCGGTGGGGACGATCTCGCGCGATGCGGCGTGATCACATCTCGGCTCGTTCGTCGAAGAAGAGATCGTCGATTTCGATCGGCTCGGTGCAGCGTGCATCGAGCGTATCGAGTTCGTCCACGAGCCGGTAGACGACCGCCACAGCGCGATAGCAATCCGCGGGAATCGTGGCTTCGACCTGGACGTCGGCGTGAAGCCGCCGTGCGAGCTTGCGGAAGTGGAAAACGGGAATCTCGGTCAGATGTGCCGCGTCGATCATCTGCCGGGCGGCTTCATCCACGCCTTTGGCAACGACGACGGGCACCGATTGCGTTTTGCCGTCGTAGTGGAGCATGACGGCAATATGCTCCGGATTCGTCACGAGCGCGCGGCCCGAACGAGGCGCATCGAGCGTCGGGCCGGCCGGGGCCAGCAAAGCCTCGATGAGCGCCGAGCGCAAGCGCGCCCGGACTTGCGGGTCGCCGGCGGTCTGCTTCAGTTCCTCTTTCATGTCGCGATGCGACATGCGCAGTCCGCGCCGATGATGGCGTTTCGCGAGCCACACGCTGGCGAATGCGGGAGCGGCGAGCGCGGCCAGCAGCACGCGGATCACGAAGTGGGCGGTTTCGACGCCGGCGTGCCAGTTCGCAGCCAACGATTGCCGGGCGAGCAGCGTCGGCACGATGTGTACACGATCGGCGAGTGTGAGCGCGGCCGCTACGCCGAGTGCCGCGGCGCTGACGAGCGAGATGGCCAGAGCCGTGAGGTGTCGAGCGCAAACGAGCTGCCGAAAATGTGCAAGCGGATCGAGCCGCGCGAGCGACGGCGCCAACACTTTCGGCGAGAAATGCATTGACCCTGCCATCCACCCGCCGCATACGGTTGCAGCGAAAGCGGTCGCGCCGATGCAAGCGAGGACAGGCACCATGAGCCGAGCGCATGCACTCACGAGCCGCGTCGCCGAAGCCAGCGGGCGCGCGGCCGAGATCGCCTCCAGCGCGAGGCCCGCTATATCGAGCCAGGCATCGCAGGCGGCGTCGAGCCCCCAGAAAAGAAGCTCCGTCGATGCGGCGAGGACGAGCAGTGCGCCGAGCGGCTCGCTGCGTGCCACGTTACCCTTGGCGCGCGCATCGCGCAGCCGCTTCTCGGAAGGCGGCAGTGACTTCTCGCTCATGGCCTGTCGGCGCGCATGCGTTCGAGGAGGTGCATGGCGGCCTCGGCATGCGCGAAGGTGGCCTGGGCGAGCGCATCGAAGAGCGCGGGCAGACTCAGTGCGACGACGAGCACCGCGAGGACGCTTTTGAACGGCAACGCTGCGACATACGCAGGAAACCGCGGAGCGGCTCGCGAGAGCACGGCGAAGCAGACTTCGACGAGAACGAGTGCGAGCAAATAGGGCAGCGCGAGCAGGACGGCCAGACGCATCATGGCCGTCAGCAATGGCTCGATCGCGGCCCACGTGCCGCTATCCAGCGCGGGCAGCCACGCGAGTGGCGGCCAGACGGCGAAGCTTGCGTAGACGACGGCGACGAGTGCATGAAGCGCGCCGGCGTGGATCAGATAGACGCAGGAGGCGTGCTTGAACAACGCGCCGAAGACCGAGGCGTCCGGCGATGCGGCTGGGTCGAGCGCCTGTGGGTTCGCGCCGCGTTGATAGTCGAGACAGGTCCCCGCTGACTCGACGGCCCACAATGGAACGGCAAGGACGGTCGCGAGCAGCAGGCCGACAGCGCATTCCTTCGCTGCCAGGCCCAGTGCGAGATCGGGGCTTGGCACGCGCGCCGCGATGGCTGGCAGCAGACCCGGTACGATGGGCAGCGCAAGCGCCAGTGCAACGGCGATGCGTGCGATGCGCGACAGCGCGTGCGGAGCGAAGATCGGGACGAGGATCAGTGCGGGCACCCAGCGGAGCGCGCCGAGACCGAGGGCAAGAACGAGGGGCAGCAGCGGGCCGAGCGGGTTCGTGAGCGGATCGGGCATGGACGTTCATCCGCGCGGCAGCGCGGCGAGCGCGAATGCTTGTTCGACCAGGCGGACGAGTTCGATACCGAACGAGTGGGCGCTCGCGGCGAGCGTCGCGCAGACGACCACGAGCTTGACGGCGTACGGCAGCGTCTGATCCTGGATCTGGAAGGCGGACAACACGAGCGACATCGTGACACCCGCACAGGCGGCAACGAGCGCGACGATCAGCGACATCTTGAACGTGAGAATGAGCGCATGCTGCATGAAGGCGAGGGAATCGGGCATCGGCTTTTAGCTTCGATACGAAACGACGAGCGCTTCGATGAGACGGCCCCATCCGTTCGCGACCACGAAAAGCAGCAACTTGAGCGGCAGCGAAACCATCGTGGGCGGTACCATTTGCATGCCGAGCGCGAGCAGGACATTGGAGACGAGTAAATCGATGACGACGAATGGAACGAAAAGAATCAAGCCGATTTCGAATGCGGCCTGCAGTTCCGAGACGACGAATGCGGGGACGACGATGCTCCAGTCATTCGCGGCGGCCGCTCGCGTCCTGTCGGGCGAACCGTGCAGCGCTAGCTCGACGAACCGCTCGCGTTCTTCCAGTCGGCTGTTACGCAGCATGAACTGACGTAGCGGTTCGGCGATCGCCTGGGCCCGCGCGATCTGCTCGCGTCCCGAAACGGCGCCGGCCGTTGCCGATGAGGCGCTCCGTTGCGCTTCGTCCAGGCACGCGCTCAGCGTCGGCGCCATCACGAAAAGCGTGGCGGCCAGCGCCACGGCGTTGAGTGCGAGCGCGGGCGGCGCTTGCTGCACGCCGATTGCGTTGCGTACAAGGACGAGGACGACCGATATCTTCAGATAGGAGGTCATCGTGATCGCGGCAAGCGGAAGCAACGAAAGCGTGCCGAGCAGGACGAGCAGGGCGAGCGGGTGCTGATCGGGCGTCATGACGAAGCGCCGTTCCCGGACGCGCTGTGCCATTGCGTGATCTCGACGGCCAGCCGGCCGTCGAGATCGACGAGTTCGCCATAGCCGACGGGCACACCGTTGGCTTCGATGCGCACGGTCGGCGGCATGCCCTCGGCGAGCCGAAGCAGCGTGCCTCCGCTGGCGGAGGCGAGCGCGCCCAGCGGGAGATCGAGGGTGCCGATGACGAACGACAACTGCACGGGCAGGCGCGCCGGGTCGACCGGGTTCGGGGTATCGGGCGGCAGGCCGGTGGTTGACGGGCGAGGGGAGGAGGTATCGTCGTGCATCGCATGAAGGACTTCGAAGCTGGAATCGGCGTCGCGCCAGCGGACTTGCCAGGCGAGGCCGGCGAAAACGACACGTCCGACGCCGGCCGTGTCGAACGCGGACGAGGGCAGGCGGAGGATGTCCCCGCTCGCGAGCGATGAGATGTCGGCGGACGGCAGCGCGAGCGTTCCGGCGATCACGCGTGCGCGACTGGGCAAGTGCTCGAGCCGCGGGGCGATGGCCGGCGACGGGAATTGCCAGGGGCCGTGCTCGATCATCTCGTTGAGCGCATCGGCATTGAGGCGCACGAGCATCGCAACGCGCAGGTGCGGCATCGTGCAACTGAGGCTGACGGTGAGGATGTTGTCACTGCCGGCGCACGAACTTTGCGAAGGGGCCGCGCACGCCTCGTAGCGGGGGTCGCCGAGCGCGGCGCCGAGCGGTGTGGGCAATGCCGCCAGCGCGTAGTGCACGAAGGCCTTCCGCGCCGCGCGGTGCTCGGCCAGAGCCGGATCGATGCCTGTCAGCGCGAGCAACCATGCTTCGCAATCGTGCCAACTCATGCCGCCAAAGCGGGTTGAGATGGCGAGCCCGCGGCCTTCGACGAGAGCGGTGGGCGCCGCGCCACGCAGCTCGAGCGTGGCGGTACTGGCGTCGCCCAGCGAGACGCGCAGGGTCGGTACGCGGGCGAGCCGGCTTTTCGCGACGTGAGCCGCGTCAACTCGGCGCAGGACTATCGCGCGGTGCGGATGCGTCATCCCTGCACTCGCATCGGTGGTGTCGACGATACGGCCAGCGACGACAGGTCGACGGGATCCTCGATGCCCACCCGAGCCGACAGTCGCTCGGCCAGCCGATATTTTTCCCGCTGGCGCCAACACCTGCGCTGGATGTCACGGGCTGCGGCCAGCGCCGCTCGTGCGGCCTCGAATCGCTTGTTCCCTGTGTCGACAGCGGAGCCTGCGTTGGAGCGGCGCGCCATGAGATGCGTATAAGCGTGCTCATGGCACGCGAAATCGTTGCGGTGCAGGAAGTCGATATGGGAAGCGCCTTGCGCAATGTGGCGCCGAAGCGCTTCGCGTGTGCGCGCGAGTTCGAGGTCGAGGCTGGCCAGCACGCGGCGCGCGCATTCGAGTTCGTGAGATGCCGCGCTCGCATCGCGCGTGGCATCGGCGACGAGCTCGCCGGCCCGTGCGAGCCGGGCCTCCGCCCGTCTGCCCAACAGGCGCAGGACGCGTGGATCAATTAGCGACGACAGCATGCAGTTGCTCGAGCGTATCGCGCCATGGGCACGGCGTACGCGTGTCTTGACGCAGGAATGCGAGAAGGCGCGGATGACGCGCGACGGCGTCGTCGTTTTCGGTGTCGCGCCCTGCTTGATACTCGCCGAGCGTCAGCAGTAGCTGAAGATCGCGATGCCGCGACAAAAGGCAGCGCAACCGAGCCGCGTCGTTTCGATGCGATTCGGCGACGATCGCGTCCATGGCTCGGCTCGTACTCGCGAGTATGTCGATCGCGGGAAAATGCCCGCGCTGGGCCAGTTCCGTCGACAGCACGATGTGCCCGTCGAGCAGCGAGCGCGCTTCTTCGGCGATCGGATCGAGCGTCGACGTTTCGGTCAATACCGTATAGACGGCAGTGATCGAGCCCCGCGGCAACGGCCCGGCTCGCTCGGTAAGGCGCGGCAGCATCGCGTAGACGGAGGGAGGCAATCCAGCGTGCCCTGTCGGCTCCCCGGCCGCGATGCCGATCTCCCGTTGGGCCCGAGCGACGCGCGTGAGCGAATCGACGAGCAGCAGTACATGAGCGCCGTTCGCGCTGAGCCCCTCCGCGATCGCCGTGGCGGTGAAAGCGGCGCGCACGCGCTCCATGGCGGGGCGCTCGGAGGTGGCGCAGACGACGACGGTTCGCGCGGACACAGCGGAATCGAGCTCCCGCTCGAGGAATTCATTGAGTTCGCGGCCGCGCTCGCCGACGAGCCCGAGGACGACGGCGTCGGCGTCGATGCCGCGTGCGAGCGCGCCGATCAACGTCGTCTTGCCGCAACCCGGTCCCGCGAAAAGGCCGATGCGTTGACCGCGGCCCAACGTCAACGCCCCGTCGAGCGCGCGAATGCCCGTCGTCAGCGCATCGACGATGCGCGGCCGTGCGAGCGGCGCAGGCGGATCTGCCAGCACGGGCCGGCGCACGCATCCACGCGGCGTGTGCCGGCCCGACGGCACGACGGGGGGCGAGGCATCGAGCGGTCGCCCGAGGCCATCGAGCAGCCGACCCAGCAAATGTGTTCCCGCTTCGACGTCGTGCGGGCGTCCCAGCGATCGCAGCGACATGCCCGGTGCCAGGCCCTGCGTGGCCGCAAGCGGAGCGAGCAGCGTGCGGGAATCGTTGAAACCGATGACTTCGGCGAGCATCGGATGGCCATGCGCGTCGATGCAATCGAGCTCGCACAAGTGCCCGACTTTGGCGCGAGGCAATCGCGCGGCGATGAGCGTGGCGCTGACTTCGACGACATGACCCAGTGCATGCGCAGTGACCCGGCTGGCGCAGCGCTCGTTCACCCGGCCTAGCCACGCCGCGAGGCGGGCTTCGAGCGAGGCGGCATCGGCCGAATCGCACGCATCGGACGACGGGCGCGCGAACGTCACCATGCGAGCTCCGCGACGCCCGCACCCGAGAACACGATCTTGTGCGGCTCGATTCGTTGGAGCGTGTAATCGCGCCATCGATAGCCGGGCGCGAGGACCTGTCCTTCACGAGTGACGACGAAGCCATGGCTGCCGTGACGTACGCTCGCGAGGTCGAGCGGGGCGCGTGCGACGGCCAGGGGCGGCGGATAGACCGATGCCTCGACAGGCCGGACCGTTTGGGATGCGGCAGGCGCATTGCCTGCCGCGTCGATGGGGCGTGCGTTCCGCATGGACCCGAGCCATAGCAACGCTGCGCCGAGCAGGAGCGCGGCGCACGCCGCAACGCAGGCGAGCTCGGTGATCGAAGTACGCAGTGCTGCCCGCCATCCGCCGCTGGCTGCCGGGCTCGGCGATGCGGGGCCCGCATCCCACGGCGCTAGTTCGTCGGCGATTCCCGCGCAAGCGGGGCCGATCGCCAGATGTGTCCCGGCGCCTACGAGGACGGGACAGGCGGCCTTGCCCGTGCCGCCGGCGCGAAACGACCATACATCGTCGAGTCCGCGCGAGAATGTCCCTGCGTGCGCCGGCATACCCGGATCGCACAGCACGAGATCGTTGTCGGGATTGCTGCCGAGGCGAATCGTGTCGCCATCGAGCGGAAATGCGGCGCCGCGATGCAAGCCGCTCAAGATGCGAAGTTCGAGCATGGGAAGGGATGACTGCGTTCGGGTTAGAGCGCGTGCGCGCTAAGAAGCACTGCACGTTGACGCGCGCGCGATGTGGCGACCGGGTAGACGGCGACGAGCCGCGGCGGCGCGCCGGATTCGAGCAGCACCGCCGTCGTCAGTTCGATGCTGCTCGTGCTGGCCCACTCCTGCCCGGGCAACCCGGTTGGCTGCCGCATGGCGAGCCCGATGTCGACGGCGATCGCTGCTGGGCCGCTCGGCGGCGCCGGCAGGACACGCGCAACGAGATCGAGTGCGTCGCCACGCGGCGCTGACCGACCGTTCGCGTGGTCGGCACTCGGCGCCGATGACGGGGCGGGCGAACTCGGCTCTTCCGCGCCGATCGCCAGGCCCAGGTGCCGGTTCGCGAAGCCCACGATGCGTTGCCGGTTGAGCACGCGCGCGCGGTGTTCGGCGAGCGCATTCAGCCAGCGTGCATCGCGCTGGGCATCGGCAGCGCTAGCGCCCGGCACCGCGATGTCGGGGCCGCTGCCCGACGCGTGTTCCGCGGCGGGCGGCATGAGCGCCGCATCCTCTGTCTCGAGAACGAGCACTTCCATCGATACCATCGGCTGCGGGCGATCGAGCGCTTCGACGAGCTGCGCCACGTGTGTGCGCAGGGCAAGATCGGCCCACACGAGCACTGTGTTCGTTCGCTCGTCGGCGGCGACGACGATATCCGCGCGGCGTGAGCTCCGCGGCAGCGCGGCGCTCGACTGCGTATCGGGCAGCACCGGCATGACGGGTGCGGTGCCGGTTCGGCTCGGAAAGATCGCATCGACGAGCGGCAATGGGGTGGGTGCGGCGACGCTGGGCAAATCGGGTACCGAAGCCTGAGGGGGCACGAAACCGTGCCTTGGCGGGTGCGTGTCTTCGCCGGTCAGCAACTGGCGAAGAATCGATGCGACGCCGGGCCGCGATGCATTGCCGCGCTCGGGCGCGGGCCCATTGGCCGCCTGCGCGTGGCGCAGCACGAAGACCATCGGCTGCGGATCGGCGGCTGCCCCGGTGGTCGGACGGTGCGCAACGAACCGGCGCAGCAGCGAGCGATACTCGTCCGGCCCACCGACGAGCACCGCATCCTGGCCGGGCAGTGCGCCCCAGCCGAAGCGCGGCTCATAGAGCCCGACGGCTGCCAGCGCCGCGCGCGCCGCCTCGGGGTCGAGGCCGCCGAGCGCGATGCGTGCGACGCGCGAAGCGGTGCGTGCGCTCACGTACAGTGTGCGGTTCGCGACGAACCAATCGAAATGATGGGTGCGGGCGAGTTGCTCGAGAAAGTCGCGGCCGGTCTCTGCCCGAAGCCATCCGGCGAGGCGCGCCGTGCGCCAGCTATCGTTTGCGCGCCCGCTCTCGGCGGCGAGGCGAAGACGCAGTCCGTGATCCTTGGCGAAGCGATCGAGCGCATCGAGCGGCGTCGCGTGCGCCGCTTGAAACGCATAGGGCGCATCGAGCCCGTCGTGCGGTGGTTCGCCCGCGCGTGCGCCGGCGGACCCGAGAACGATCGCGCCGATGAGTGCGAGCGCGCATCGGCGCAGCCATTCAACGGATTTCATTGAGCACCGCACGCGCCAGCAGGAACTTCGTCTGCAGATCGCTCGTTGCGCTCCAGTTGGCGAGCGAAACGCCGCGCAGCGCATCGACGTAGCGCTGCCACTGCTCGGGAGCGCCCGGCGAAAGCGTATCGCGGACCTGATCGGCGTGTTCGATCGCGCGCGTGAGTTGGAGTTCGGTGGGGCTCAGTGTGGGTGTCATGGATCGTCCGTCGAGCGTGGCCTGGGAGAGGGGGCGGTTCATGCGCAGTGCCGCTCGAGTTTCGCGCGCAGCCGGGCGAGCCGCGAGCGCACGGTACCGACGGGGATGCCGAGCCGTTGCGCGACCTGCACGTAGCTGACGTCGTCGATAAAGAGCAGCTCGATCATGCGTTGCTGATCGGGCGGAAGCGACTGCGCGAATTCGATGAATTGCGCAAAGCGCTGGTTGATCGACATGCGGCGCTCGGGAGCGAGCGTGTCGACGAGTTCTTCTTCGTGTTCGTCGATGCTTTCGACGATGAACCGGTAGTCCGCTGTGCGATTGACGTAATTGCGCACGATGTTCAGCGCGATGGCCGTGAGCCACGTTTTCGGATGCGCCGTGCCTCGATAGGACGACCGGTTTTCCCATGCCCCGAGATAGGTGGACTGGAGGATGTCTTCCGCATCTTCGGCGCTGCGCACCCGACGCATGATGAAGCGTTGAATGGCAAGCGCGTGCGAGCGGTACCAGTCGTCGAATACGACGGACACATCAGCGTCGGCAAGGGGCGCCGGCAGGTCCGAAGGCCTCGAAATCATGAGCGTCGAATGTTTTGCGGTTTGGAATAGCCGCGATCGTCGCGCCAGGCCCCGGCTGCAGCCGATTTTGATATGAAAATCGGACGATGTTACGCACCGCGCCGAACGGATCGCATCGATGCGCATGGGCCGGTTCCGTTCGGCGTTCCCGCTCGTCGCGGCATCCCGGCACCGGCTCGCCACTGGATGGAACCGGTGCGCGTGCGTTGTTACTAAGCTGTCGATTTCTTCCCGGTATTCGTCGATTCCGGGAAGCGTAAAGACGTTTCACCGACACCAGGGAGAGTTAGCCATGACCTTCGCAGCCGTGATTCCCGCACTCAGCGCGCTGAGCACATTGGCCAGTGCCGCCTCGTCGGCCGTTTCGGCCGACGGAACCGAAAACCTCGATCAGATGGGCAGTGTTTTCAAACGTCAGCAGAACATGCAGTTGAAGACGATCGAACTACAGACCGAGGCCAATATCCAGAAAATGATGGCCGATACGGCCAACAGCATCGCGAGCGGTCAGCTCGACTCCGCGACCAAGATGCAAAATGCCGCGCACAAAGCAGCGCAAGGCATTCATTTTTGATCGCGTGGCCCGCCGCCGTTTCGCGCGGTGGCCGAATCACTTCGAGGAACGATATGTCGATGGATGTTCAAGCCGCGGCGATGGACCGGATGGCGCAGCGCGTACGTGCGATCGAGACGGTGTCTCACGCCGCGCTCGCATTTGCGGAGCAAAAGCACCGGGTCGATGCGCAAGCCGGTCTCGATGCGTCGCACTCGCGCATGTTGACCGAGCTCGTCAACTCGCTTCGCCAACTGACGCAGCAAATCAAGGCTTGATGCCGGCCAGGAGCGAGACCATGGACGCTTTGCACCGTTCCGATTTTCGGGCGTTTCCCGCCGTCGGCGTCGTGCCGGCAACCGATGCTCCCGCCCTCGGCCGCGAGGGCGCCGAGTTCGCGCAGGCGCTGGCCGAGGCACCGCTGGCCGGCGCATCGCTGCGCGCGCTCGAGCCGCGCGCGCCGGCCCATTCCTCGGCGCTCGATCGTCTCGAGGGGCACCTCGAGCATATCGCCCGCACCCGCATCGAAGCTCGCCAGTTGCCCGAGCGCATCGTCAAGGCTCATGCGAACGGCGCGGGCACGGCCGATATCGCGATCGCGATGCACCGTCAGGCAAGGCTCATGGCAGCGTATCAACTCGATGTGTTGTGGACCGCGAAGCTCGTCGGCACTGCGACAGCTTCGCTGAAACAACTGATCACCGCGTCATGACGCATCGCGCCGCATCGTCACGTCGTTGCCGCGTTGGCAGATCGGTCGCAGCGGGGCTCGCGCTGGCGCTGGCCGGCTGCGATGCGCGAGTCGAACTGTTTCGGTCGCCCGATGTCCAGGCCGCCAACGAAATCCAGGCCGCGTTGCGTCACCGCGGAATCGATGTCGAGCGAACGGGGGACAAGGACGACGTCGTACTGTCCGTAACCGACGCCGACTTCGACGGCGCGGCCGGCGCGCTGCGCGATGCCGGGCTGCCGCGGCAGCCCCGTCGTGGGTTGGCCGATGCATTCACCGGCAAAGGACTGTTGCCGAGCCCGCTCGAAGAGCGGACCCGTTATGTCCATGCGCTCGAAGCAGCGCTGGAAAGCGTCATTCTCGACATCGACGGGGTGGTGTCGGTGCGTGCCCGCGTCGTACCGCCGGAGCGGCCCTCGCCCGGTGCGCCCCTCGTGCCGGCCTCCGCGTCGTTGCTCATCAAGCATCGGCCCGACATCGATCTGACGGGCCTTCTGCCGGGCCTTGTACGGCTCGTCAAGAACGGCGTGCCGGGGCTGGCCGGCGAGGACGATCGACATGTCGCCGTGATGCTGGTCAAGGAGCGCGAGCCCGCTGCTGCGGCGGTGCGAGCCGGCCCCGGAGCCGTCGTGCGTCAGTCCTATATGGCATGGGCGGCGGCAGCGGCACTCGGCACGGCGGGCACAGCGATGTTGGGATGGCATCTGCGCCGTTGGGTGACGCGCTTGCGCGCAGCGAAGCGATGAGCGGACCACCCGATGACGGCTGGCCGGCATTCTGGTGCTCTCCGTGGCGCTGGGC
>Ga0105240_10005841_pt1 | contig 18248 bp, 14 predicted proteins | sample KBSC54metaG_FD_80426 | JGI IMG/M metagenome (GOLD analysis project Ga0105240, IMG submission 80426) | Corn rhizosphere microbial communities from Kellogg Biological Station, Michigan, USA - KBS C5-4 metaG | ecosystem: Host-associated > Plants > Roots > Rhizosphere > Soil | place: Michigan, USA...
TGGGGCGTGGTGAGTTTTTCCACTCCGAAAGCATTGTTGGTGAGTACTCCGCTGTCCGTGTTGACGTAGCCTTTGAATCCCATGCGTCCGCGCAGCAGCCTGGTGAGCAATGTCATGTTGTAAGCGCCGGCGACTTCTTCGAACTGCTGCTTATCCGATTGCCACCACTCCTTGGGTAGTTGTTCCGCACTATGCTCGTTCGACGGATTGTTGTAGTAGCTCATGATCGAGCTCGCGCCTGCGTCCACGGCAGCTTGAAAAGGAGGCAACTGGTATTTGAAGAAGCTGCCGGGTGTCGGATACACCGCCCACTGGCCCCAGTTGTTGTGAGGATCGAGTCCCTTGTCCACGGCCCCATCGCCGGGGAAATGCTTGATCGATTGGGCGACCGACTCCGGCCCGAGCGCCGGTCCCTGAAAGCCCAGCACGAGTTCGCGGGCGATCTCCGCATTCCACCTCGGGCTTTCTCCGAACGTGGTCTGGATGCGGTACCAGCGGGGCTCGGTGGCGACGTCGATCTGATATCCGTAACACTTCTGGATGCCCGAAGCCCGCCACTCGGCACGGGCGGTCTCGGCGAACGCGCGGATGAGCTTCAGATCATTGGTGGCCGCGAGGCCCAGCGTTCCGGGCCAACTGGAGAACTCGCCGGCCGCCTCGGCTTCCTCATACACGAGGTTGTCGCGAACATGGTTGCGCGGGTTGGAGGCAAAGACAATCGGGACGCCCAATCGCGACTTTTCGGCGAGTTCCTGCGACGTATTGGCGCGTGAGGCCAGTTCGCGCGCGGTGAGGTTGTCGCGGAGGATGAAGTAGCGGATGTGGCGCTGGTTGACGAAGTCGTCGGCAGAGGCGGCGTTGAAGGAAGTGATCTGCATCAGGCCGGCCTTCTCCTCCAGAGTCATCCTGGAGAGCAAGTCCGCCACGCGCCTCTGTACCGGCAAGCGCCAGTCCTCGTACGGGTCGAGCACGCCGTTGCGGTTCAGATCCTTGAACGAGAGATTTCCGGCCTTCAGCAGCGGAGCGACGCGCGCATCGATTTTCGGTTGTTTGGGCGGGGTGCCCGCCGCCTGCATCGAGGTAATCGCGACCGCCACGGCGACCGTGAGCCCGACTGAAATTGAAGGAATCGGTTTTCCGCACAACATTCCATTTCACTCCTGAATCGCTATGGTAGTCCCGTTTCGGCCGGGCTGCACGGACGCCGCGTCGTTGTACCAGCGCAAGACCCGGAGAGCGCGCAGGCTGTTCCAGCGGCTGGCGCTGCCGGTCCGGATTTCCATCTCCAGGGGAATGCATTCGGCGTGGAGGATGTTGAGGGGCCAGCGGCCGTTCTGGTGTCGGCGCGCGATCACGATCCCGATGGCCTCGTCGACGCGGCTGTCGGGTTGAACGCCCGCATTCCGCAGATAGTCGAGTCCGCGCAGGACGTCGTAATGCCAGAATGTGGGGAACGAGAAGCGCAGCCATCGTTTGTCGATGACTTCGCCGGTGCGCAGGGCGCGGAACATACGGCGGTCGAGGAGGTACTTCTCGGCCCTCTTGCGCGCCTTGGTGACGGCCGCCGATTTGCGCCCCGCCCGTTCGTACTCGAGCAGTCCTTCGAGCACGCAGATGGTCGTGTGGAAGGACGAGCGCGCGCTTTTGGGCGCTTCGCAGTTCCAGCCGCCGTCGGCGAGTTGTTCGGCGAGGAGTTGGCGGGCCAGCGCGTCGTTCGGCCTGTTGAAGTACGCACCGATCCGGAGGATTCTGCCGTTGATGCAGGGCTCCGTTTCGCCGTGGAGGTACGGCCGGTTGTCGAGCGGCTGAAACACGAGCCGCTTCTCGACGCGGTCGATCATCTGGCCAGCCGGTTCGACGGCAGGGTCGAGTCCCAGGTCCATCAACACGACAAGGGAGTACAGGGTGATTAGCAGACCTCTATCCTCCTTCGGGCCGCCCCAGTTGCCTCCAGGAGACTGGCGCGCGAGTAGCTGCGCTCCCCAGCCTTCGGTGGCGACGCGGGCCCGCTCGGCCGCAATGGCGACGGGGGGTGCGCCGGTGAGGTCGCGCATGACTTGCCAGCGGATGGCCGGGTCGGAATCGAGCAGCCATTTGAGGTGCGCTGGACGGGGTGCGTGATCCTGTAGCCGCATCAATTCGTTATACCCAAGACCTGTGATAGTGTGACGGGATGCGCGGGTTCCGGCTGGAGTGGATTGTGATCTGCGCCGCGGTTCTCGATCTGGCGCCGCGGCCGGCGTACGCGCAACCGAAGCCGGTGGCCATCACCGGCGCAACCGTGATCGACGTCACGAGTGGCGACCGCCGCACCGGCGTCACGGTGCTCACGCAGGGCGACCGGATTGCGGCGATCGGGAAGGGAATCGCGATTCCCCGTGACGCCACCCGAGTGAATGGCAACGGGAAATTCCTCATCCCCGGACTGTGGGACATGCACTCGCACCATCAGGGGACCGGCGCGGAAAGTCTGGACCTGTTCGTGGCGAAGGGCGTGGTCGGCACTCGCGATATGGGCGGCGACGCGGATTTCATCTTGCCGTTGCGCGAGCGGGTGCGATCGGGCGCCGTCCTGGGGCCTGAGATCGTGGCGTCCGGTCCGATGCTGGACGACGCGCCGCCGGAGTTTCCCTATCGCCGCCGTGTGAGGAACGCGCAAGAGGCGATCGCGGCCGTTCGCGACTTGAAGAGGCTGGGCGTGGACTTTATCAAGGTCCACGACCATACTCCGCGCGAGGTGTTTTTCGCGATTGCAAGTGAAGCGCCCAAGGCGGGATTGTCCTTCGCCGGCCATGTTCCGTCTGCAGTGACGGTGGAAGAGGCCGCGGACGCCGGCATTCGCAGCATCGAGCATCTGGCTAATTATCGGGTATTCGACGAATGTTCGACCGGCGACACTTACAGGGCGTCCGATTGCGCCCGGCTGTTCGACAAACTTGCCGCCAAGGGTGTTTGGGAAACGCCGACGATGGCGTTTTTTGAGACGATCCCCGACGTGTTTTCAGGCGCGCCGCTGCGGCACGCCGAGTATGCCAGCGATGGGCTGCTGAAACTCACGCGCGATAATATCAGGGGTTCCCACCTCGACGCAGCGACCCTGGACAAGTTCCGACTGGCGGGCCGGCTCAGTCTGCAGGCGATTCATGATCTCCGCGTCCGAGGCAATCGCTTTTTGGCCGGGTGCGACGGGTTGGTGCCGGGTTTCTGCCTGCACGATGAGCTGGAATGGTTCACTCGGGCTGGCTTTTCGCCGCTGGAGGCGCTGCAGACAGCTACGGTCGACCCTGCCATCTTTCTGGGGCGCGAGGCTTCGCAAGGTACGGTCGACATCGGGAAACGGGCCGACCTGGTCTTGCTCGATGCGGATCCCCTCGCCGATATCCGCAATACGGCGCGCATCGATGCAGTGGTCGTCAGGGGTCGGCTGGTGGAGAAGGGCCAGATCGAGCGGATCATCGCCGGGCATCGGCGGGCCAAGTAGGCGCGCGGTGCTTGCGCTTACATTAGAGAGGCGCGATTGACACGGCTTGCGCAGGCTGTTAGTATCACGGCGTCCGCACGTTACTTTCCTATTTTCAGGAGCTTCAGATGCGCAAAGTGATTCTCGGCTTGACTGTGCTGGCGGCGATGTCAGCGTTTTCAGTTTTTGCCCAGCCGCCGCAGGGGCCGCCCGCAGGGAGGGGAGGCCGTGGGCCGCAGCCGCCGGTGGAGATCGACAAGACGCCGCCGGTCGAAGATTTCAAGCCTTCGGCGCTGAATCAGGCGGGCAAGCAATATCCCGAGGTCAACTCGCAAAGGCGCGTGCGCACCCGTTTCATGGCGCCGACGGCGCAGACCGTACTGCTGGATATCGGCGGCGTCAAATATCCCATGACCAAAGGGGAGGACGGCGCGTGGATCGGAGTCTCGAACGCGCAGGACGAAGGCTTTCATTACTACCAACTGAATGTCGACGGCGTCTCGGTGCCCGACCCCGGCGCGGTCATGTTCTACGGTGCGAGCCGGTGGGGCAGCGGGGTGGAAGTGCCCGCGCAGGACGCGGACTTCTATGCCGTGAAGAACGTGCCGCACGGCCAATTGAGGGAAGTCCACTTCTTCTCGAAGAGCGCCAATGCCACGTTGCGGTGCTACGTGTATACGCCGCCGGATTATGAAACCGGGTCGAAGCGGTATCCGGTTCTGTACCTGCAGCACGGCGCGGGAGAAGACGAACACGGCTGGGGCGGTCAGGGACACGCCGGCTTCATCATGGACAATCTAATCGCCGCGGGTAAGGCCAAACCGTTCATCATCGTGATCGGCAACAGCTACATCCCGGGCGCTCCGGCGTTTGGTCGCGGCCCCGCGCCGGCGGCTCCTGCCGGCGCTCCTGCTGCTGCTGGTGCTCCTCCCGCGGGTGCTCCCGGCCGCGGCCCCGGTGGTCCGGGCGGACGGGGCGGGATGAACTTCACCGCGTTCGAGAATGTCCTGATCGACGACATGATTCCGTACATCGACGCGACGTTCCGCACCATCGCCAATCAGCCGCATCGTGCCATGGCCGGGCTCTCGATGGGCGGCATGCAGACGCGGGTGATCGCGCTCGCGCACCTGGATAAGTTCTCGTACATCGGCATCTTCAGCGGCGGCAGCATCGCGATGACCGACGTCAAAGATCCGGCGGATTTCAAGAAGAAGGTGAAGGTGGTGTTCGTGAGCTACGGAAGCCGCGAGAATGGCGCTGCCGGCAAGACAAACGTCGAAGCGCTCAAGCAGGCGGGGATTGATAGCGTGTTCTACGAATCCCCGCAGACCGCCCACGAGTGGATGTCGTGGCGTCGCAGCCTGTACCAATTCGCGCCGCTGCTGTTCCAGAAGTAACTTTTCGGGCTACAGTAAGAGGTTGCAGCCATCATCTTTGGGAATTGCTCTGCCCGCCTTGGCCACTGCTGTGGGATTCCTTGGCGCAGTCCTCGGACTCTGGCTGACCTCGCTCCGCCAGCGTGCCAGGATCGTGGTCCCGTTCAGCGCCGGCGTGCTGCTGGGGGTTGCCTTCTTCGGCCTGCTGCCCGAGCTCGCCGAGGAGGGCGGATGGTCGGTCAGCCTGCTGCTGTTCGCGGCCGGGTACGCGCTGCTCTATGGCATCAATAAGTTCAGCTATCCGGTCTGCCCCACGTGCGCGCACGATCACGACCACAACGCCTGCGCGACCGAACTCCACGGGTTCGCCGGTCCTCTGATCGCCGCTGCCGCGCTGCACAGTTTCTTCGACGGCTGGGGCATTACGGCCTCGCAACTCTCGAGCACGCTGGGACTGCGCATCGCCGTACCGCTCGCGATCGGCCTGCATAAACTGCCGGAAGGGATCGCGCTCGGAGGGATTCTGCGAGCGTCAGTGGGCGCGCGCGCGTCGGCACTCGGCTGGTGCGCCCTGGCCGAAGGGACCACGCTGCTCGGCGGCGCCGCCGGATTGTGGATGGCTCCCCATCTCGGCACGCATTGGATCATTTACCCGCTCGGAGTGACCGGGGGCTGGCTTTTCTATCTGGGGTACCACGCCATCCACGAGGAGTGGAAGCGCCGCGGTGCGGGTCCCGCGTTTGTGTCCGCTGCCGCGGGTGCGGCCGGCGCCGCGGTCATCCAACGCGGCGCCGAATGGTTCTTACGGTAGAGTAGGCCTTACGCGGCTACTGTTTTCGGGCGCATGTGCTCCATGAACTTGCGCATGGCCGCGATCTGGCCGGGCGAGCGGGCTTCGACCCACTGCTCGTAACGCGTGGCCGCTTTCTCGAGGTGAAGTAGAAAGCCGGGGTTCGAAAACATTTTGCGGCCTTCCGGGATCACCGGCCGGATCCGCTCCCACACGCCGAAGAACTCGCCGGTGGTTTCGAAGAAGAGGTCTTCGTGCAACAGTCCGTGGTTGAGCAGCGCACATGCCTGGTCCCAGTAACCGCACACCATCATGAGCAGTGTGCCGTTCTCGGTGCCCGGCGCCGCGATGCGCATCGACTCTTCCATGCTGCTGGGAAAATAATTGCTAAAGACCCAGTCGCGCGCGGCCCGGAGACGTGTCTCGCGGCGCTGCTCATACAGTTGCAGCAGTAATTGTGCCTGCTCGTGGGTGGGTTTGGTTTCGGTCGTCTTCGCTTGCATCGTTTGCCTCGCTGAGTCAGAATTGGCCGGTTGTGCCGGCCTTCATTGCTTAGTCGAACGGGCGCTTGCGAAATCGACAAGCTGGAGGTAATAAACTGTATGGAATAACCCGATGAATCGACGCCTCTTCCTCATGAGTTCGATAGCGGCGACGGCTGCCGCGCCGCTCCGTTCGGCAGTCGCTCCTGCGGACGGGGAGTCGCGGGTCGCCGTCCTGCTTGTGGATACCGACACCGCGATGGCATCCATCGACCCGAGAATTTACGGCCACTTTCCTCGAGCACATCAACCATTCGGTCGTCGACGGTTTGTTCGCCGAACAGATTCAAGGCTGCGGATTCGAAGGCGAGGATTTCAAAACCTACTGGCAACCGTTTTCGGATCGCGGCACGGTCGAGGTGGCGGACGTCGACTTTCAGAACGGCAAGAAGAGCGTGCGCCTCCACGTCGCGGGTGGGCGCGCCGGCATCCGGCAGGGCCGCCTCTTCGTCGACGCGGGGCAGAAGTACGATGGCTCGGTGTGGATCAAACGCGAGGACGGCTCACCGCAGTTGACGCTGCGCGTGGTGAGTTCGAAAGGCGACCCAATCGCCTCGGTGCCGCTTGCGGTCGCGGGCACGGGCTGGCAGGAGGTTGGCTATGCGTTCCCGAGCGCGGTGCGCGACACGCAGGCCTCGGTGGAGATCGCGGCCACCGGCAATGGAACGCTGGTGCTCGACCACATCTCGATGATGCGCACCGATGTCCGTCGCGACGGCATGCTGCGGCCTGATTTGCTGCAGGCGCTGCGGGATCTTGCGCCGCCCTTTATTCGCTGGCCCGGCGGCTCCTTCGCATCCACATATAAGTGGAAGGACGGGATCGGCCCGCCCGCGTCCCGCCGCTACCATCCGAACATGATTTGGGGCGGCTACTCGGACTACTACGGCTTCGGCACCGAGGAGTTTCTTGCGCTCTGCCGCAAGCTCAATACCGAGCCCCTGATTGTCCTCGCGGCCACCAGCACCGCACCGCGGGAAGTGCAGTACGCGATGGATTGGGTCCACTACCTCAACGACCCGCCGTCCACGGATTGGGGACGGATGCGGGCCGCCAACGGCCATCCCGAGCCGTACGGGGTCCGGCTTTTCCAGATCGATAACGAGCCCATGAATCACGGACTCACGCCGGAGAAGTACGCGGAGATCGTCAACGTCTATGGCAGCCGTTTGCGAGCGATCGCTCCGAAGGCGCAAATCGTGGCGTGCGGACAGAAGCGGTCTAACGACATGGTCTGGAGCGAGAAGGTGATCAATCTCGCCGGCGAGAATTTCGACGTGCTGGGCGTTCACAACTACGAGTACGAGTCCGAGAATTTCGAGAGCGGACTGAGGCGCATCCACGATTCGCTCGCGAAATTGCGCGACTACATCCGCGCGTCGGCGCACCCGCGAATCGAGATCGGCGTGCTGGAGTGGAACCTCTCGCGCACGTACGATTGGCGGGCGGGACTGCATGCCGCCGGCAGCCTGATCATGTACGAGGAACTCAGTCCCGGTTTGACGATGACGTGTCCCGCGCTGCTTATGCGCAACACGACGGACGATCCGACGTGGACGTCGTTCATCTATCACGATCACGTCTCCTGGTTTCCGGGGTCGGCATACATCGTCGAGAAGCTCTTTCGCGAGCACTTCGCGGAACGGTACCTTGCTTCCACGAGCGGCGCTTTCCGCGATGTCCCCGACCGCAAACTCCTCTTCGACCAGATCGCGACCACACGGGCGGATGGATGGACGCCCGGCACCGTCGACGCCATCGCTACTGCGACTGCCGACGGCCGCCGCATCGTGATTAAGGCGGTGAACTACAGGCCCGAGCGGAACACCTTGCTCGTGCGGTTGCAGGGCGCCGGCACGCCGGTCAAAGCTGCCGCGACGATGCACACCGTGACGGCCGGGCTGACGGATTCGGCGTCGCTTGAACATCCGGATGCGATCGTGCCGCGAAGTCGACCTCTGAACTACGCGAGAGATCTCACGGTGGACCTCGATCCCTACACGGTCGCGGTGGTCGAAATCCGCGCGCAGTAGGATCTGCTATATTGCGGTCCATGAGTCCAAAAACGCAACCTTACGATTTCGCCAAGCAGTTGCTTGCCAGCCAGGACTTCTTCGCGCGCTCCACGCGGGTCCTGGATGAGACCGATTCCGGCTTTCGGCCGCAGCCGGGCATGATGACCGTTGCGCAGCAAGTGGCGCACGCGGCTCAGACTCTCGAATGGTTTGTCGAGGGCGCGGTGCGGCCTGAAGGTTTCGATCTCGATTTCGCAAAACACGCGCAGGCGGTCGATGCCGTGACTTCGCTCGCGGCGGCGCGCCAATGGCTCGAGAAGGCTTATGCGAAGGCAATCCAGTATCTCCGGTCGCTCAGTCCGGAGGAGCTTGAGCGGCCGCTTCCGCCGGGTCCCGTGATGGGCGGACAACCGGTCAGCGATATCGTGTGGGCCATGGTCGAGCACACCGCGCATCATCGCGGCGCGCTAACGGTCTACTCGCGACAGCTCGGAAAAACGCCCGTGATGCCGTACGGCGGGTAAACGCGACGACGTTACCATAGAAGTAGTGATCCCAACGCGAAGGCAATTTCTGCAAGCTGCGACCATGGGTCCGGCGTGTCTCGCCGTACGCGCGGCGAGTAAAGAATTCTGGCGGAGCAAAGACCCCGCCGCTTGGACCAGCGAGGAAAAACAGGCACTCGTCACCGATTCTCCTTGGGCGCGCGAAGGCTACGTTCGCATGCTGCTGGAAAAGGACCGGCACAGCCCGGTCTACGGCAGGAACGGACGGCCGGACGCGGTCGACCTGCCGGACACTCGGCCCGGAGTCCCGCCCGGCGGTACGCGCAGCTATCCCATCGGCGAGAAGCAGCCGCCGCCTCCCGAGCCCGACGCCAACCATCCCGTCCAGTTCCGCGTCCGCGCGGTATGGGAATCCGCGAAGCCCGTGCGACTTGCGGGCGGGCCGGAGTTGCCGGAATCCATCGACCGGTTTTACGTGATCCGCCTGCACGGCGTCCCGTTAATGCCAATACCGAAGACCAAGCAGGGCGAGGCCGCACCCGATCCCAACGAGGACATGCTGCGCGCTCTCAAGGAGAACGGCCGCCTGCAGCGCAAGGGCAAACCCGACATTGCCTGCGACCACTTGTTTACGGCGTCGTCCGGCTCGCCCAACGACCTTCTCCTCTTTTTCCCGCGGGCAGGGAACATCATCACGACCGCCGACAAGGTCATCACGCTCGAGAGCCGCTTCGCGCTGTATTACCTGTCCGTCCAGTTCTTCCCCAAGGACATGAAATACCGCGGCGAACTGGCGATCTGAGCTGCGCAGGCCGCTTGCATTGCGTCCCTCGCCGCCACATAATCGAGTAACCCGTACTACCAGGACTCGGAGGGGAAATCGATGTTACACTCGCGCTGGATTCCAGCCTGCGCCGCCCTGCTCGCCTGCTCGCCGCTGTTCGCCGCGGACCCGAAAAAAGAAGAAGCCGACGCGCTGAAGGCCTGCGCCGAGGCCGTCCTCAGCGGGTTCCGCAAGATCGCCGACACGCGCGATCAGCGCTTCCAGGGCAAGGTCTCCGAGGCCAACGCGCTCTGCCGAGGCGGCTATCGGGCGCTCCAGTTCCGCAACACGCCGTGGGTCGACTGGTCCAATTACTGGGGCACCGCCGATTCCGGCTCTATCCCGCAACTCCTCACGAAAAACGTACCCACCCAGCGCGGCATCGCCGGTGCGCTGCTCGATCTCGAATACCAGCGCATCGAGCTGATCAAGTTCAACCTCTTCGACAATAGCGGCACTTATTCCGAATTCATCAAAGGCCGCGACGGCATCGGCGGACCCGCACTGAAGCGCTGGGACGCCATGCGACTGCCCGCCGATCACCCGAACTATAAGGACGTCGGCGGCGACGCCAAACAGGTTTGCCAGGGCGAGTTGATCCGCTTCCGCACGGTCACGGGGATCTGCAACGACGTGTTCAATCCCGCGATGGCGTCCTCCGGCCAGCTCTTCGCGCGCAATGCTGAATTCGACACGACCTTTCCGGATGCCGGGCAGAACGAACTCGTGCGCAACCGGCACGGCGACCGCCTCGGCCTGCTCAAGCCCGATCCGCAGCTCATCAGCCGCAAGCTGTTCACGCGCGCCCAGTCGAATCCCGACGCGTGCCTTGCCGGAAAGGGCACGGACTGCGATTACCAGAAGGCCCCCTTCTTTAACGTCCTCGCCGCGTATTGGATTCAGTTCATGACGCACGACTGGTTCTCGCATATGAGCGAAGGCCACAACGACGACACACAGTGGATCGAGGTCGGATGCACCACCGAAGCGGCGCAGCGCCTGGGATGCCGGCCAGGCGACCGCATCGATCGCGGCTTCGTCGCGCAGGACTCGGCCCCCGGCACTTTCACCAAGGACGGCAAGCAGTATCTCACGCGCGCGCTGAAGACGTTCCGCAATAACAACACGGCCTGGTGGGATGCCTCGCAGCTCTACGGTTACGACCCGGTGTCGCGGCAACGGGTCAAGCGCGATCCTGGCGACGCGGCGAAGTTCCTGCTGACGGGTAGCATCGGTAAGGGCACGCTCCCCACATTCGGCGATGCGGACCCCGTCAATCCGCAGTGGAAAGGACAGGAGGCGGCCGCCTTCGCCGACAACTGGACCATCGGCATGAGCTTTCTGCACAACGTCTTCGTGCGCGAGCACAACGCCTTCGTCGAGGCTTTTGAAAAGCAGGCGCGGCAGACCCCGACCGCCGATTCGGGTTTGAGGAATCCCGCCGATCCGCGCCGCGTCATCCACTATAACGATGTTACGCCCAACGAGTTATTCGAGGTCGCGCGCCTGGTCGTGTCGGCAGAGATCGCAAAGATTCACACCATCGAATGGACGCCGCAGTTGCTGTACGACGAGCCGCTCTACAAGGGCATGAACGCCAATTGGAGCGGCCTGCTCGGACCCGGCGGCGGCGAAGTTTCCAAGGTGCTTGGCGATATCGTGACGAAGAATTTCGGCAAAAGCGCCAACGTCGCCAAGGCCACGCAGTGGTACTCGGTCTTCGCGTCCGGCCCCGGTATTTTCGGCCTTGGCAGCAAGATCAGCGGCTATGACGTTTCGAACCCCGAACACGTGAATGGCGGCGTCAACCACTTCGGGTCGCCATTCAATTTCCCCGAGGAGTTCGTGACCGTGTACCGGCTGCATCCGCTGCTGCCCGACGTCATCGACTACCGCGATCTTGCCGATCCGAACAAGATCGCGGCCAAGGTGCCGATCATCTCCACGTTCGAGGGCAAGGCGACGGACGCGATGCGCACGCGCGGCATCCAGAACTGGGCCGTCAGCCTGGGACGGCAGCGGCTCGGCGCGCTCACGCTCAACAATCACCCGCAGTTCATGCAGAACATTTCGATCCCGCGGCTGCACGGCGAGACGGGGCAGATCGACCTTGCCGCGCTCGACCTGATCCGCGACCGCGAGCACGGCGTCCCGCGCTTCAATGAGTTTCGCCGCCAGTACGGGTTGCGCCAACTGACCAGCTTTGACGATTTCCTGGATAAGCGGAGTCCGCGGCCGGACATCGCTACGAGTCTGCGCGAGATCTACGGCACGCACACCTGCGATGCGTCGAAGGTGATCACGGATGCGCAGCGGAATCCCGATGGCACGGCGATCAACGACTGCCTCGGCCATCCGAACGGGTCGACCGTGGACAATGTCGAGGACGTGGACACGGTCGTGGGCTGGCTGGCCGAGCAGACGCGTCCGCATGGGTTCGCGATTTCGGAAACGCAGTTCGTTGTGTTTATTCTGAACGCGTCGCGCCGGCTATTCAGCGATCGCTTCTTCACATCGAGCTTCCGTCCCGAGTTTTACACCACGATGGGCGTGAACTGGGTCAATAACAACGGACCCACGGCGATGATCGAGAAAGGCACGCCAAACGGACACGTGCAGCCCGTGTCTCCCTTCAAGCGGGTGCTGCTCCGCGCCATGCCCGAGCTGCAAACCGAGCTCGCGAACGTCGTGAATGTGTTCGACCCGTGGGCTCGCGATCGCGGTCAATATTACTCGCTGGAATGGAAGCCGCGGGCGGGCGCGGAATCGGACCCCGCGTTCAAACAGTAACACCGGGAGCGTTCAACGTAACCGCGGGGCCATCATGTCGCGTCCGCCTTTGTGCAGAATCAGGCTAGTGGCCCGGCCATCCGAACCGGTTTCAAAGGTGATCTGGTGGTCAGCCACCGTGGCGAAGAAGTCTTTCTCGCCTTCGGCAAACAATTCAAACTTGGGCAAGGCCATCGTCTGACCGTTTACCTGTGCGAAGCCCTGTGTGAAGAGGCGGTCGCCGTCGCGGGTGACTTCGAGCACGAGGTTCGGAGTCACCTGATATCGCCCGGTGTAGTTATCGAGGAGTTGCGGATCTACATGTATCGCGGTGCGCTGGGTGGGAGGTTTGGGATTCAGCAGATGAAGGCCGATATCGCCGACACCTTGCCGCGCCGAATTTGAGAGTACGACCACACCCACGCGCTCTTTCGGATCGTATGCGGCGAATGAACTGAAGCCTAAAGTTGCGCCTTCGTGTCCGGCGATCGTCCTGCCGTCAGTAGTCGAGTAAATGAACCAGCTCAATCCGATCTCGATCTGGCCCGCCGGACGCCGCACCTCGAGCATGGACTTCATGGCCGCGGCGAGGGGCGTTTCCTTGTAACCTAGAAAGGCTTCCAGGAACGTCAGCATGTCATTGGCGGAGGAGCGGAGCGCGCCTGCACCGGCAAGGTGCGTGGGAAGGTCCGAGTTGCCGACGGCCGCCAGCATCGCATCATGACCGGTGGCCATGCGCTGCTCCATCGCGGGAGAAAGCGTGATGGCAGTGTCCGGCATGCCGAGTGGTTCCGTGATGCGGGTGCGGATCAAGCCCTCGTAATCCGTTCCAGCACGGTGCGCCAGGATTTGGCCGAGGAGTCCCGCGCCCACGTTCGAGTATTCGTATTCGGAACCGGGGTCGCGCGGTAATGTACAGAAGTCGTCCACGCTGAAGTTGGCTGGTAGTCCCGAGCGGTGCGTGGCCAGGTCGAGCAGCGTGATGGATTTGCCGTTGCGCTCGGGCATCCTCACATCTTCGCGAAGATACTTGGCGGCCGGATCATCGAGGGCGACCTCATTGCGCCTCACCATGTCCGCCAACGCGAGCGAGGTGAAGACCTTGGTGATGGATCCGATTTCCAAGATCGAATCGCCGTCAACCACTTGGCCGTGGGCGACCACGCGGCGGCCGGCGGGTTCGATGACCCCCACCACAATGCCGACCTCCGGCTTCTGCCGCTCGATGCGTTTTACGAGGATCTCGCGGATTTCTTCGTTGCTGGGAATTGCTTGAAACATACGGAATTTCTCCAGTGTGCCCGAGTAAAAGACACACTTCGGCTACGTCGCCGATCGGTTAGAGGGTTTGGACTAGCGAGGACGGGCGGAAAGCAGGCAGTCCTGAATCGCGCCGATCATCGCGCTATTAAGCGCATTCAGTTCGTATCGAGTCACGGAGTACCTCCTTTCATCACGGTCAATTGAGGGCTGTTGGAGAGTAGCATTAGCACGCGAAAAGCTGCAAGCTGATCGCTGAAAGCCAACTCACCGGAATCTTTCCACCAGCATCAGGTAGCTACCGAGCGCGTCGACTTGCGCGTAGAGCAGATAGCGGCCGTCCGGCGAAACCGAAATGCCGATGTCCGGCCTTCGGATCTTCACCAGGGTTGTGCTCTTGCCGGTCCGAAGATCGAGATAGTCGAGCGCGCCGTCGCGGATGATGTAAATGCCGCCCTCTACGACGGCGTAATCGAAGCGGTAGATCGAGTCCGACAGTTGCTGCTCCGGGCCGCCGCCCACCGGACGGCATTGCCGAAACGTACCGATGATCCCATGATGAGTACGAGCCTTGATCGTACCTGTCATGACAGTTGGTGTGCAACGGGAGGGATTGTTGTTGACATTCGACAACAAGGCGCATACGCTTGATGTCGGAGTCCGACACCATGCTGAAATACCTACTGACAGCGCCGACGATCTCGGCCGTTCTTTTCGGATTTGTTGCGGCGCAGACGGCCGCGCCGCCGGCCTTCGAAGCGGCATCCATCAAGCCGGACGACAGCGGCGGGAACTACGTCGAGGTCAAGCCCGGTTCTCTCAACGCCCATAGCGCGACCCCCGCGACTTGTGTGATGTGGGCTTACGGAGTGCAAAGCAGTCAGGTGGCCGGCGCCAATTCGGGGGTGTCCGGCCTGCTGGAATCGGCCCGGTACAGCATCGTCGCCAAGACGGCTGGCCAGGCGCCTGAGAGCCAGGTCAGGCTGATGTTGCAGACACTGCTGGCCGATCGTTTCAAACTGGCCCTCCACCGCGAGACCCGGGACATTCGTGTCCTGGCGCTGATCGTGGACAAGAACGGACCGAAGTTCCACGAATCGCAGGACGAGGGCGAAAGCCAACAGCAGCCCACGTCCAAGCTGGCCAGGAAATGGACGCGGTTCACGATGGCGCAATTCGCCGCCAGCCTCGGTGAGGCCATGCAGTCGCCGGTCCAGGACCACACCGGTCTGGCCGCCCGGTACGATTTCTCGCTCGACCTCACGCCGTATCTCACTCCCGGTGAGCGGCCCGATATTGCCGCTATGATGGTGACCGCTGTCCGCGAGCAGCTCGGGCTGCGATTGGAACCTCGACGGGCAGCCACCGACGTCCTGGTGATCGACCACTTGGAAAAGCCTACGGAAAACTGACGGGAGACCACCATGGCCGAATCGCTCGATCTACTCAAAGGCACACTCGACCTGCTGATTCTGCGCACGCTGCAGGCCGGTCCCATGCACGGCTGGGCCATCTCCGAGCGCATCGAGCAGATCTCGCAGGACGTGCTGCAGGTCAACCAGGGCTCCCTCTATCCGGCGCTGCACCGTCTGGAGCATCACGGTTGGATCCAGGCCGAGTGGGGCGTCTCGGAGCTTGGCCGCCGCGCGCGATTCTATCGACTCACTGCGGCAGGACGGAAACAGCTCGACATCGAGTCGAAGAATTGGGATAGGCTCAGCATTGCAATTGGAAGAGTGATAAAGCTGGCGTGAAATGAACTGGACGGATTTCATGATACGGTTGCGGGCCCTGCTGCATCGCCGCGAGGTCGAACAGGATCTGCAGGACGAATTGATCTTGCATATCGAACTGCAAACGCGCAAGAACCTGTCCCGAGGTATGGACCCCGTTGAGGCGGCCCGGCACGCCCGCATCCAATTCGGCGGCGTTCAGCAAGTCACCGAGGAATGCCGCGATGCGCGCGGCGTCAATTGGATCACGACTCCTTGCAAGGATGCTTTGTACGCCCTGCGCGGATTCCGCCGGTCTCCCATGTTCGTCATCACGGCCGTGGCTACCATCGCGCTGGGCTTGGCCATCGATACCGCTCTCTTCACCGTCTTCAACGCCTACTATTTCGCGCCCGTCAACGTGCGCGATCCCCATTCGCTATACGCCATTGGGAGCACGGGCGTCGCGCACGGCTACTCCCTGGCCGCGTACCAGCAATTCCTTCCGCAGAATTCCGCATTTTCCGAGGCGTTCGGCTATAAGGGTTCAGAAGTCCGCATGAATGACCGCCGCGCATTCGGACTGCTGGTGACAAGCAACTATTTTCAGATGTTAGGAGCAGGAGCGGTATTGGGCCGGACCTTGCTCCCCGGCGACGCCGCTCCCACAGGCGGCGAACCCGTCGTGCTGAGTTACCCGGCTTGGCAAAACCGGTTCGGCGGTGATCCGAACATTGTGGGCAAGGCCATACTTCTGCACGGCTACCCGTTTCAGGTGCTGGGCGTGACGCAGGCCGGCTTTCGTGGACTGGGTGCGCGCCCTGTGGACTTCTGGGCGCCTTTCAATGCGGCAGCACGATTCGATCAAGGCTCGGACGCGGCCGGCCCGCTGTCGATCGTTGCCCGCTTGAAACCCGAATACGGATTGTCGCAAGCCCGTGCGGGCGTGACCGTCTGGCTGCGGCATCTCGCCGGGAACGGGCCGGACGCCGGCGGCGTCCAGGGGCTGGTGACGTCCGTGGCGAATTTCAAACCGTGGAATTCCGGAAACACGCTCGCCTTCGTTCCCATCCTGGTCGCGTTTTCGCTCGTTCTTCTGCTGGGCTGCGCCAATGTCGCGAGCATGATGCTCGCGCGCGCCATGTCCCGGCAGCGTGAGTTTGGCATTCGACTCTCGCTCGGCGCGTCCCGTTCCCGTTTGATCTGCCAGATGCTGACCGAGAGCACGATGCTTGCATTCCCCGCGGCGGCCATCGGCTTTGTTTTATCGCAGGCGTTGATTTGGCTCTGTGTCCGCGTGCTTTTCGCGACGCTGCTCCCCGGCATCGTGGATTTCGCCAACCGCTTGCCGTCATTGTCGCCGGACCTTCGAGTCTTCGCCTTCAACCTGGCCGCCGCTTTGGCAGCGGCGTTCCTGTGCGGCGTGGTTCCCGCCCTGCAGGCGGCGCGCACCAATTTGGTACAAGCGGCGCAGGGTGAATTCGCCAACGCGTTCCGCCCTTCGCGGCTGCGCAACGTGCTGCTTGTGGGACAGGTCACGGTTTGCGTCCTGTTCCTGATCACGACCGGCATTCTGCTCCGCGGAACCCAACAGGTGCAAAACCTGGAGGGCTCGCTGAGTGCCCGCGACACCATCGAAATCGCCGTGCACGACAAGTTCCGGGATCGGGCGCTGGACCGTCTCGCGGTCGAGCCTTCCCTCGATCTCCTGGCTGCGGCCGCCGCTTCGCCGGTCGGCAGGAAGCCGGTCGTTTCCGTGACAGCTCGCGATGGCGGCGCGTCCTTGCAGATCGCAGCCAACAGCGTGTCACCGGAGTACTTCACGCTGTTCGATCTGCCCGTCCTCGCCGGCCGCAATTTCACCGCGCAAGAGGCTCGATCCGGCGCACCCGTCGCCATCGTCAGCCAGACCGCGGCCAGGCGGCTCTGGCTCAACCAAGGCGCGGTCGGTCAGATTTTGACTGTGGCTTCCCCCACCCGGTCCGTACGCGTCGTGGGAGTTTCACGCGATGAAATCAGCCGGTGGATTTTCAGCGGCGAGGAAAAGACACTCGTCTATTTCCCGACGGCGCCGCGAACCGGCGGGAACACGTTGTTCGTTGCCGTGCGCGGCGATGTGGAGACTGCCCGGCGAAAACTCGATTCCAACCTTGCGGCGATCGATCCTGATGCAGTCGATGAGATCCGCAGGCTGAGGGTCCGCGATTTCGTCAGGGAAGAAGCGTATTCCTTCCGCCTGGCTTACTGGGGCGCGGCGGCGATCGGCGTCTTGGCCCTGCTGTTGACGCTGACCGGCATCTACGGCGTGGTTGCGTTCGTGGTGTCGCAAAGGATGAAGGAGATCGGCATCCGCATGGCTTTGGGTGCATCGAGCGCCTCCGTATCGGGCTTGATCCTGAAGCAGTCCATGCGGCTGGCATGCATTGGCACCGTCATCGGAACGGTGCTCGCACTGGGAGTCTCGAAGGCGCTGGCTTCGATCATCGTCATGGTCAACACCTTCGATGCGCTGACCTATATGGGCGGAACGCTGTTCGTGCTGTGTGCGTGCGCGGCGGCCGGCTATCTCCCGACTCGCCGGGCCACGCGGATCGATCCGGTAAGTACGCTTCGCTACGATTAGCGCCGGCTTAGCGTTGACAGGCCTATTGGTTTCCTCTACTCTGTAGGTGAAATGGCTGCCAGCGCGTCCTTGGGCGAGTTCGAGCAGGTTGTCCTGTTGGCAATCCTGCGCTTGGGCGATAACGCCTACGGGGTTACGATCGCCGCGGAAATCACCGAGTGCACCGGTCGCGAGCCAGGGCCGGGTGCGCTGTACACCACTCTCGATCGCCTGGAGGACAAGGGGCTGGTGTCCTCGCGATTGGGCGATCCGACTCCCCAGCGCGGAGGCCGCGCAAAGCGCTATTTTACGGTTAATTCGAAGGGCCTCGTGGCCGTTACTCGCGCGCAACAATCTTATCGGAGACTCTTATGTCAATACCGGTTGAAA
>Ga0105240_10005842_pt1 | contig 18247 bp, 12 predicted proteins | sample KBSC54metaG_FD_80426 | JGI IMG/M metagenome (GOLD analysis project Ga0105240, IMG submission 80426) | Corn rhizosphere microbial communities from Kellogg Biological Station, Michigan, USA - KBS C5-4 metaG | ecosystem: Host-associated > Plants > Roots > Rhizosphere > Soil | place: Michigan, USA...
TGAACCACATCATGCCCATGCGGAACGAGACGTCGACCTGCTTGCTGTAGAGCTTGCGCAGGCTTTCGCTGATCACATCGGCGAACCAGCCGAACAGGGTGCCGATCATCAACGCCAGGCCGGTGAAGAACACCCACTTGCCCCACTCGTTGTCGTTCATCCAGTTGGCAACGCCGAACATCGTGGTGAACATCGCGACCGATCCGTAGATCGGCCAGCGGCTGCCTTGCGGCACGAAGTAGGTGTCGCCGTCGAGGGTCTGAGTCTGCGCCATGTCGGTTCCTGATGGATCGCGTGAATATTGGTTCGTTTACGGCGCCAGCCTAGCGGCGAGCGTCTGGTTCGGCGCCGCCAGCTTCGCGGTCGCCAGGTCGTTATTGTAGAACGTGTACGAGAGCGTGAGGGTGGTCACGTCGGCCGGCAGCGCCGGGTCGACGATGAAACGCACCGGCATCAGTTTCTGTTCGCCGGCCTGCAGCGTCTGCTGGGTGAAGCAGAAGCATTCGGTCTTGTTGAAATAGCGCGAGGCGTTGTCGGGCGCGATCGATGGCGCGGCATTGCCGACGATGGCATGGTCGGATTCGTTCTTCGCCCAATAGGTCGCCGCGTACAACTCGCCCGGATGCACCTGCATGCTGAGCTTGCTCGGATGGAACCCCCACGGCAGCGCGGAATTGACGTTGCCGTCGAATTGCACGGTCACCGTGCGCTGTTCGTCGGCGCGCATGCCGACCACGCGCTGCTGCCCGGCCGGGCCTTCCTGCAACTTGATGCCAAGCACTTTTTCGCAGGCGATCCGGTACACCGGCACCAGCGAAAACGTGAACACGAACGAGCCGACCAGCACCAGTGCGATGCGCTTGACCAGCTTGCCGGTGTCGGACGCGCCCTTCGCTTCCGGCGCACGCGTGTCGCGCACATCAACTTCTGGCGCGTCGCCCTGCGGTTCGCGACCCTCGTCGCTCACTTGCCCAGTACCGCGCGCAGGATGAAGCCGACGTAGAGCGTCACCGCGATCGCACCCAGCGTCCACGCCATGCGCAACACGCGTGCGCGGCGTTGTTTTTGATCTGAGCTGGCTTGGGTCTCACTCACGGAGCAACGCACCTGTTGAAAGTGCGGCCACGGATGGCCGCTTTGTGACCCTGAAACCGAGAGAACCGCAGCCCAGGGACGGTTTATTCAATTGCAGCAATCAAGGACGATTGCACCCATCAATGCGTGACGTCGCCGTGCGCCAAGTCACCATCGCGGATCACCGGCGGCGTGGTGAAGCTGTGGTGCGGCGGCGGCGACGACAACGTCCACTCCAGCCCGCGCGCGCCTTCCCACGAACGGGGCAGTGCCTTCACGCCGCCACGCGCGGTGCTCCACACGATGTACACGAACAGCAACTGGCTCAGGCCGAACGCGAAACCGCCGATCGACGAGATCATGTTGAAGTCCGCGAATGCGACGTTGTAGTCGGGAATGCGGCGCGGCATGCCGGCCAGGCCGAGGAAGTGCTGCGGGAAAAACAGCACGTTGACGAAGATCGTGCTCAGCCAGAAATGCCACTTGCCTAGCGTCTCGTTGTACATGTGGCCGGTCCACTTCGGCAGCCAGTAGTACACGCCGGCCATGATCCCGAAGATCGCGCCGGTCACCAGCACGTAGTGGAAGTGGGCGACGACGAAATACGTATCCTGGTACTGGAAGTCGGCCGGTACCATCGCCAGCATCAGGCCGGAGAATCCGCCGATGGTGAACAGGATCACGAACGCGACCGCGAACAGCATCGGCGTTTCGAAGGTCATCGAACCCTTCCACATCGTCGACACCCAGTTGAACACCTTCACGCCGGTCGGGATCGCGATCAGCATCGTCGAGTACATGAAGAACAGTTCGCCGCCGAACGGCATGCCGACGGTGAACATGTGGTGCGCCCACACGATGAAGGAAAGGAACGCGATCGACGCGATCGCGTAGACCATCGCCTGGTAGCCGAACAACGGCTTGCGCGCGAAGGTCGGGATGATTTCCGAGATGATCCCGAATGCCGGCAGGATCATGATGTAAACCTCGGGGTGCCCGAAGAACCAGAAGATGTGCTGGAACATCACCGGGTCGCCGCCGCCGGCCGCATTGAAGAAGCTCGTTCCGAAATACTTGTCGGTCAGCAGCATCGTCACCGCGCCCGCGAGTACCGGCATCACCGCGATCAGCAGGAACGCGGTAATCAGCCACGCCCACACGAACACCGGCATCTTCAGCAAGTCGATGCCCGGCGCGCGCATGTTGAGGATGGTGGCGATGATGTTGATCGCGCCCATGATCGAGCTGATGCCCATCATGTGCACCGCGAACACCATGAAGGCCACGCTGTTGCCGCCTTGCAGCGACAACGGCGGATACATCGTCCAACCGCCGGCCGGGCCGCCGCCGCCGATGCCGAACATGCCGAGCACGAACGGCAGCAGCAGCATGGTGAACGCGAACGGCAGGATCCAGAACGACCAGTTGTTCATGCGCGGCAACGCCATGTCCGGCGCGCCGATCATCATCGGGATCATCCAGTTCGCCAGGCCGACGAACGCCGGCATCACCGCGCCGAAGATCATCACCAACGCATGCATCGTGGTGAGCTGGTTGAAGAACTCGGGCTGGAAGAACTGCAGTCCAGGCTGGAAGAGCTCCGCGCGGATGCCCATCGCCATCGCGCCGCCGATCAGGAACATCACCAGCGAGAAGATCAGGTACAGCGTGCCGATGTCCTTGTGGTTCGTGGACATGAACCAGCGGTGGAAGAAGCCTTCCTTGTGCGCGTGATCGTCGTGGTGTTCTGCGGTCTGGGCGGTCATGTACGAAGCCTCGGAAAGTATTTGGCAAGAGCCGATTTGGCGAAAGCCGGTTCGGCTAAAACCTGAGATCAGCGTGCGGCGGCGGTTGGTGCGGCAGCGGCAGGTTCAGTAGCCGCAGGCGCAACCGGCGTTGCCGATGCGGTCGCTGCAGCCTCGTTCGCACTGCGCTGCGCGGCCAACCAACTCTTGAACTCGGCCTTCGACACGGCCTTTACCACGATCGGCATGAAGCCGTGGTCGCGCCCGCACAATTCGGCGCACTGGCCGCGATAGATGCCGGGCTTGTTGATCTTCGTCCAGTTCTCGTTGATCACGCCGGGGATCGCATCCTGCTTCCAGCCCAGTTGCGGCACCCACCAGGCGTGGATCACATCGTCGCCGGTGACCACGAAACGGATCTTGGTATCGACCGGCAGCACCAGCGGATGATCGACGTTGAGCAGGTAGGTGTTCTCGCCGCCTTCAGTGACCTTGTACGGATCCAGGCCCGATCCCAACGCACGCGTGCGGTCGCTTTCGCGATCCAGCCTGCTCAGGAATTCGACGTTCTCGCCGAGATACTCGTAACGCCACATCCACTGGTAGCCGGTGACCTTCACGGTCATCTCCGACTTGCTGGTGTCGTACATGCGGAACAGGGTATCGGTGGCCGGCACCGCGAGTACGATCAGGATCAGGATCGGCACCACCGTCCAGATGATTTCGGCGGTGGTGTTGTGGCTGAACTGCGCGGCGACAGCGCCCTTGGACTTGCGGTACTTGAACATCGCGTACGCCATCGCACCGAACACCAGGATGCCGATCACCACGCAAACGCCGAACGCAAGGTTGTGCAGGTGCTGGATGCGCTCGGACGTATCGGTCACGCCCGGCGTCATGTTGAGCTGCCAGCGCACGGGGTTGGCCTGTGCCACGCCGGCGGCCAGCGCTGCGAGGATCGCCGTACCGGCGTGGAGTCTGCGAGCTGCTTTCATTCGGACTGTTCCTGAGAATTCGTAACGCCAGTATTTCGTAACGTCTGGACCAGCGACTGTCCCGTGCGACCCGAAGCCGCGCGGAAGCGCGTCTCCGGAAACATCGGATGCCGACCGATGCATGCCGACTGAATCCTGGCTGGAGCGCTTCCCCGACAGCGGAAACAACGCTGAATTGTACCGTTGCGCGCCAAGCCCGGGCAAGCTGGAAGCGATACGCGGCGCGGGACAAGCCAGTTCCAGCGGTCTGTTTCGACCAGCCAGTCGGCTGTTGAAAGCCGACGGCCTGTTAAACTTCACGCCTCATCGCGACGACCGAAGACGCTCCGGGACTGCACGTGACCGATATCCTGAGTCCCGAACTGCCGCCGATCGGCGACCCGCTGCGCGAGCGCATCACCGCCGCATGGCTGCGCGACGAGAACGAACACGTCGACGAGCTGCTCGCCGCCGCGCGCTTCGCACCGCAGGACAGCTCGATCATCGAACGCACCGCCGCCGGCATCGTCGAGCGCGTGCGCACCCGTGCAGAACAACAAGGCGTCATCGAAGCCTTCATGCGCGAGTACGACCTGTCCAGCGAGGAAGGCGTGCTGTTGATGTGCGTGGCCGAAGCACTGCTGCGCATTCCCGACCAGGCCACCGCCGACAAGCTGATCCGCGACAAGCTCGGCGACGCCGACTGGGACGCGCACCTCGGCAAGAGCGATTCGCTGCTGGTCAACGCATCGAGCTGGGGCCTGATGCTGACCGGTCGCATGGTCGGGCTTGCTGGCGAAACCCGCGGCAATGCGATCGGTGCGCTGCGCCGGCTGATCGGTCGCGCCGGCGAGCCCGTCATCCGCCTCGCCGTGCGCCAGGCGATGCGGATCATGGGCCATCAGTTCGTGATGGGCCGGACGATCGCCGAAGCGCTGGCGCGCAGCCGCAAGTCGGAGAACGCGAGCTATCGCTATTCGTTCGACATGCTCGGCGAAGGCGCCTTCACCACGGCCGATGCGGCGCGTTATCAACAGGCGTACCGCGATGCAATCCGCGCCATCGGCGCAAGTGGACAGGGTGGGAATTTCCGGAACGCGGACGTGTTCGCCGCGCCCTCGATCTCGGTGAAACTCTCCGCACTGCATCCGCGCTACGAACACGCACAGCGCGCGCGCGTCCATCGCGAGCTCACGCCGCGCGTGCTCGAGCTGGCGCAACTTGCGAAAGCGCAGGGCATCGGCTTCACCATCGACGCCGAGGAATCCGACCGGCTGGAACTCTCGCTCGACGTGATCGTCGGCGCGTTCGAGGACGCGTCGCTCGCGGGCTGGAACGGCTATGGACTCGCCGTGCAGGCGTACCAGAAGCGCGCGCCGTTCGTGCTCGACTACCTGATCGATGTTGCGCGCCGCGCCGGTCGGCGCATGCCGGTGCGCCTGGTGAAAGGCGCGTACTGGGATTCGGAGATCAAGCGCGCGCAGGTCGATGGCCATCCGGGTTATCCGGTAATGACGCGCAAGCCGAACACCGACGTGAGTTACCTCGCCTGCGCTAAGAAGATGCTCGCCGCGACGGATGCGCTGTATCCGATGTTCGCAACCCACAACGCGCACACCATCGTCGCGATCCACCACATCGCGCAACAGATCCACGGCGCGTGGACGCCGATGGACAAACCCGCGCCGTACGAATACCAGAAGCTGCACGGCATGGGCGACGACCTGTATCGCGAAGTGATCGGCAAGGATCAACTCGACGTGGCGTGCCGCGTGTATGCGCCGGTCGGTTCGCATGAGGACTTGTTGCCGTATCTCGTGCGGCGCCTGCTCGAGAACGGCGCGAACTCCAGCTTCGTCAATCGCATCACCGACGCGAACGTGTCGGCGCGCGCACTGGTCGCGGATCCGACGGTGACCGTCGCCGGCTTCAAGAACAAACGTCATCCCAATATTCCATTACCACGCGCGCTGTACGGCAACGAGAGGATCAATTCCATGGGCGCGAATCTCGCCAACGATCAAGAACTGCGTGCGCTCGCCGAAAAAATCAACGCATTCGCGGGTCCGTGGACTGCCGCGCCGCTCGTGCCGGGCGCGAACACCAGCGGCACGCAAATCACCACCACCAATCCCGCGAATCGCAATCAGCACGTCGGACACTGGCAGGCCAGCGATGCGGCGACAGTCGAACGCGCGCTCGCGAATGCGGTCGCCGCGCAACCGGATTGGGATGCGGTGCCCGCAGCGGGCCGCGCGAAAATTCTTGAACACGCCGCCGATTTGCTCGAAGCGCGCATGCCCGAATTCATCGCGCTGTGCACCCGCGAAGCCGGCAAGACGATCGCCGATGGCGTCGCCGAAGTGCGCGAGGCGGTGGACTTCCTGCGCTACTACGCGCAGCAAACGCGCGCGCATCTAGCCGAGCCCTTGAAACTGCCCGGCCCGACCGGCGAATCCAATATGCTGTCGCTGCACGGTCGCGGCGTGTTCGTCTGCATCAGTCCGTGGAATTTCCCGCTTGCGATTTTCATCGGCCAGGTTGCCGCCGCGCTCGTCGCTGGCAACGCGGTGATCGCCAAGCCCGCCGAGCAAACCAACCTGATCGGCTACGCTGCGGTGAAGCTGCTGCACGAAGCCGGCGTGCCTGAAGCCGTTCTGCAATTCCTGCCTGGCGATGGCGCGACCGTCGGCGCCGCGCTGACCCGCGATCCGCGCGTGGCCGGCGTCGCATTCACCGGTTCGACCGATACCGCGCGCGCGATCAATCGTTCGCTGGCCGCACGCGACGCCGCGATCGCGGTGCTGATCGCGGAGACCGGCGGACAGAATGCATTGATCGCCGATTCGTCCGCGCTCCCCGAACAACTGGTGAAGGACGCGATGACTTCCGCTTTCGGTTCCGCCGGACAACGCTGTTCGGCCGCGCGCGTGCTGTTCGTGCAGGACGACATCGCCGACAAGGTGATCGCGATGCTCGCCGGCGCGATGGACGAACTCGTGGTCGGCGATCCGGCGTTGCTGTCCACCGATGTCGGCCCGGTGATCGATGCCGATGCGTTGAAGATGCTGGCCGACCACGCCGCGCGCATGGATCGCGAGGCGAAACTCATCAAGGAAGCAAAGCTCGGCAACGAAGCCGCAAACGGCAACTTCTTCGCGCCACGCGCGTACGAATTGAAATCGCTGGACCAGCTCACGCGCGAAGTCTTCGGCCCGGTGCTGCACGTGATCCGCTATCCGGCGAAGGATCTCGATGCGGTGATCGATGCGATCAACAACAGCGGCTTCGGGCTCACGCTCGGCATCCATTCGCGCATCGACGCGACCGTCGAACGCATCTCGTCGCGGGTAAAAGCCGGCAACTGCTACGTCAACCGCAACATGATCGGCGCGGTGGTCGGCGTGCAGCCGTTCGGCGGCGAAGGCCTGTCCGGCACCGGCCCGAAAGCCGGCGGCCCGCATTACCTGTCGCGATTCGTCACCGAGCGCACGTTGACGATCAACACGACAGCGGCGGGCGGAAATGCGAGCCTGCTTACGCTCGGAGAGTGATCTAACGCGCGATCGCAATGGACGTACGCGGGGTGATCCGTTGCCACGCCGCCAGCACCTCATCTACCGAAATCGCGCTTACCCGATTCGATACTGGCGGGCCGCCAAGGGCCAGCACTGCGCTTCCGCTTGGGCTGCGCGGCAGCCAGTGCGCTGGTGATGCATCGCCGTAGAGCACGATCAACGGACAACCCAGCGCTGCTGCGATATGCGCAGGGCCCGTATCCACCGACACCATCGCCTCGGCGATCTCCAGCAACGCGAGCAGCCGACGCAACGGCAGATCCTGTGCAGCGACGTGCACAACGTCTTCGGTAACCGCAAACTGGATGTCGCGCAGCAGTCTCGTCTCGACCGGGGCGCCGCACAGAACCAGGTGCGCGTCGGGTCTGTATTGCGCGATGGCGGAGGCGACTGCCGCCCAACGCCCGATCGGCCAAGCCTTCTCATCGCCAAGCCGCCCCAGTCGACCTCGCTTGAACGTGCGCTTGTTGCCTGGTTGCAAAAGAATCAAGGGCTTGTCTTGCAAGCCCCTTTCTCGCAACCACTGTGCAAGGTCAGCACGATCGGCATCGCGCACGAACAGCCTTGGGGCCAACCACCGATCGATGCTGCGCGCCGACATCGCTTTGGAATCGAAAGCCGGGGGCGTGCAGTCGCCAAACTGCAGCCAATAATCGACCCAGTGTTCATCGCCTGCCAGTCTCGGCATGTCCGACACATAGAGGCAGCGATCGGGCGCGATACCGGCGCGTGCCAGCAACCACCGGACTTTATCGAGCGCGTGTTCGTCGCAAACATAGACTGGGCATGGCGGCAAGGCATGCAACGCCGCGACCAATCGCCACTGGGTCGGCTCCAGTGCATAGGGAGTTCGGCGGCTGCGCAAGCGCCACAGACTCTGGATATCGGGATTGCCTTCCAGCAACGGTTCCATCCATGCGCCCGAACCCACAAGCCGGCATGGGCAGCCGTAGCGTTGGTGGAGCGTATGCAGAAGCGGCGTCAGCAACACCAGGTCGCCGATCGCGCCGAATCGGATCACCAGCGGGGCGAGGGCATCTCCAGCCACAGGAGCATTCGCAGTGCGGTTGTCGAACAGGGGGCTCACAGACGCATGACCCAGATTGCTCACTTCATGTGCATGGCTACCCCATGCAACGCACATGATGCCTACTCGATTGTTATGCCCAAACGAACACGGGGCGCCGAAGCGCCCCGTGCGATGTTGCGACTACACGTGTCTATCAGGATGCACACATTATTGTCATCCTGAGTGCAGCGAAGGATCTGCAATTTCTCGTTTGCCTGCAACAGCAAAGCTTCCGCGCTTCGCGCGTATCGCTTTTGTCGACCTTCGCCCCACACCCCTGGGGCTCACTCTCGCTGCGCGAAGGCGCGTGCGCGGTTCAATTCGTTGAAGAGCGTCGCTGAAATGAGAAATTTCCTCGCGATCGCGGCCTCGCTGAAGGTTGAACTGCCGGTAGCGAAATGGAAGCCATTTTGAACTTCGTACACCTTGAGCATTGCAGAGCGATGATCGAGAGAAGGGCTATTCGTCTGCTTCAGGTCATATTCTTGGGAGCTAACTACCAGGGCTGTCCTAGGAGATTGGCTCTTTTAGGACAGCCTCAAAAAACAAACCCGGCGCACCGAAGTCCACCGGGTTTCTGAGGCCTTGCCCCGTGCCCGGGTCGCAGAGTATTCCGCGGACCCTAGCGCCGGTAAATGGTGATCTTGAACGTCCAGCTCGGTCCGACGATTGCGCGCACGGCCTTCCGGATTATCCGATCCATCGGGGTTGGCGATGGGAGCAATCGGACGGGTCTCGCCGTAACCGTTCGGGCCCAGCACGGATCCGAAAAAAACGAAGCCCGGCGTGCGCCGGGCTTCGAATGATCGCGGTGCTGCTTGGATCAGCCGCGGAAAGGCTTCGGCGGCGGCTCGGGGGCCGGTGCCGGAGGGGGCGACTGGCAACTACCATCCGCACCGAGGGTCTGACCCTCCGGACACGCCGGAGGCGCCGGAGCCGGAGCCGGCGGCGGCGGCGGGGCCTCAACCACCGGCGCGGGGGGTGCATGACCGAAGCTGAACGTACCCGAGACACCGAACAGGTTCGCATTGGCGCTGTACTTGCCGACAAGGGTCGAGCCAGTCGCGCTGATGTCGTTGACGGTCGGGGTGTCGATGGCGATGTGGCTGTAACCGATGTTCCAGCTCACATTGTCGTTCGGCGTCCAGCCGAGGCCGAGCGAATAGAGCGTGCGGTTGTTGTCGGGCAGGCGCGGGTCGCGGTAGGTGTTGTTGGTCGGGGTTTCGTCATGCGCGATGCCGGCGCGTAGCGTCCATTCCGGGGCGAATTTCCAGTCCATGCCCAGCGCGTATTCCATCGTGCTGTTCCATTTGAACAGTTCGCTCGAGGGCGGTTGCGCCGGATTGGCGAACTTGACGGTCAGGCCCTGCAGCGAATTCCAGCCGGTCCGCTCGATGTCGGCCGACAACGTGAAAGTGTCGCTGAACTTCTGGCTGACGCTGAAAGTCAGTACGCTCGGCGTGGCCACGGTCGCGCTAATCGGGCCGTTGGTGAACACGGTACCGCCGATCAAGCCTCCCGATGCGAACTGCACGCTGGTCGGCACGCCGAAGGTGGCATGGCCGTTGAGGGTGTGGTCGATCTTCGCGCGGTAGTTCAGGCCGATGTTGGTGTTCGGAGTCGGGCGGAACAACAGGCCGAGATCCCAGCCGATGCTGGTGTCGTGGCCCTTGATGTCCGCAGTGCCGTCAGCCGATTGCGGCATGAACGCAGGGAACGCCGCGGGATTCAACGAATCAATGATCGCGCCGAAGTCCACCGCATTGGTCAGCTGGGCCTGGAAGCGCTGGGTGATCAAGCTCAAGCCCGCCGAGAACATGTCGTTGAACTTGTAGGAGGCGGCGAGGGTGAAGTCGAACGTGCGAACGTCGGACTTCAGCGCCTGATAACGGCCAACCCAGTTCGGGTCGTACTGCGTCTTCAGGCCGAACGGTGCGCTGAACGACGCACCCAAGGTGAAGCCGTTACCGACCGGGTAGATGAGGTCGAACGCCGGAACCGGGGCGATGTCGCCGGCGTTGCCGCCGTTGCCGCCAGTGAGCGGCCGCCCGATCGCATCATGGCCGCCGCCACTGAAGGTGCCGCTGAGATCGATCGCGGTGAGGTCGGACTGGATGGTCGTCGTGTCGAACAGCGACATCGCGGCCGGGTTGTTCGTGACCACGGCGGCATCGCCCCAGTCGGACGCGGAACCGGCATGCGAGCGCGCCATCGCCTGGACGCTGTCTTCGCGGATCTGGAAGCCGCTGGCCATCGCCTGGCCGCAGGCCAGCGCGGCGACAATGCCGAACGCCAGGGTGGACACTTTCATGGAGCCGTTGATTGTGCGCATGGTCAGTCTCTCTCGGAGTTGTCGAGCTGGGAAATTGTCGAGCCCGCCTGCGCGGGAGTCCTGGTTCGGAATGAGCGGTCGCATTCGCGATCTCCCACCATACCGCCCCGTACATCGCCTCGCCTGCTTGCAGTTCGGCGAGGCTATAGCATTTGTCCCAGTATGCCTTAACTAATATCTAACATGGAAGTGCCGGCTGGCAAGCGATACAGTCCCCATCCCCGCCCGCTTCGAATGCACCCGGCCTCCATGTATCCCGGCACCTATGTATCTTGAACACTACGGCTTGCGGGAGCCGCCGTTCTCGATCACTCCCGACCCGCGGTTTGTTTTCCTGTCCGAACGCCACCGCGACGCGTTGGCGCATCTGTCCCATGGCGTCGGCCAGGGCGGCGGCAGCGGCTTCGTGCAATTGACCGGCGAAGTCGGCACCGGCAAGACCACCATCAGCCGATTGCTGCTCGAACAACTCCCGGAAAACACGCGCATCGCGCTGATCCTCAATCCACTGCTGTCGCCGGTCGAATTGCTGGAGGCCATCGGCGAGGAGTTGCGGCTGGACCTGGACGGAAAGCGCGGCAGCCTCAAGGCGCTGGTGGACGCGCTGAACATCTTCCTGCTCGACGCGTATGCGGCGGGGCTGCGGGTCGTGCTGATCATCGACGAGGCGCAAAACCTGTCTGCGGCGGCGCTCGAACAGGTGCGCCTGCTGACCAACCTGGAAACCCCGACACAAAAGCTGCTGCAGATCATCCTGCTCGGCCAGCCCGAATTGCGCGATCAACTCGCGCGCCCGGAATTGCGCCAGCTCGCACAACGGATCACCGCGCGCTACCACCTCGATCCGCTCGACGCCGACGAGAGCGAGGCGTATTTGCGGCATCGCTGGGCGGTCGCCGGCGGCGGGAACTTTCCGTTCACGCGTCCTGCCGTGCGGCGGCTGCATCGGCACGCCGGCGGCGTACCGCGCTTGCTCAACGTGATCGCCGAACGCGCATTGCTCGCCGGTTATGCGCGCGGCGAGACGACGATCGGCGAGAACCTGCTCGATGAAGCTGCCGCCGAAGTGCTGGCGCCTCGGCGATCGGCGCCGCGGATTCCGCTGGTCGTCGGCGCCATCGTCCTGGTCGCGCTAGGCGCTCTCGCGTTCTGGAAGTGGCCACATGCACACAGCGCACCGCTGCATGTTGCGGCGATCAAAAGGCCTGCAATCGCAAGACTGCCAGCGCCACCACCTGCATACGCGCTGCTCGGAGCCGATGCATTCACGCAGCGACTCGTCGCGAACGACGGCAAAGCGCAACCCGCGTGGGCGCGGTTACTGGCGCTGTGGAACGTGCACTCGCAAGAATCCGGCAACGCGACCGCAGCATCCTGCACGCCGGTCCTCGCACCGGGATTGTTCTGCGCGAGCGGCACGACGCGACTGAGTCGGCTCGCGCAATTCGATCGGCCTGCGATCCTCAGGCTGCGCGCGAATGGGCATGCGGTTTCAGGATTGCTGCTAGGGCTGGGCTCGACCGAAGCCTTGCTGCAAGTCGACGGCGATGCGTTCCGCGTGCGCCGCGTCGTGCTGGAAGAATCGCTGATCGGTTACGCGGCTATCTGGCGCGGCCCGGATGCATTGACGCTACCGCTCAAGAGCGGCGACACCGGCGCGGGCGTGGAATGGTTGCGCGATCGCTTGTTGCCATCGAACGCGTCAGTCGCGGCATCCACATCCGCGACTTACGATGCCGAACTGATCGCCGCCGTGCGCGATGTGCAGCGCGATTTCGGATTGCACGGCGACGGCGTGGTCGGGCAGGAAACATTGCTTGCGTTGATGGCCACCGATCGCAGCGGCCCGCACCTGCGCAAATTGCCGGAGTAATGTAGCCGCATGTCGTTGATCCTCGAAGCGCTGCGCAAATCCGAAGCCGAACGCCGGCTCGGCAGCGCGCCCGATTTGCTCGCCGCGATGCCGGTGCTGCGTGCGTCTGCGCCGCGTGCGCGCTGGCCATTGTGGGTCGTAGGCATATGCATTGCCGTCATCGCGCTGGCACTGGCTGGGTGGTGGCTGCGAGCAAAGCCGATTGCACACGATGAACCCGTCGCGACATCATCGACGCAACCCGCAGCGCATCACGAAGCAACCGACAACGCCACGGCGCCGCTGCCGGTCATCAGCTTGCCGGTGGCGAATGCGCCACATCCGATAGCGCCGATCGCAGCGACAACCCCGCGCAAACCTGTCGCTGCATCGCCGACGCTGGCGACAGATGCGTCAGCGCCGGTATCCATCGATGCAACGGCTCCGAAGCTTCCCGGCGAACCGGCGACAGCGCCCGCGGCACCCGTCGCGACCGACACCGCAAAACCCGCGCTCGCCGACGAGCCCGCGCTGCTCTCGCTGGCCGACCTGTCCGCCGACGATCGCAACGGCCTGCCGGCGATGAAAGTAACCATGCACGTGTACGCCGACGATCCCGCGCAACGCTTCATGATCGTCAACGGCCAGCGCGTCGGCGAAGGCGCGCGCATCGTCGATGGCGTCGTCCTCGTGCATATCCGCCGAGATGGCGCCGAGATCGATGCGCGCGGTCGGCGCCTGCTCTTGCCGAAGCCTTGAGCGACGCGGATGTTCCTGCACATTCCTTCACGCAAGAAACTACCGCCGACGTGGGTGACCCCGCTGCTGGTGGTCACGACGATGGCCGTGTTCCTGTGGCTGGCGCTGTTGCCCGCAGGCCCGGCGCGCGGCGACAGCCTGACGCGCTGGGGCGTGCTCGGCGGTTCGTTTCCACTGGAACCGCGCGAGCTGCTGCGCGCGTTCGCCGACGGTCGCGTGCTCAAACTGTTCACCGCATTGTTCATCCACACCGACTGGACGCATCTGCTCGGCAACCTGCTGTTCCTGGTGATCTTCGGATTGCCCGCCGAACGCGCGCTCGGGCCGTGGCGATTCCTGGCGTTGTTCCTGATCGGCGGCGCTATCGCGAACCTAGCCGCGGTGCTGTTGATGGCCGCTCCCGCGCGCACTATCGTCGGCGACAGCGGCGCGGTGTCGGCGGCGATCGGCGCCTACCTCGCGTTGTTCCCGCGCGCGAAGCTCGGCATCGTCGTGCCGCTGGGATTGTTCCTCGAATTCGTGCGTGCTCCGGCATCGCTGTTGATCGGACTATGGGCGCTGCTGCAACTGATCTTCACCTTCGTCGGCCCCGCGTTCGGCGCGGTCGCATGGTGGGCGCATCTGACCGGCTTCGCGTTCGGCATCGTCTACGCGTTGCTCAGCCGCAATGCGGTGGCGCGACGGCTGCGCGGCGCATAGCGCGTTGCGTACACTGTGCGCATGCCGAACCGCAAACTCTATAAAGTGACGTTCCTCAGCGCGGGCCGCATCTACGAGCTGTATGCGCGGCGCGTGGCGAGCAGCGAGTTGTGGGGATTCACCGAGATTTCCGAGATCGCGTTCGACGTCAACGAAGGCGTCGTGGTCGACCCGACCGAGGAACGCCTGCGCGATGAGTTCGGCGCAACGAAGAAATTGCACCTGCCGATGCAGAGCATCCTGCGCATCGAGGAGGTCGAGCGCCGCGGCGCGTTGCGCATCCGCGATGCGGCCAGCGGCGAGACCGTGGTGATGCCGTTCCCTCTGCCGGCGAAGCCGCGTTGAATCAGTATCAGTGAATCGATGTCGGCGTTGCAGCGGTCGCTGATTGCTTCGCGGGCATCGTCTTGAGCACTTTCAGCGCTTCGCCAGTCGCGTAGTCGTCGGCAAACACGACCGCATCGCCGCCTTCATCGTTGTCGCTGCCATCGCCTTCGGCCAGATGCCCGGGCAAGTCGCGTTCGCGCGTGTTGTCGTTGACCGATGCGTTTTTCTGGTTCGCTGCGGTGGGTTTCAGGACGACATCGGGGTGGATGCCGCGCGCCTGGATCGACTTGCCGCTCGGCGTGAAATAACGCGCGGTGGTGAGCTTGATCGAATCGCCGTTGTCGAGCGGCAAGACGGTCTGCACCGAGCCCTTGCCGAAAGTGCGACTGCCGACGACTAGCGCACGATGATGATCCTGCAACGCACCGGTCAGCACTTCCGATGCGCTCGCGGTGCCACCGTCGACCAGCACCACGATCGGCGCACCGTTCAGCACATCGCCGGGACTCGCGGTGAACGTCGCGTTCGAATAACTCAATCGACCCTTGGTGGAAACGATCACGCCATCGTCGAGGAACGCATCCGCCGCTTCGACCGCCGCATTGAGCAGGCCACCGGGATTGCTACGCAGGTCGAGCACGATCCCGCGCAACGGGCCATGGTTGAGTTTCACCAGGTCGGTGATGTGCGTGGTCATGTCGGTCGCGGTATCGACCTGGAACGTGCTCAATCGCACGTAGCCGTAACCCGGTTCGAGCAGGCGCGCGCGCACGCTCTGGATGCGGATGGTGTCGCGCTTGACGATGACGATCAGCGGCGCGTCGACGCCATCGCGCATCACGCTGAGCTTGACCTCGCTCCCCGGCGGCCCGCGCAGGCTGATGCTCGCGCTGTCGGCGTTGTCGGCGTCGATGGGCTTGCCGTCGATCGCGACGATCACATCGCCAGCCTTGATGCCGGCGCGCGCGGCCGGCGTGTCGTCGATCGGCGAGACCACGCGCAGGCTGCGATCCGGCAATTGCATGACTTCGACGCCAATGCCTTCGTAGGCGCCATTGGAATCCTCGTCGAGCTGTTGCGATTCTTCCTTGTCCAGATACGCGCTGTGCGGATCGAGGCCGTTGAGCAATCCGCGCACCGATGCCTGCATCAACTTGCGGTCGCTGACCTTGTCGACATAAGCCTCCTTGACCGCGCGATACACCGCGACGTAGCGCTGGATTTCGTCGAGCGGCACGTTGCCTTCGCGATCGGCGAGGCCGGCTTTTGTCGCGGCGGCTTTGGCTTGTTCGATCTCGTCCGCGCTCGCGGCGGGTGACGAGGATTGGCTGGTCGCTGCGGGCGCAGCAGCTGGTTTCGCGGGCGCGGCGTCCTGCGCGTACGCGAAGGGCGCGGCCAGCAAGCAGGTCAACAGCAGCGTGTGAATGACGGATTTCATCGGCGCATCATCGCATTGCTCGCGGGGGAATCAATCGGGGCGATCGCATTCAGCGTCGGCGCAGCCACGCACGTGGATCGACCGCCTTGCCGCCCTGCCGGATCTCGAAATACAGCGCGTTGCGGCCCTGCCCGCCGGAGCTGCCGACGGTACTGACTGCTTCGCCCGCATGCACACTGTCGCCGGCGTTTTTCAACAGCGCGTCGTTGTTCGCGTACAAACTCATCAAGCCGTTGCCGTGATCGACGATCACGATCAACCCGTAACCTTTCAGCCAGTTCGCGAACGCGACGCGGCCGTCGGCAACCGCATGGACTTCCGCGCCAGCCGTGCCTGAAATCAACAAGCCGCTGCTCGCACCGCCATAACCAGTGATGACGCTGCCTTCGAGCGGCCACGGGAAATGCCCGCCCGGACCGGCGAACGGCGCGACGACCTGCGTCGTGGCCGACGGCAGCGCGGTGTTGTGGTGCGCGCCGGTCGCGATGCGTGGCGGAGGCGGCGGCGGCGGCGTGCGCGCCATCACGATCGAGAGTTTCTTGACGAGGTCTTCGAGCGCGCCCGCGTTGCGGCCAAGTTCGTTCATGTGTTCGGCGCTGTCGTGGTAGCGCGCTTCGAGATCGGCAACGAGCTTGCCGCGCTCGCCGCGCTGCGCCTGCACGGCGGCAAGTCGCGCGAGTTGCTCCTGGTGCGATGCCGCGAGCGCGGCGCGCTGCGCATCGACCTGCTTCGAGACATCGGCGAGCGTTTGCAATTGCCCGGTCAGGTCGTGGATGCGGCGCATGCGATCCTGTTCGAAATAACGGTGGTAGGCGATCGCGCGGCCGAGATCGACGACGCGATCCTGCGCGAGCAACAACTTGAGTTGCTCGTTGTTGCCGAGCGCATAGGCCGAACGCATCAACGCGGCGAGCGCGGCGCGTTGCCCGGACAGTTTTTCTCGCAATGCGGATTGCTGGCTTTCGAGTTCGGCAAGCTTTTCTTTTTGTACGGCGATCGCGGCTTCGGTGTCGTGCAGCGAACGTGTCGCGTGGCCGACGTTGTTGTCGGCTGCGCGCAATGCCTTGCTTGCGTCGCTGCGTTCGCCTTCAAGTTCGCGCTGCTGCGCGGCCAGTGCGTCGAGCTGTGCGCGCAGATCGCGCAGCTTGCCTTCGGCGTCGGCTTTCTTCGCGGCGGCTTCGGCCTTCTCTTGCGCAAAGGCCCTGCTCGCGGGCGTTTCCGGTTTGGGCGCTTCCGATTTTTTTTGCGGCGCGGCGTTCGCCATGCCGCACGCGAGCAGTATCGCGAACGCGATCGCCGATGCCGGCCGCAAATGGATCACTCGAAACGCACCAGCGAATGCCCGGTCATCGCCGCGGGTTGCTGCAGGCCGAGCAATTGCAGCAAGGTCGGCGCGAGATCGCGCAGCGAACCGCCATCGCGCATGCTCGCGCGACGACCAAGATACACGCAAGGCACCGGGCCGACGGTGTGCGCCGTGTGTGGCTGGCCGGTGGCCGGGTCGCGCATCATTTCGAGATTGCCGTGGTCGGCAGTCAGGATCATTTCGCCGCCGACTTCCTCGAGCGCGCTGCGCACCGCGCCGATCGCAATGTCCACCGCTTCGGCGGCCTTGATCGCCGCATCGAGAAAACCGGTGTGGCCGACCATGTCCGGGTTGGCGATGTTGCAGACGATCGCATCGAAGCGCTGCGAGCGGATCGCGCCGCAAAGTTTCGCGGTCAATTCGGGACAACTCATCTGCGGTTGCAGGTCGTAGGTCGCGACTTGCGGCGACGGAACCAGGATGCGTTCCTCGCCGGCCACCGGCGCTTCGACGCCGCCATTGAAGAAAAACGTGACGTGCGCGTACTTTTCGGTTTCGGCTATGCGCAGTTGGGTCATGCCGTGCGCAGCGAGTACATCGCCGAAGGTGTCGCGCAGTTCGTCGGGCGGATAAGCGACATGCGCGGGCAGGGTCGCATCGTATTCGGTCAGGCAAACGAAACGCGCAAGCGCGATGCGTCGTGGCCGCACGAACCCATCGAAGTCGTCGCGCACGAATGTCGAGGCGATTTCGCGCGCACGGTCGGCGCGGAAATTCATGAATACGATTGCGTCGCCATCGCGCATTGGCGCGCCGTCAGCGACCACGGTCGGTTGCACGAACTCATCGTTTTCGCCACGCGCATATGCAGACTCCAGCGCAGCAGTGGCATTCGTCGCGGTGAATGCGGCGCGCCCCTCGGTGATCGCGGCATAGGCCTTTTCGACGCGATCCCAGCGCTGGTCGCGATCCATCGCGTAATAACGTCCGCCGACGCTGGCGATGCGTGCGTTGCCGAGCTGTGAACAAACATCTTCCAGCTTGCGCAGGCTGGCCTCGGCCGAACGCGGCGGCGTGTCGCGGCCATCGAGGAA
>Ga0105240_10005845_pt1 | contig 18242 bp, 18 predicted proteins | sample KBSC54metaG_FD_80426 | JGI IMG/M metagenome (GOLD analysis project Ga0105240, IMG submission 80426) | Corn rhizosphere microbial communities from Kellogg Biological Station, Michigan, USA - KBS C5-4 metaG | ecosystem: Host-associated > Plants > Roots > Rhizosphere > Soil | place: Michigan, USA...
GAACAGGATGCGCGGCCGCAACTCGTAGCGATCGGCGATGCCCTTCAGGTACGCGAGGATCTCGCGCTGGCGCCCGTAGCGGTGCGTCCAGCCGGGGTTCGGCGCGAACGAGAAGGAGTACAGGTCGCTGCGGATGTCGCAGGCCGCTCCCGGATAGGTGTTATCGCGCCAGGTGCCGCCCACCTCGTGTGCGCGCTCCACCACGAGGAAGTCGCGGATGCCGTGCCGCGTGAGCTGCGCCGCCATCCCGAGCCCCGAGAAGCCGGCACCGAGGATCGCCACGCGGACGTGCCTCATCGTCATCGGGGCTCCTTGGGTCGCTCCCCCGGCTCATATCATGCCGCGCCGGAGCGGATCAATCCAGAAGGTCGCCGTCGAGGTACGTCCAGCGCCCGTCGACCCGCTCGAAGCGGCTGCGCTCGTGCAGCACGCCGGCGTTGCCATCAGCGTCGCGATACGACGCACGGAACTCGACCAGCCCGGTCTCGTCGCCGCGCCCGCCGGCCACCGTGTCGACGATCTGCAGCTTGCGCCAGACCGTGCCGCCATCGAGTTCGAGAGTCGTCGGCCGGGTTGATGGGTGCCAGCTCGACAGCAGATAGCCGTCGAGTCCCAGCGCGAAGGCACTGAACCGCGAGCGCATCAGGGCCTCGGCGGTCTCGGCCGCGGATCCGTGGTGCAGCGGCTCGCAGCATCCCGAGTAGTCGAGGCCGGAGCCGCACGGGCAGGCCACCGCTACTTCTTCGAACGCTTTTCCCGCACACGCATGTTGACGACGATCGGGGTGCCCTCGAAGCCGTAGACCTCGCGCAGCCGGCGCGTGATGAAGCGGCGGTACTGAGGGTCGAGGAATCCGGTCGTGAACAGCACGAAGGTCGGCGGGCGGGTGGAGGCCTGGGTGCCGAACAGGATCCGCGGCTGCTTGCCCCCGCGCACCGGGTGCGGGTGCTCGGAGGTGAGCTCGGCCAGCAGCGCGTTGAACTTGCCGGTCGGGATGCGCGTATCCCAGCTGTCGAGCGCGACCTCGAGCGCGGGCACCAGTTTCTCGAGGTGACGGCCGGTGCGCGCCGAGATATTGACCCGAGGTGCCCAGCTGACGTGCGCGAGATCCTGTTCGATCTCGCGCTCGAGGTAGCGGCGGCGGTCCTGGTTCTCGGCTTCGGCGGTGTCGAGCAGGTCCCACTTGTTGTACGCGAGCACGAGCGCGCGGCCCGACTCGAGCACCAGGTCGATGATGCGCACATCCTGCTCGCTGACCGGCTCGCTCACATCGAGCAGTACGACGGCGACCTCGGCCTTCTCGAGGGCGGCGCTGGTGCGCAGGCTGGCGTAGAAGTCGGCGCCCTGCTGCAGGTGCACCCGACGACGGATGCCGGCGGTGTCGACGAAGCGCCACGGCTTGCCCGCGATCTCGACCAGCTCGTCCACCGGATCGCGCGTGGTGCCCGCGAGCTCGTTGACGACCACGCGCTCCTCGCCCGCTGCCTTGTTGAGCAGGCTCGACTTGCCCACGTTCGGCCGCCCGAGCAGGGCGACGCGACGCGGTCCGCCGACCTCATCCTTGGCGACGGCCGACACCTCGGGCAGCACGGTCATGACGTGGTCGAGCAGGTCGGCGACGCCGCGACCGTGCAGGGCGCTCACCGGCCACGGCTCGCCGAGCCCGAGGCTCCACAACTCCGAGGCCTGCGGATCGCGGATCGCGTCGTCGGCCTTGTTGGCGACCAGGATGACCGGGCGCTTGCTCGCGCGCAGCATCCGCACCACATGCTCATCGGTCGAGGTCGCGCCGACGTTGATGTCGACGACGAACAGGACGACGTCGGCCAGGTCGACAGCGACCTCGGCCTGGGCGGCGACCGAGGCGTTGATGCCCTTGGCGTCCGGCTCCCAGCCGCCGGTGTCGACGACGGTGAAGCGGCGGTCCATCCACTCGGCCTTGTACGAGACCCGGTCTCGCGTGACACCCGGGGTGTCTTCCACGACAGCCTCGCGGCGCCCGATGATGCGGTTCACCAGTGCCGACTTGCCGACGTTCGGTCGGCCGACGATGGCCAGCACCGGCAGCGCGGGCAGGTAGTAGATGCCGTCGATGCCCTCTTCGGACGCCTCGAGGATCTCCAGGTCTTCGTCGTCGAGGTCGTAGTCGGCCAGGCCCCTGCGCAGCGAGCTCGCGCGCGCCTCCGCCTCGTCGTCGTCGAGCTCGTTGAGGCGCTCGATCAGGGTCTCGTCGAGGTCGCCGAACTCATCGGTGCCGTCAGCGACGGTGCCATCAAGGTCGGTGCCATCAACATCGGCGTCGTCAGCTCCGTCGATCGGCTCGCGGTCGTCGGTCATGGCGGTGTCTCTTTCAGTGCAGGGATGTCGTGGTGCGCACCAGGTCGACGACGGCGTGAACGGTCTGACCGAAATCCATCTCGGTCGAATCGATCGTCGTCACCCCGGGAGCCGCGGTCATGAAGTCGACCACCTGGGCGTCCCGGCGATCCCGCTCGCGCAACTGCGAGGCCGTCGAGGTGGCGTCCGGCGACAGTTCGGCGGCGCGCCTGGCAATCCTAACGTCTTCGTCGGCGGTGAGCAGGATGCGCACCTGGGCGTCCGGCGCGACCACCGTGGTGATGTCGCGCCCCTCGACCACGATGCCGGCTCGATCGGTCGCCCGGATGAGTCGTCGGAACACCTCGGTCAACGCCTCGCGCACCTCGGGAATGCGGGCGATATCGCTCACCACTGCGCTGATGCGCGGTTCGCGGATGGCGTCGGTCACGTCATCGTCACCCACATGCACGACGGTGCCCGCCGGCACCACCTCGGTCGTGTAGTGGAAGGTCGGCAGCAGCGCGAGCACCGCGGCGGTGTCGGTTGGGGCGATCCCCCGCTTGAGCACCAACCAGGTCAGTGCGCGGTAGGCCGCTCCGGTGTCGAGAAAGGCGTATCCCAGGGCGACCGCCGCAGCCTTGCTGACACTGGACTTGCCACTTCCTGCCGGGCCGTCGACGGCGACCACGATGGGCTGCATCGAGTCGGAGCTCATCGCTCGCCCTCGGCCAGCGTCCAGCCGCGCGATTCGAGCGCCGCAGCCAGGCGGTGCGCCGCCTCGGGCAGCACATTGATCTCGGCGAAGCCCACCTGCGCGCCGGGCGAGTGCTCCAGACGGAAGTCTTCGAGGTTCACACCCTCCTCGCCGATCTCGGTGAGCAGCCGGGCCAACTGGCCGGGCCGGTCGTCGATCTTGACGATCAGGGCCGTGTAGCGGTCGTCGCGACCGTGCTTGCCCGGAATGCGCGCCACACCCTGGTTTCCGGCGGCGAGCGTCTCGGCGATGCGACGCGGCGACCCGGATGCGGCGGGATCTTCGAGCGCGTCGATCACCGCATCCAGCTCGTCCCGGTAGTCGCGCAGCACGCGGGCCACCGGTGCCGCGTTCGCGCCGAGGATCTGAACCCACAGCTCGGGGTTGCTGCCCGCGATGCGTGTCGTGTCGCGCAGCCCCTGCCCGGCGAGTCCGACCTCGGCCGAGGTGGCGCCGCGCAGCCGGGCCGCCAGCAGCGAGGCCACGAGCTGCGGAACGTGCGAGACCAGGGCGACGCCCTCGTCGTGCTCCTCGGCGGTCATCCGCACCGGCGTCGCGCCCAGTTCGAGCGCGAGGTCCTCCAGCGCGCGATACTGCGCCGCCGCGGTCGCCTCATGCGGCGTGATCACCCACGGGCGGCCGAAGAACAGGTCCGCGCGCGCCGACAGGGCTCCCCCGCGCTCACGGCCGGCCATCGGGTGCGAGCCGAGGTATCTCGAGACGTCGGCGCCGGCATCCTGCAGCGCGCTCAGGATGCCCGACTTGACGCTCGCGACATCGGTGACGAGCGCGCCGGGGTGGGCCGCCAGCTCGGCCTCGACCACCTCGGCGACAAGATCGGGAGGGACGGCCACCACGACTAGGACGGGCTCGTCGTCGCCCGGCGTTGCGGCCCGACCCGCGCCGTAGTCGATCGCGAGCCGCAGATTGCTGCGCGAGGTGTCGGCGAGCGTCACGTCGACGCCGCGCTCGCGCAGGGCCAGGCCGATGCTCGCGCCGAGCAGGCCGGCGCCGACGATGCGCACGGGGCCGTGCACTCGGCCGGCGGCGGCGCTCTCGTTGCTCATTCGACGTCCTCTCGGCTCACTCGCGGATCGCCTTCGGGGCGATCCGCACGCGACAGTGTCAGGAGCATCCCGAGCTCGCTCCGTGTGAGATCGCGGGCGCGGCCCACGCCGAGCGTACCGAGGTGGAGGGGCCCGAACTGCCGCCGCACGAGCTCGAGCACCGGGTGGCCGACCGCGTCGAGCATGCGGCGCACGATCCGGTTGCGGCCCGAGTGCAGCGTCACCTCGACGATGCTCCTCCCGCGAGATGGCTCGCCGATCAGTCGCGCGCGGTCGGCGGCGATCGGCCCGTCGTCGAGCTCGATGCCGGCCTCGAGCTTGCGCAGCACGTTCGGAAACACGACGCCCTCGACCGTCGCGATGTAGGTCTTCGTGACGCCGAACGAGGGATGCGCGAGCACGTGGGCGAGTTCGCCGTCGTTGGTCAGCAGCAGCAGCCCGCTCGTTTCGGAATCCAGCCGACCCACGTTGAACAGACGCTCCGGATACTCGGCGGTGAACTCGCGCAGATCGCGGCGCCCCTTCTCGTCGGCCATCGTGCTCACCACGCCGGTGGGCTTGTTGAGCATGATGTAGCGCTTGTCGGGATCCAGCTGCACGGCGCTGCCGTCGACCGCGACCTTGTCGACCAGGGGGTCGACCCGCGAACCGAGCTCGGTGACCACCGAGCCGTTCACGGTGACGCGGCCGGCGGCGATCAGCTGTTCGCTGACTCGCCGCGAAGCGACGCCCGCGGCGGCGAGCACCTTCTGCAGGCGCTCGCCGTCGTCTCGGGGCGTGTCGGACACGGGGGCGCTACCGGCTGCTGAACACGTCGTCGAAGCCGTCTGCTCCGTCTTCGAGCAGCGGCGAGATGAGCGGCAGTTCGTCGAGCGAGTTGATGCCGAGCTGGGTGAGCAGCAGGTCCGTCGTGGCGTAGTGGATGGCGCCGGTCTCGCTGTCGGTGAAGGCCTCGGTGATCAGGCCGCGGCCGAGCAGGGTGCGGACCACCGAATCCACGTTGACGGCCCGGATGGATGCGATCGAGCCGCGACTGATCGGCTGCTTGTACGCGATGACGGCGAGCGTCTCGAGCGCGGCCTGCGACAGCTTGCTCGGACTCTGGGTCAGCACGAAGTCGCGCACCAGCTCGTCGTAGTCGGCGCGCACGTACAGCCGCCAGCCCCCGCCGACCTCGCGCAGCTCGAACCCGCGGCGCGGACCGCCGCTCAACCCGTCGTAGTCGGCAACGAGACGCTCGATCGACTGACGAACGGCCGGCACGGGAGCATTCAATGCGGTGGCCAGGGAGACCAAAGACTGAGGCTCATCAGCCACCACGAGAATGGCTTCGAGGCTCCTCTCAATATCGACGGCGGACGTCGGCGCTCCAGCGCCGCCGCCCGCTTCGGAGACGATTTCACTGGTCATAGTCGGCTCCCAAGGTCGCGAGTTGCTCCTCGTTCCAGTGCTGCGCCGTCCAGCGCAGCGTCAGCTCCCCCAACGGCTCGAGCTGCTCGAACGAGATCGCCGCGTGTCGATACAGCTCGAGCACCGCGAGAAAACGCGCGATCACGACGCCCTTGGCATCCGCACCCGCGATCAGCTGCCGGAAGCTCACGGGCCCGCCCTGACGCAGGAGGGCCACGACGTGGGCGGCTTGCTCCCGGATGCTGACCAGGGGCGCGTGCAGATGGTCCAGCCCGACGACGGGGATCTCGCGCGGCGCGAACGCCAGCGCGGCGAGCGCCGCGAAGTCGTCGACGCTGAGCGTCCAGACCAGTTCGGGAGTCTGCTGCCGGAACTTCTCCTCCAGTCGCACCGAGCGCACGTGACGGGTCGACTCCGCCTCGAGTCCCCTGGCGAACCAGGCGGCGGCCTCTTTGAAGGCGCGGTACTGCAGCAGTCGCGCGAAGAGCAGGTCGCGCGCCTCGAGCAGGGCGACGTCTTCGGCATCCACCAGTTCGCCTTGCGGTAGCAGTCCCGCAACCTTGAGGTCGAGCAGCGTGGCCGCGACCACGAGGAACTCGCTGGCCTGATCGAGCTCCTGCTCGGAGCCGAGACCGTGCAGGTACGAGATGAACTCGTCGGTGACCTTGCTCAGCGAGACCTCGGTGATGTCGAGCTCATGTTTGGCGATCAGCGAGAGCAGCAGATCGAACGGACCGTTGAAGTTGCTGAGCGAGAGCGAGAAGACGGCGGGATCGGCGGCGTCGTTCTCGGCGGTGTTCGTCGTGACGATGTTCGTCGTGGCGGCGTCCGTCGCGGCTGGGTCCGTCGTGGCTGCCTCGTCAACGCCCGCCGGGCTAGGCGACGGCGCCACGGGAGATCAGTTCTCGCGCCACCTGGCGGTAGGCCTCGGCGGCGGCGTGGTCGGGGGCGAAGGTGTTCAGTGGCGCGCCGGCGACCGAGGCGTCCGGGAACTTCACGGTCCGCCCGATCACGGTCTCGAGCACGTTGTCGCCGAACGCCTCGACGACCCGCTCGAGCACCTCGCGCGAGTGCAGGGTGCGCGCGTCGTACATGGTGGCCAGGATGCCGTCCAGCTTGATCGCCGGGTTGAGCCGGTCGCGCACCTTCTCGACCGTCTCGACCAGCAGGGCAACGCCGCGGAGGGCGAAGTACTCGCACTCGAGCGGGATCAGCACGCCGTGCGCGGCGGTCAGCGCGTTGACGGTCAGCAGGCCGAGCGACGGCTGGCAGTCGATGAGGATCACGTCGTAGCGATCGGACACCTGGCGCAGCACGCGCGCCAGGATCTGCTCGCGCGCGACCTCGTTCACCAGGTGCACCTCGGCGGCCGAGAGATCGATGTTCGCCGGGATGACGTCGAGGTTCTCGGTCGCGGTCGGCACGATCGCGCTCGACACGTCTTTCACGGTGCCCAGCAGCAGGTCGTAGATGGTGACCGCGTCGTGAGTCGGAACACCGAGGCCAGCGCTCAACGCACCCTGGGGATCGAAGTCGACGACGAGGGTCCGCCTGCCATACTCGGCGAATGAGGCGCCCAGGTTGATCGCGGTCGTGGTCTTGCCGACGCCGCCCTTCTGGTTGCAGAGGGCGATGATGCGCGCAGGACCGTGCGACTTGATCTTGGGAGGCACCGGAAACTCGGTGAGCGGGCGCCCGGTGGGGCCGAGAACGGGAGTCTCCATCCCCGGCAGCTCGGTGACATCCTCACGCTGCGCCGTCATGCGACGAGTCTACGGCGGGCATATGAGAGGCCCGGGCGGCGCGCTTCGAGTGAAGGTTGAAGGTTGTCGGCGACGCGATCAGCGCGCTCTGGGGTGAGCCGTCACATAGACGTCGCGCAGAGCGTCGGCGGTGACGCGCGTGTAGATCTGCGTGGTGGCGACGCTCGCGTGGCCGAGCAGTTCCTGCACCACGCGCACGTCGGCTCCGCCCTGCAGCAGATGGGTCGCGAACGAGTGCCGCATGCTGTGCGGCGAGAGCTCGAGCTGGAGCCCCGCTCGCTCGCCGGCCGCCCGGATCACGAGCCACGCGCTCTGCCGCGACAGCCGGGCCCCGCGCATCCCGAGAAAGAGGGCCGGGGTCGAGCGGCCGCGCGCCGACAGCACCGGGCGCACCCGCACCAGGTAGGCATCCAACGCCCGGCGCGCGTAGCTGCCGACCGGCACGATGCGCTGCTTGTTGCCCTTGCCGAACAGGCGCACCACCTCGGCCGTGCCCTCGTCGCCGATCAGGTCGTCGACGTTGAGGTTCACGGCCTCCGAGACCCGCGCGCCGGTCGCGTAGAGCAGTTCGAGCAGGGCCTTGTCGCGCACCCGGTCCAGCTCGTCGCCGTCGGTCGCGGCCAACAACCGCTCGACCTGCTCGATCGTCAGAGCCTTCGGCAGGCGCATCGGCAGCTTCGGCGGGCTGACCTCGATCGCGGGATCGACCTCGAGCACGCCCTCATCCACCAGGAACCGCGTGAACCCCCGCACCGACGACAGAGCCCGGGCGACGGACGACGCGGCGAGGGGATGCGGCCGCTCCCGCAGCCCGCGCGCGAAGCCCGCGACCGCCGCCGTCGTGAGTCCGTCTGCGGTCGCGGCACCCTGCTCATCCAGGAACGCCAGAAACCCCTCGAGGTCCCGCCGGTACGCGGCCACCGTGTTCGCCGAACGCCCGCGTTCGATCCCCACGTGGCGCAGGTAGCGCTCGAGCTGCTGTCGAAGGTCCCGAGCCGGCTCAGTCGCGTCGGGCATGAGCCGCCAGTACGGCGATGATCAAGATCGAGTTGCTGAGGCGCCCCTCGAGCACGGCGTCGACGGCCTCGTCGAGCGGGACCCAGCGCGTGACGATCTCGGCCTCCTCCTCCGTGCGGGCGAAGGCCTGGGTGGGCAGCAGACCGCGTGCCTCGAAGACGTGGAGCGTCTCGTTGCTGCCCCCGGGCGAGGTGTGGAAGGTGATCAGCTCCGACCAGTGCTCGGCCATGAGGTCCGCCTCTTCGGCGAGCTCCCGGCGGGCGGTGTCGAGGGGCGGCTCTCCGTCGACGTCGAGAAGGCCGGCCGGCAGCTCCCAGTCACGCAACCCGATCGGATGCCGGTACTGGTTGATCAGCAACACCCGATCCTGATCGTCGATCGCGAGCACGGCGACGGCGCCGGGGTGATCCATGTACTCGCGCGTGATGGTGTGAGCCGCGAAGGCGAACTCGTCGCGACGGATGTCCCAGGCGCGCCCTTCGAACACGCGCTCACTCGAGGTGACCTCCGCAGGGTCGCGCAGATCTCGGATCTGCCCCTGGCTGAGGATCAACAGGTCGTCGTCATCTGACATGGCTCAGACCTCCGCGGGCTCGGCGACGCCCGCGGCTTCGGCCTCGAGCCTCGGTGCGCGCAAGGCCGAGTCGTCGTCGTCCGCCTCCGGCAGCGGCCCGGGCTCTGCCACCTCGAACAGCCGCGATGCGCGGTTGCGTTCGAGCGCGGCCGCGACCAGCCCGCGGAAGAGCGGGTGCGATCGGTTCGGGCGGGATCGCAGCTCCGGATGAGCCTGCGTGCCGACATAGAACGGATGCACATCGCGCGGCAGCTCCACGTACTCGACCAGGGAGTTGTCGGGCGACAGACCCGAGAACACCAAGCCTGCCTCGGCGATGCGGTCACGGTAGTGGTTGTTGACCTCGTAGCGGTGGCGGTGGCGCTCGGATGCGGTGGTCGCCCCGTACAGCTCGCTCACGATGGACCCCGGCAGAAGATCCGCCTCGTAGAGCCCCAGGCGCATGGTGCCGCCCATGTCGCCGTGATCGATGATGTCCACCTGCTCGGCCATCGTGGCGATGACCGGGAACTCGGTGTCCGGATCGAACTCCGAGCTCGATGCCCCCTCGAGACCGACGACGTCTCGCGAGTACTCGATGACCATGCACTGCAGTCCGAGGCAGAGCCCGAGAGCCGGGATGCGGTTCTCGCGCGCGAAGCGCAGTGCGCCCAGCTTGCCCTCGATGCCGCGCACGCCGAATCCGCCGGGCACGCAGATGCCGTCGACATCGGCCAGTTGCTTCGCCGCACCCTCCGGCGTCTCGCACTCGTCAGACGGCACCCAGCGGATCTTGACCTTGGTCTCGGACGCGAATCCGCCGGCCTTCAGCGCCTCGGTGACCGAGAGGTAGGCATCGGGCAGGTCGATGTATTTGCCGACCAGGGCGATGGTGACCTCGTGCTTGGGCTCGTGCACGGCAGTTAGCAGCCGCTGCCAGCCATCCCACTCGACGTCGTGCGCGTGGCCGAGACCGAGCTGCTCGATGATGTAGGCGTCCAGGCCCTGCTCGTTGAGCATCCCGGGGATGTCGTAGATGCTCGCGACGTCGACCGCGTTCACGACGGCGCGCTCGTCGACATCGCACATCAGGGCGATCTTGCGCTTGTTGGAGTCGCTGACCGGGCGGTCGCTGCGCAGTACCAGCGCATCCGGCTGGATGCCGATGGACCGCAGGGCCGCCACCGAATGCTGCGTCGGCTTGGTCTTCTGCTCCCCCGACGCGCCCATGTAGGGCACGAGCGAGACGTGCACGAAGAACACGTTGTGCCGCCCGAGCTCGTGCCGCACCTGGCGCGCAGATTCGATGAACGGCTGGGATTCGATGTCGCCGACCGTGCCGCCGATCTCGGTGATGATGACGTCGGGCACGGGCGAGCCGTCGGCGGGAGGCTGCGCCTGCAACCGCATCCGGCGCTTGATCTCGTCGGTGATGTGCGGGATGACCTGAACCGTGTCGCCCAGGTACTCGCCGCGACGCTCGCGCTGGATCACCCGCGAGTAGATCTGGCCGGTGGTGACGTTGGCGGCCTGATCGAGGTTGATGTCGAGGAAGCGCTCGTAGTGGCCGATGTCGAGGTCGGTCTCGGCGCCGTCATCGGTGACGAAGACCTCGCCGTGCTGGAACGGGTTCATCGTGCCCGGGTCGACGTTGAGGTACGGGTCGAGCTTCTGCATGACGACGCGGAGCCCGCGCGCGGTGAGAAGGTTGCCCAAGCTCGCGGCCGTGAGGCCCTTTCCGAGGGACGAGACGACGCCCCCGGTGACGAAGATGTGCTTGGTTACGACTGCCGCAGGATTGACCACCACGGGGTTTCAGCATATCCCAGGATGAAGCGGCCTCGCCGGGACACGCGCGGTGGAGCTCAGACCCCCGCGCCGACGCCCGTCTCGGGCGTCGGTTGTGAACGGCGGATGCGCCGCCTCACCACCACCAGGAGGATGACGGCGGCGACCTGGGCCGCGATCACCAGCACCGACAGCAGGGGGACATCGCCGTAGAGGGCGCCGGCGACGGCCGCACCTGCGAACGATGCGACCCCCTGGAAGACCGCGAACCAGCCGTATGCCGATCCGCGCTGTGCCGAGGGGATGAGATCGGCCACCAGGGCCTTGACCGTCGAGTCCTGCAGACCGGTCGCGCCTCCCCACAGTGCGACGCCGACGATCACGAGTCCCACGTTGCCGGCGAGAGCGAGCGGGGGAACGAAGGCCGTCAGCACGGGGACGACGAAGAGCACCGCCGATGCCGACCGGTCGTAGGCCCAGCCCACCACGACGGCGGCGATCGCGGCCGTCGCCATCCCGACCGCGTACACCAACGGGATCGCGGCCAGCGGAGCGAGCCCCGCGTGATCGAGGTGGAAGGAGATCAGCCCGAAGCTCACCAGCCCGAACGTCGTGAGCGCGGCGAACGACCCGAACAGGATGAACGTTCCGCGGGTGGTGGGCTCGATCTCGGCGAGGCCGGCCAGCAACCGCGCCGGCCCGCGAGCAGGTGCCCGAACTGGCGCAGCCCCACGCTCGGCCGGACGCTCCGCGGCGGGAGCGTAGATGCTGGTGTCCGGAACGCGAGCGCGCAGCAGCACCAGGATCACCATGGCGATCGCACCCGGAATGATCAGCACCAGGAACGCCGGCCACAGCACCCCCGTCAGTGCCGCGACGGCCGAGACGATCAGCGGACCCGAGAACGCTCCGATCTGATCCAGGAGCTTGTGGACGCCGAATCCCTTGCCGCGACCCACGGCACCGGCGGCGTCTGCCAGCAGCACCGTCTTCGCCGGTGCTCGCACCGCCTTCCCGGTCCGCTCGACCAGGATCAGCGACGCGGCGACCACGAGCGCGGCCGCCCCGAGCACGGGCGTCAGGGCGAGCAGGGGCACGCTGATGGCGGTCACCGCGTAGCCGACCATCGTGAAACCCCAGTACCGGCCGGTCCGGTCGACCCACGGACCGGTGACGAGTCGCAGGATGAGGGCGACGGCTGCTGCCGCTCCGGTGATCACGCCGACGAGCGCGGCCGAGGTGCCGAGTTGGCCGAGGAGCGCGCCGCCCACCGAGGCCGATCCGTCCGAGACGATGTCGATCGTGAGACTCACGAAGCCGAGACCGAGCACCAGCTGCCAGGGTGAGAGCGGGGCGCGACGCGCAACATCACGTCCGGTCGGGTCGCCGGGCGTCGCCGGCCGATCCGCGTCAGTCATGGGCGGCCCGCACGAGGTCAGCCCACCCGGTGTGCGTTGTCCAGCAGTTCGCGCGCGTGCGCAAGCGCCGATTCGGAGTCGGGCGAGCCGCTGAGCAGCCTCGCCATCTCGAGGGTGCGCTCCTCGCCGTGCACCAGGCGCACGCTGGATGCCGTGATCGACCCGTCGCTGGCCTTCTCGACAACGAGATGGTTGGTCGAGAACGCGGCCACTTGCGCCAGGTGCGTGACCACGATCACCTGCGAGGTCTGCGCCAGGCGGGCCAGCCGCCGACCGATCTCGGTGGCGCTCGCACCGCCGACCCCGGCGTCCACCTCGTCGAAGACGAAAGTCGGGACCGGATCCGTTGCCGCGAGCACCACCTCGATCGCGAGCATGACGCGCGAGAGCTCACCACCGGATGCGCCGCGGGCGATCGGGCGCGGCTCGCTCCCCGCGTGCGGCTGGAGCAGGATCGCGACCTGGTCGCGCCCAGTGACCCCCAGTTCGCGATCGGTGACCTCGATGGTGAGGCGGGCGTCGGGCATGGCGAGCGCTGCGAGCTCGGCGGTGACCTCGGCGCCGAGCTTCTCGGCGGCGGCGTGCCGCAACGCGCTCAATGTGTCGGCGAGTTCGTCGACCCGACGACGATCGGCCTCGACCTCCTCACCGAGCTCCAGGATGCGGTCGGCGTCGCTGTCCAGCTCGACCAGCCGGCTGCTGCCCGACTCGAGGTAGTCGATCACCTCGTCGAGGGTCGGTCCGTACCGTCGCGCGAGCGCGTTCAGCGCCGAGCGTCGCTCTTGGATGCTCTCCAACTCGCGCCCGCCATCGGCGTCGAGCGAGCTGAGGTAGCTGGCCAACTGGCCCGAGATCTCGGTCAGGGCGAACGAGGCGTTGGCGAGCGCCTCCACGATCGGCGCGAGTGCCGGGTCGTGGGCGGCGACGCGATCCAGCGACCGTCGCGCGCCGTCCACACGAGCAATCGCGTCACTCGCGTCATCCGCGAACTGGGCAGATACGGCCTCCTGCGCTTCGACCGCCGCCAGCCGCAGGTCTTCGAGGTTCGTAAGACGCTCGGCCCGCTCGGCGAGCTCCTGGTCTTCTCCGCGCTGCGGCGCTGCCGCCTCGATCTCGTCCATCGCGAGCCGCAGCTCTTCGGCCTCGCGCGCTCGACGGTCGCGCTCGGCGATCAGCACGTCGAGTTCGCCCTGCTGGGTCTGCCAGCGCCGGAAGATCTCCTGATAGTCGCCGAGCACCGCTGCGAATTCCGGGCCGGCAAAGCGGTCCAGCGCCTCGCGCTGTGCTGTCGCCGACCTCAAGCGGATCTGCTCCGACTGCCCGTGCACGACGACCAGCTGCTCGCCGATCTCGGCGAGCACGCCGACCGGAGCCGCCCGACCACCCACGGTGGCGCGGCTGCGGCCCTCGCTCGACACTGAGCGGCTCAGGATGAGCTGAGCCCGGCCGTTGGGAGCCGGGTCGAGGTCTCCCCCGGCGTCGCGCACGCGATCGGCGATGGCGCCGGACTCGTCAACCTCCCAGTGCCCCTCGACGACCGCCTGGGACGCACCGAGCCGCACGGCCCCCGCGTCGGCCCGCTCGCCCAGCACGAGCCCGAGGGCGGTCACGACCATCGTCTTGCCGGCTCCGGTCTCTCCGGTGAGGGCCGTGAACCCCGCGCCCAAGGGCAGGCGCGCCTCGCCGATCACGCCGAGGTCGCGGATCGAGATCTCTTCGATCATGCGCCGTCTCCGGGGCCGCGCCAGCCCACCACCGGCAGGGCGAACTTGTTGACCAGGCGGTCGGTGAACGGGCTCATGCTCAGACGCGCCAGGCGCACCGGGGTCGGCGAACGTCGCACGACAACGCGAGCCCCGGCGGGCAGATCGAAGGTGCGACGGCCATCGCACCAGACCACGCCGGTGCCGACCGATCGCTCCAGCACCTCGACCGCCAACGAGGAGTCCGGCCCGACCACCAGGGGCCTCGCGAACAACGCGTGCGCCGACAGCGGGACCATGAGCAGCGCCTCCACGGTGGGCCACACGATCGGGCCCCCCGCCGAGAACGAGTATGCGGTCGATCCGGTCGGGGTGGACATGACGACGCCATCGCATCCGAAGGTCGACAGCGGACGCCCCTCGACCTCGATGGCCACCTCGATCGACCGCTCGCGGCTGCCCTTCTCGACGGAGGCGTCGTTGAGCGCCCAGCTCTCCCAGACCACCGCGCCCTGATGTTTGACGCGCACCGAGATCGTCATGCGCTCTTCGACCTGGTAGTCACGGGCGAGCGCCCGTGCCACGGCCGCCGGAAGATCGTCGCGTTCGGCCTCGGCGAGGAAGCCCACATGGCCGAGGTTGACCCCGAGCAGCGGTGCGGTGGATTCGCGGGCCAGCTCCGCAGCACGCAGGATGGTGCCGTCGCCCCCCAGCACGATCACCAGCTCGAGGTCCGTGGTCGCGACATCCACTCCCAGCAGGTGCAGGGGCGCCAGATCGGGAGCGGCGGCGAGGAGCCCGGCCCGCTCGTCGCCGGAGACAACCGGCACGAGGCCGGCGGCGATCAACTGGCGGCACACCTCGACGCCGGCCTGCAACGATTCATCGCGCCCGGTGTGAGCGACCACCAAGAGGTGACGAGAGTCAGTCATGCGATTCCTTCCCTCGTCGAAGCCCGGCGGTCACGGCAGGGCGCGGTCACAGCAGTGCGGCGACCGTCCCCGTCCATTCTGTCGGATTGCCTCCGACGGCGCGGCTCAGCCAGACCAGGTACTCCTGATTTCCGTTGCTTCCCAGCAGTGGGGAGGAGATGAGTCCCGCCGTGCCCAGCCCGAGATCCCATGCCGCCCAGAGCACCGCGGATGCCGCATCGTGGCGTCGCGCCCGATCGCGCACCAGCCCCTCGCGGATGCCCTGCCGCCCCACCTCGAACTGCGGCTTGATCAGCAGCACGTAGTCGGCCTCGGGCCCGACCGTGTCGAGGAGCGCCGGCAGGATCGTGGTGAGCGAGATGAACGACACGTCCGCGACGACCAGCTCGGGACGCTCGTCGATTTCCGACGTCTCTGCCAGCTCGTGTGCGGTGAGCGACCGGGCGTTGACGCCTTCGACCACCGCGACGCGCGGATCCTCGCGTACTGGCGCCGCGAGCTGTCCGTGTCCCACGTCCAGGGCGATCACCCGCCGCGCGCCCCGTTCGAGCAGCACCTGGGTGAACCCACCGGTGGAGGCGCCGACGTCGAGGGCGAGCCTGCCCTCCACCGTCACCGCGAAGGCGTCCAGCGCCGCCGCCAGCTTGTGGGCGGAGCGGCTGACGTAGCCGTCGTCGCCGATCAGGCCGAGCTCGGCCTCCGGCGTAATGCGCAGTGACGCTTTGAGCGCCTGCTTGCCGTCCACCGTGACCCGCCCGCCGGCGATGGCGTCGACCGCCAGAGCCCGTGACCGTGCCAGCCCGCGCCGCACCAACTCGGCGTCGAGACGTGCCGACCCGCCCGCGCCGTCGTCATCCCGCCGATCTGATGCCGCGTCAGGCATGCGGTCGGGTCGCGTCCCCCGCTTCGAGCTGAGCGCGGAGCTCGTCGTGCAGCTGGGCGAGCGATTCGGCGCGCGTCTCGAGCGGCTGATCCTCGATCACACGCAGCCGCGACAGCAGCGCGCTGGGCTCCTCGTCGCTGCGAGTCGCCGGCGCCGCATCCCGATCGTCGTTCACGCTGTCGTCCAGCTTCGGCTCGTCCATCACGATTCAGAATAGAGGCCGGGGTCGACCTCGAGGGCGTAGATCGGCACGCCCGCACCCCAGATGGCGGCCGCGCCCGCGCGCAGCAGGTCGATCGAGCGACTCCCGGCTCGTTCGATCGCGACCCTGCTCTGATGGATCCGGACCACCGCGTCGGCGACGGTGACCACGGTGTCGCCGCTGCGGCCCTCCGTGCGCGTCTCGGCCTTCGGGTACGGCTCGAACAGCTCGCGGAGGTCACCGAGCAGGTATGTCGGGCGCGACTCCTCGGGAGCCGCCAGAACCTGCTTGGCGCGATCGATCCCCGTCATCACCAGCGCAGACGGCATCCCCGCGCGGTTCGCCCCCAGGATGTCGGTGTCCAGCCGGTCGCCGATGAACAACGGGCTCGACGCGCCGAAACGAGCGACCGCCGCGTCGAAGATGGCGCGCTCGGGCTTGCCGGCGACGATCGGAAGCCGCCCGGTTGCGGTGTGGACGGCGGACACCAGCGTGCCGTTGCCCGGTGCTGTGCCGCGCGCCTGCGGAATGGTCCAGTCGGTGTTCGTCGCCACCCACGGCAGCTCGTCGTGACGCGGCCTCTGCTGGAGGGCGAACGACGCCTCGGCGAGATCCACCCAGCCGACCTCCGGCGCGAATCCCTGGACCACGGCGACGGGATCGTCGTCGGCGGACCGGGTGACCGTGAATCCGCCCTTCTCCAACTCGTGGGTCAGCCCATCGCCCCCGACCACGAGGACCTTCGATCCCGCGGGCACCAGACCTGTAAGCAGAGCGACTGCCGCCTGCGGCGAGGTGACGACCTCGTCGGGCGCCACCGTGAGCCCCAGCTCGGTCAGATGCGAGGCCACGGTCGCGTCGGTTCTCGACGCGTTGTTCGTCAGGTAACCGACTCGGATCGTCTTCTGAGCGCGATTGATGCTCTCAACGGCATATGGAAGCGCGGCAGGGCCGGAATACACCACCCCGTCCAGGTCGGCGAGCAACAGATCGACACCGTCGAGCGGAGTCGGGGTGCTCTCAGAGCGACGTGCCACCGTGGTCTCCCTCGGCAGGCGGCTCGGCAACTGCGCTGTCGGCATCCGTCTCGCCGTGCTTCTCCTCGCGCGTGTCGTCGAGGAGCTCTTCGATGATCTCGACGGTGTCCTCTCCCTCGGGGATCGCCGCCTGCTCGAGCGCGATCGTGGCCCGGTCCGACCGCTGCCACCATTGCTCGGCTTCGTCATCGTGACCGAGTTCTTCGAGCACCGTGGCGTACGCGTCGAACAACGCAGGACTCCACGGGAAGGCCCGCTCGGGGTCGAGCTGCGGGATCTGCAGCTCGGTGAGGGCGGCCTCCGGCTGCCCGAGATCCAGCCGCGCGCCCGACATCGCGATCGCGAGCTCGACCTGCACCGGGACATCGAGCTCACTCCGCGGGACCGAGCGACCGAGCTCGAGGGCGCGATCGGGCCGCCCGACGCCGCGTTCGCTGTCGACCATGAGGGGCAGCTCGTCGTTGCGCCCGGTCAGGCGCCGATAGGTGCGGAGTTCACGCAGGGCCAGCGCGAAGTCACCCGTCGCATATGCGGTGATCGCGACCGTCTCGCGGACGACACCGATCCGGCCGGCGCGCCGACCCGCGGCAAGCGCGTGCTTGTGAGCCAGCTCCGGGTCGTCGTCGATCAGGCGGCCGGCCATCACCAGGTGGCGAGCCACCCAGTCGGCGTTGTCCTTGCTGAGCGTGCGGAGCTCCGCGCGCGCGACCTTGTCGAGCTGCTTCGCTTCGACACTGTCGGGAATCGGCGGATCGTCGTGCCGCGGCCGCGAGTCGTCGTCGACGGCGCGGGGCGGTCGACGGTCGGCACCGGCCGGCGGACGCCCCGATCGAGCGGACGAGCCTCCGGAACGGATCGGCGCGCCGGCACGGCTAGGGGCAGCTCCCTCGCGCGGCTTCCATTCCCGCTTCGGAGCAGCTCCCTCCCGAGGCTTCCACTCCCGCTTGGGGGCGCCAGCACCCTCCCGCGGCTTCCACTCCCGCTTCGGGGCAGCTCCCTCGCGCGGCTTCCACTCCCGCTTCGGAGCGCCAGCGCCCTCCCGACGAGGTGCCCCGCCGCGACCCGAAGCGCCAGATCCGGTGCCGCCGCGGCCGGCCGCGCCCGTTCCTCTGCCGGAGGCCGCGCCGCGCGGTCCTCCGCTGCTTCGGGGCGCACTCGCTCGCCGCGGACGCTCCGTGTCGTCGGACGGATCGGTCATGGTGACTCCTGGTCTGCACGCCTCGGTGCGTCGTTCGTGAACGCAGTCGTTAACGCGAAATGGCCACCCGGCCCCGCTTTTCAGCTGGGACGGATGGCCATCTCACAAAGAAGTCCGGCGGTGTCCTACTCTCCCACAAGGTCACCCTTGCAGTACCATCGGCGCAGAAGGTCTTAGCTTCCGGGTTCGGAATGTAAC
>Ga0105240_10005846_pt1 | contig 18240 bp, 16 predicted proteins | sample KBSC54metaG_FD_80426 | JGI IMG/M metagenome (GOLD analysis project Ga0105240, IMG submission 80426) | Corn rhizosphere microbial communities from Kellogg Biological Station, Michigan, USA - KBS C5-4 metaG | ecosystem: Host-associated > Plants > Roots > Rhizosphere > Soil | place: Michigan, USA...
GCCGGGTGTCGACCACCTCCATGCCGACGAAGGCGTCGCCCACGGCGGCCAGCGCCTCATCGCGGCCCACAGGCTCGCGGCGCGCGGGGATGTCGCGCACGATATGGAAGGAGATCTCGACCTCGACGCCGATCATGTGCATCGACTTGCCGTCGAAGGTCGCCGGCGAGCTCACCAAGGCGTTGGCGAGCAGTGGCGCGCAGCTGGGATCGGCGGTCGGCGTCTTGGCCCCGACCTTCCAACCGGATACCGGGCCGGTGGCCTTGGCGACGCCGTTCTGGATGGCATAGACCGCCGCGCGATCCCGCAGCGCGAACGGGACCGGCACCTGCTTGCCGGTCCGACGGGCCTCCAGAAGGGCCTGCACCGCGTTGGCGATATCCTGGCTCATGCTAAGCTCCGCAAAACGATAAAACGGTTCCGGAGGGAACATGCCCTACGCCAGCGGCCGCGTCATTCACGACGCAGATGCCCATGTCATGGAAGTGCCTGGCTTCCTCGCCGGGCATCTCGAGGCCAGGTACCGCGACATCATCACCGACGACGTGCTGTTCCCGCGCGATCGGGGCCGCGGCCTGCACAAATTGATGAAGCCGGACGCCAAAAAGGGCGAGACCGACGAGACGCAGATCATGCTGCAAAAGAACTGGGATGCGTTGGGCTCCCATATCAGGGAGGACCGGCCGCGCTCGATCGACCTGCTGGGCTTCGCCAGCCAGCTCATGTTCACCACCCAGCTCCTGAATTTCTCGACATTGCTCGAGGGCCAGGGCGACGTCGACACGATCTACGCCGTCGCCCGCGCCCACACCCGCCACATGGTTGAGTTCTGCTCGGTCGACAAACGTCTGCTGGCGACCGGCTACGTGCCACTCGCCGATTTCGAGCGCACGAAGGCGGCCACGCGCAAGGCGATCGAGATGGGGGCCAAGGGCCTGATGATCCCGTCGCGCTGCCCCGACGGCCATTCGCCCAGCCACATCGGCCTCGATCCGCTGTGGGCCATGGCGCAGGAGGCCGGCATCCCGATCCTGTTTCATGTCGGCGGTGGCGGCGTGCTCTTGGAGAAGGCTTATTTCAACAATGGCGGGCCGCCGGTGCCCGACTTCCACGGCGGTGACGACAATTTCAAGTCGATCGACTACATGGCGATCGCCTATCCGCCGATGAAGGCGATGACGGCGCTGATCGTCGACAGGGTGCTCGACCGGTTTCCGAGCCTGAAGATCGGCTGCATCGAACAAGGTGCGTCGTGGCTGCCGGGCTGGATGCGCAACATGGATAGCGCCCATACTGCCTTCTACAAGAACGAGGAGCGGCTGCAGAAGATGTCGCTGAAACCCAGCGAGTTCGTGAAGCGCCAGATTCGCGTCACGCCCTATCCGCACGAGGACGCGGGCTGGATCATCGCCAACTCGGGTGACGAGGTCTGCCTGTTCTCCTCGGACTATCCGCATGTCGAGGGCGGGCGCAATCCGATCAAGCGCTTCGAGGCATCGATGGAGGCCGCGGGCACGACCGAAGCACAGAAGCAGCGTTTCTATTGCGACAATTTCATCGATCTCATGGGCAAAGGACTGGCGCTGTGACCTATTCGACATTGCTGACGGAGCGCACCGGCGCGGTCCTCAAGATCACGACCAACCGGCCCGAGGTGCTGAACGCGCAGAGCCGGATCCTGCTGGAGGAACTCGACGACGCTTTCAAAACAGCGATCGACGACGATGCGGTGAAGGTCATCATTCTCGCGGGCGCCGGAAAGCACTTCTCCGCCGGCCACGATCTCGGCAGCCCGCAGGAGATGGAAGACCAGAAGAAGACGCTGCTGGAGCCCGGCTTCAAGGGCGAGTACCGGCGGCTGTGGGAGCGCTTCTTCGAGAACACGATGCGCTGGCGCGACCTGCCCAAGCCCACCATCGCCGAGGTCCAGGGCTACTGCATCATGGGCGGCATGATGATCGCCTCGGCCTGCGACATCATCGTCGCCAGCGAGGACGCGCAGTTCGCCGACCGCGCGGTCGGCTGGGGCGGCGGCCACGTACAGTATTTCTCGATGCCGTGGGATCTCGGTCCGCGCAAGGCCAAGGAATATCTCTTCACTGGCGAGTTCATCGGTGCGGCCGAGGCCGAAAAGCTCGGCCTGGTGAACCGCGTGGTGCCGCGCGAAAAACTCGAGGCGGAAACGATGGCGCTGGCCCAAAAGATCGCCACGCGCGATCCGTTCGCGCTCAAGTTCGCCAAGGCATCGGTCAACGAGACGCAGAACGCGCAAGGATGGCGCGAGGCCATGGAAGGGTCGTTCAAGAACTACATGCTGACGATCCCGCACCGCATCGAGATGGGCACCTACGGCGCCGCGGCGCGCGAGAAGAACCCGAAGGATCGCTTCGGGGTCCTGAACAAGAAGACCTGATCAGCGCTTGGGCATGTAGACCGGTGGCGTGGGCGGCGCAGCACCGCCGTCGGCGAGGCGAAAGGACAGTGTGCCGACCAGCCGTATCGAGTCGTAGGCCTCGCGTCCCAGGGTGCCGGGCGTCGCGTCGAGATGCTCGACCTCGATCATGTAGTTGCCGCGCCACGGCAGAGGAAGAACGAGCGCGCCCTGCGCGTCGGTCTTCAACTCGCGCTTCCAGCCCGATTCGGAAATCAGCTCCAGCTTGGCCTTGGGTAGCGGCTGGCCCTTGTAGAAGGCCTTGATCGCGCCCGGCTTGCCCGCCGGCACGATGTCGAGCGCCAGTGACGGTTTGCGTTCACTGAAGTCGGGCACATAGCGCGCCGATAGGTGCCCCAGCGTGCGGGTGACCTTGTCGCCTTGCTTGCGTTGGTTCACCCGCGACTGCTTGGCCACGATGCTGTCGCCCATACCGCGGCGATTGATTACTAGTCGCATATATCGCTAGTGCACGCTGTATGATACATTTGCAGCCGAACGGCCGATAAAAGCAGGGCAATGATCAACCGACTTTCAGTGTCCTTTGCGGCCGTGCTGGCGGCTTCCGGCCTGACACAGGCGCAGGCGCAGGATCGACGCGTCACAGACCTTCCCTCTTATGAATCGCGGACCTGGACGGGCTTCTATGTCGGCGCTGCGTTCGGTGCCGGTACCTTGGTCGAGCGGCAGGTCTCGTCGAACGGCGGCGCCACGCTGACCGAGGATACGGCCGGCCAAGGCGTGCTGGCGTCGGTCTATGGCGGCTACGATTTCCAGGTAGTACCGCGCGCGCTGGTCGGCGTGCTGGTCGAGGGCACGTGGTCCGGCCTCCAGTCGAACGCGTCGGCCCAGGTGGCGGGTGCCAGTGCCAACGTCTTCACGCAACCCAATCTCGGCTTCAGCGCGCTCGTGCGCGCGGGCGTGCTGCCGACGCCGGGAACGCTGCTCTATCTGATCGGCGGCTACAGCGGACAGAACATCCATTCGAGCGGCACGGCGACGGCGGGCGGCGCCTTCGCGTCCTTTTCGCGTGACGACTTCTTCAATGGCTGGACGATCGGCAGCGGCGTCGAGACGATGCTGAGCCACGGCTGGTCGGCCAAGCTCGAGTATCGCTTCTCCCAGTTCGAGAGCCGCAACCTGTCGGGCACGACCTTCAACGTGCAGCCCTACGAACACGCGATCCGCGCGGGCCTCAGCTACAAGTTCGGTGCCGGCGCGGGCACACGCGACGAGGAAGCGACGTCCGTCGCCAAGGCCAACTGGACCGGCCCCTATCTCGGCGTGGCCGGTGGCGCGAGTTCTGCGGTCACGCGCACGACGGCCAGCGTCGGCGGCGCCAATGCCTCGATCGATGGCGGCGGCCAGAGCATGCTGGGCTCTGTGTACGGCGGTTACGACTATCAAATCGCCGACCAGGTGGTGATCGGCGCGATGGGCGATGCGAGCTGGTCCAATCCGCAATCGACGATGACGCTCTCGGGCGGCGGGGCGACAGCGGCAGTGACGGTGAGCCCCAGCATGTCGTGGAGCGTTCTGGGCCGCGTCGGCCTGCTGCCGGTGCCTTCGACCCTGCTCTACGCCGCCGCGGGCTATACTGCCGAACAGGTCGGCACGATGGCCATCGCCGGTGCGGGCGGCGGCACGGCCTTCCTGCAGAGCAACGACACCTTGAGCGGCTGGACCGTCGGTCCCGGCATCGAAACGGTGATCTTCGGCGGCTGGTCGACCAAGCTCGAGTATCGCTACAGCCAGTACGAGACGCGATCGATCCTGGGCGGCGGTATCAGCATCCAGCCATCAACGCACGCAGTCCGCGCCGGCTTCGCCTACAAGTTCGGCGTTCCCTGAACAGCAAGGACAACAGGCGCGCGATGGCCGGTCCACATCGAATGCCGATGGCAGCACATCCCTGGAGCGGCGGCTTCCGCTCGCTCGACCAGGAGCATGACCAGCGGATCGCGGACATCGACGGCACCGTGCCGGCCTGGCTGCGCGGCACCCTCTTCCGCAATGGTTCCGGCCGCAACGAGCTCGACGGAGAGTGGTTTCCGCACTGGTTCGACGGTGATGGCATGATCTCGGCCGTGCGCTTCGACCAGGGCAGCGTGCGCTTCGCCAACCGCTACGTGCGGACCGAAAACTATCGCGACGAGACCGCCGCCGGACGGATCACGCATCGCGGTTTCGGCAAGATGCGGCCGGGCGGCGCCCTCGCCAATGCCTTCCGCCAACCTGCCAACGTCTCCAACACCTCGGTGTTGATGCAAGGCGGCCGGCTGCTCTCTCTGTGGGAAGGCGGGCCGCCGGTCACGCTCGACCCGGCGACACTCGAAACCACGGGGTTCGAGACGTTCGACGGGCAGGTGAAGGCCTTCTCCGCGCATCCCAAGGTCGATCCGGCCACGGGCGAGATCTTCAACTTCGGCATCGACTACGGCCGCAGGACGACACTTACGATCTATCGGCTCGACACCGCCGGCCTGCAGAAATTCGCGCCGATCGTCCTGCCCGATGCGGTGATGAACCATGACTTCGTGCTGACCGAGTATCACCTGGTCTTCTGCATCGGGCCGATCCTGGTGCAGCCGGTGAAGATGATCCTGGGGCTGAAGAGTTTCGACGCCACGCTGCAGTGGGACGGTGGACGACCGACCCGCATCCTGATCGTGCCGCGCGACGGCAAGACGACCCCGCGCTGGGTCGAGACGGCACCCTTCTTCCAGTTCCACTTCGCCAACGGCTTCGAGGAGAGCGGCGGCACGCTCGTGCTCGACCTCGCCCGCTATCCCGACTACGCGACGATCGGCGAGGCGCTGCGATCCTACTGGAAGTCGGAATGGCCGGCCGACGGCATGGCGCGGCTGACCCGGTTGCGGATCGATCCGGCAGGCAAGCTCGAAAACCAGACGTTCGATACGGGCGTCGCCAACGAGTTCCCGTGCATCGACCCACGCCGGGTCGGCCGGACCTATCGTTACGCCTACATCGCGAGCAATCCCGCGGGCAACCGGATGGGTCTGCAGCAGCGCGTGACCCGCGTCGACTTCGAGTCGGGCGCCGTTACCTCGCACGACTTCGCGCCGGGCGGCTATGTCGGCGAGCCGCTGTTCGTGCCGCGCAGTCCCGATGCCGCCGAAGACGACGGCATCGTGATCACTCTCGTCTTCGATGCAACGACGCAACGGACATCCATTGTCGGCCTCGACGCCGCCGATCTCGCCCAGCGCCCGCTGTTCACGGCGCGGCTGACGCACCACATCCCCTATCCTCTGCACGGCACCTTCGCCCGTGACGTCCTCTAAAGCGGGTGCGCATCGGGATTGAGTTCGCCGCGATGGCGCAGGAAGTGCTCGGACGCGAGGTCGAGGAAAGTGCGGACCCTGCTCGAGAGATGATGCCGCGTGGGATAGCTCGCGTTGATGGCAAAGCCCACCGCGCGGTGGTCCGGCAGCAGGCGAACCAGCGTACCGGCCGCAAGGTCGGCTGCACCGACGAAGGTCGGTGCCATGATGATCCCGCGGCCCGCCAGCCCCATGGTGCGGATGACGGGCGCATTGTTGCTGACCAGGTTGCCCGACACCCTGACCGACATCTGCGCCTCGCCCGGTCCGATGAAATGCCATTCGTCGCCGAACGGATAGAGCGAGAAGCGCAGGCAGTTGTGCTGCTTGAGATCTTCCAGGCGGCTCGGCGTGGGATGCTTATCGAGATAGGACGGCGCGCAACACAGGATGTGATGCCACTCGGCCAGCTTGCGGACCACGACGCTCGAGTCGGGTGGTTGGGTGGCGCGGATGGCGACGTCGAAGCCCTCCTCCACCATGTCGATCTGGCGCTCGCCGGTGTTGAGGTCGACCGTCGCCTCGGGATGGCGGCCGAGATAGTCGACGATCACCGGCGCGATGAACGGAATCAGGTGCGTGCCGACATACAGACGCAAGGCGCCGCGCACCGTCGACTGCAGCAGGCCAGCTGCGGCGTCAGCATCCTGCAATTCCTCAAGGATGCGCGCGCAGCGCTCGTAGTAGATGCGGCCGACCTCGGTCAGGCTCACCTTGCGGGTCGTGCGGTTCAGCAGCCGCGCGCCGAGCCGGTCTTCCAGAGCCTGGACGTGATTGGAGACCATGGTCGTCGACATGTTCAGGCGCTTGGCGGCGAGCGAAAAACCGCCCGTTTCCGCGACTTTGGCGAAGACAGAGAGGCCAGTGAGCTGATCCATGATTATCCCGTATATCAGGATAATTATTCCATAATATCCATTATTATCAACTTTCCAGGGACAGCCTAAATACTCCGCGTCGAACGAGGAGTATCCGATGCCCATCCTGTCCTACGCCGCAGCCGTTGGCCTCAGCCGCACCGGACTGGTTCATATGCCCTCCAAGCCGGCGCTCAAGCGCACCGCAGTCGGCATCGCCCTCCTCGCCGGCCTCGGCCTCGCGACCCACGCCGGCTACGACTATTGGAAGGTCGGCCAGTACGAGGTGTCGACCGACAACGCCTACATCCAGGCCGACTACACCACGGTCGCCCCGAAGATCTCGGGCTACATCGGCCAGGTCCTGGTGCAGGACAACCAGAAAGTCGCCGCCGGCCAGGTGTTGGCGCGCATCGACGATCGCGACTTCCAGGTGGCGCTCGATCAGGCGACGGCCGACGTGAAGACGGCGGAGGCGGCGCTGGGCAACATCGACGCACAGCTCAACCAGCAGCAGTCGGTGATCGACCAGGAGAAGGCCGAGATCGCCCAGGGCGAGGCTTCGCTGTCCTACGCCAAGGCCGACAGCGACCGCTACGACCAGCTCATGAAGACCGGTTACGGCACCGTGCAGCGCGCCCAGCAGGCCGACACCGCGATGCGCGAGCGCACCGCCCAGCTCTCCAAGGCGCGCGCCGGGCTGATCGTCGCGCAGCGCAAGATCGACGTACTGACGACGGAGCACGCCAAGGCAGAGGCCCAGCGCGATCATGCGAGCGCGGTCCGTCACCAGGCCGAACTCAATTTGTCCTACACGACCATCACCGCTCCGGTGGAGGGCACGGTGGGCTCGCGCTCGCTCCGGGTCGGCCAGTACGTCCAGGCCGGCACCCCGCTGATGGCGGTGGTGCCACTGCACGCGGTCTATGTCGTGGCCAACTACAAGGAAACGCAGCTCACCCACGTGCGCAGCGGCCAGCCGGTCGAGGTCGATGTCGACGGCTTCCCCGGCGTGACGCTGAAGGGCCATGTCGACAGCCTGTCCCCGGCCAGCGGCCTCGAGTTCGCCCTTCTGCCGCCCGACAACGCCACCGGCAACTTCACCAAGATCGTGCAGCGCGTGCCGGTCAAGATCGTGCTCGACGACAACAGCCTCGAGGGCCTGCTGCGCCCGGGCATGTCGGTCGAGCCGACGATCGACACCAAGGCCCACAACTGATCGCGGCGGAGACGACTGTCATGGACACGCAAGCATCGGCGGTTCCCGTCAAGGTCTGGCTCGCCGTGATCGGCGCCAACCTCGGCGCCTTCATGGCGATCCTCAACATCCAGATCGTCAACGCCTCGCTGGCCGACATCCAGGGCGCCATCGGCGCCGGCATCGACGACGGCGGCTGGATCTCGACGGCCTATCTGGTGGCCGAGATCGTCGTGATCCCGCTGACCGGCTGGCTCGCCCGTGTCTTCTCCGTGCGGCGCTACCTGCTGGCGAACGCTGCCCTCTTCCTCGTTCTCTCTGCCGCCTGCGCGCTCGCCCAGAACCTCGGCCAGATGATCGTCCTGCGTGCGGTGCAGGGCTTCACCGGTGGCGTGCTGATCCCGATGGCCTTCACCCTGATCATCACGCTGCTGCCCGCCGCCAAGCAGCCGATAGGTCTGGCGCTGTTCGCCATCTCCGCCACCTTCGCGCCGGCGATCGGCCCAACCATCGGCGGCTATCTCACCGAGAACTGGGGCTGGGAATACATCTTCTATGTCAACCTCGTGCCCGGCACGGTGATGCTCGTGCTGCTGTGGCTGTCGCTCGAGAAGCAGCCCATGCAGCTCGGCCTGCTGCACCAGGGCGACTGGGCGGGCATCGCCACCATGGCGATCGGCCTCAGCGCCCTGCAGACCGTGCTGGAGGAAGGAAACAAGGACGACTGGTTCGGCTCACCCTTCATCGTGAAGCTGTCGATCGTGGCTGCCGTCGCGCTCGCGCTGTTCGTCTGGATCGAGCTCAGGAGCAGCCATCCATTGCTCAACCTGAAACTCCTGCTGCGCCGCAACTTCGGCTTCAGCACGGTGGCCGCCTTCCTGCTCGGCGTGGCGCTCTACGGCTCGGTGTTCATCCTGCCGGTCTACCTGTCGCGCATCCAGGGCTACAACGCCGAGCAGATCGGCATGGTGCTGGCCTGGACCGGCCTGCCCCAGCTCGTGCTGATCCCGCTGGTGCCGCGCCTGATGAAGAAGGTCGATGCCCGGCTGGTGATCGCCGCCGGCCTTGCCCTGTTCGCCGCCTCGAACTTCATGAACATCTTCATGACCGCCGACACCGCCGCCGACCAGCTCCTGTGGCCCAACGTCGTGCGCGCCATCGGCCAGGCCCTGGTCCTGACGCCACTGGCGGCGGTCGCGGCGGCCGGCATCGAGGCCGAGAACGCCGGCTCCGCCTCGGCGCTGTTCAACATGATGCGCAACCTCGGCGGCGCGATCGGCATCGCTGGACTGCAGACCTTCCTCACCAAGCGCGAGCAGTTCCATTCGAACATCCTCAACCAGTCGGTCTCGATCTTCGACGAGGCGACCCACGCGCGGATGAACCAGCTCGTGCAGTACTTCCTGCAACACGGCGTCACCGACACCGCGACCGCCACCAACAAGGCGCTGATGGCGATCGGCGGCCGCCTGCACCAGCAGGCGTTCACGATGGCCTTCGCAGACACTTTCTACCTGCTGGGTGCGGCGCTGGTCGTGGCCCTGCTGGCCAGTCTTCTGCTCAAGAAACCCGCCCATATGTCCGCGGGCGGCGCGCACTGATTTCGTTCACCGAAGGAGACGATCATGAAGCCCAGATTGAATGCCTACCAAGCGGCCCCCAACGCCATGAAGGCGATGGCGACGCTGGAAGCCCACGTGGCCAACAGCGGGCTCGACCCGACATTGATGGAACTCGTGAAGATCCGCGCCTCGCAGATCAACGGCTGCGCCTTCTGCCTGAACATGCACACGCACGACGCGCGCGCGAAAGGCGAGACCGAGGAGCGCATCTACCTGCTGAATGCGTGGCGCGAGTCGCCGCTCTACTCGGCGCACGAGCGCGCGGCGCTCGCCTGGACCGAGGCCGTGACGCTGATCGCCGACACCCACGTGCCCGACGCCGTCTATGAGGAGGTGCGTGCCGAGTTCGAGCCGGAGGAGCTGGTGAAGCTCACCCTCCTGATCACGACAATCAACGCGTGGAACCGCTTCGCCATCAGCTTCCGCTCGATCCATCCGGTGAAGGTCAAGGCGGCGGCGTAAACCTCAGGGCCGGAAGTGCTCCTGACCCGTGCCGCGATAGAGCACCTGGACCTGACGGCCGACGATCGCGGCGTGGGCCGCGAGCGCCTCGGGCGTGCAGTCCGCCGCCGGCCGCGGCTCGTGCTCGAAGTGATTGTAGGTGTCGACGCCGCGCACGAGCGTGGCGCTGTCCTTGATGCCGACCGCCTGCTTCACGTGAGTGGGGATATAGCGGATCGCAAAGCCGATGCGCCGGTCGCTCGACTTGTTGGGCTCCGACCCGTGCGCCAGCAGCACATGGTGCAGCGAGGCCTGGCCCGGCTCGAGAATCGCCTCGACGCCGGTGGCTTCGTCGACCTTGACGGCGATCTCCTGCCCGCGGCTCAGCAGGTTGTTCTTGTCGAACGTGTCGCGATGCTCGAGCTGCATGCGGTGCGTGCCCGGCGCGAACTTCATGCAGCCGTTCAGGAGGTTGGCCGGCGTGAAGGCCACCCACGCCGTCATGACGTCGGGCGAGCTCAGCCCCCAGTAGGTCGCGTCCTGGTGCCATGACACGAAGCCCGCGTCGGCGGCTTCCTTGATGAAGAAGCTGGTGCTCCAGCACAGCAGGTCTGGACCGAGCACATCCTCGACCGCATCGACGATCCGCGGATGGCGGATCAGGTCGTTCAGCCAGGTGAGATAGAGATGCGCCTTGTGCCGCTTGTCGCCCTCGATCGGCCCGCCGTTGGCGCGCTCGTAGGCTTCGAGCTTGCCGCGCAGGTCCAGCGTCTCGGCGGACGACAGCACGTCGATGGGAAAGTGGTAGCCGTCGCGACGGTACCGGGCGACAGCGGCGTCGGAAAGAACCTTCGGCATGGCGCCAAGAGTAGGAGCGCCCGGCCCGACCGGCAAGCGCGCTAGCGGCAGGCCTCGCGAACGGCAGGCCCGATCGTCTCGGCGAAGCGGCGCGCGCCACGGGCCGAGAAGTGGCCGTTGTCGGCGAAATCCGGCGGACCGAACGACTGCGGCGGCACGGCGATGCCCGTGTCGCCGAGATCCGCCGCCGCGCGCATCAGCCGCGCATTGAGACGATCGAGCAGGACCGGCACATCGCGGTCGCGCACCAGCGGCAGCCAGCCGTAGCGGCCCTCTCCAGTGAACGCCGCGCGGTTGACCAGCTGGCCGATCCAGACTGTGGCGACGCCGCGCTGGCGGTTGATGGCAGAGATCGTGCGCACGTTGCGCTCGAACAGCCCATCGAGGATCGGATCGTCGCCCTCGCCCGGCGGTCCATGCGGATCGGCGAAATACTGCACGGTGTCGACATTGGCGCTGACGAAGCGGGCAAGCACGGTCAGCAATGGCGATACCGTCACGTCCGAGCCGCCGATCCGGCGCACCTTCAGCGAATCGACCTGGCTCTGCAGGTGGAAATCGGCGTAGCCGGCATCGAGATTCGGGATGTGCGCATTGCGCAGGTCGTTCCAGCCAACGTAGTAGATCGCGCAACGCGGCCGGTGGCCGAATTTGTCCTGGTAGAGCGCGGTCTGGATGACGTGCTCGACGGTGGTGTAGCCCGGCACGCCGTTATTGACGACGACACTGCGGCCGCGGCCCAGCAGGTCATGCAGCCGGTCGCTCCAGGTGTCGCCCTCGCCGACGGCGATATCGTAGGTCGTCGAGCCGCCGTAGGTGGCGACCACGGTGCGACCGTCGAACGCATGCGGCCCAGGCTCACGACCGCGCGTGCCCGCCGACGTGTGGCTGATGACCAGGCCGGTCGGGCCGACGATGTGCAGAGAGGGAATCGGCACGACCTGCAGCAGCGGATGCCAGCGAAAGCGCGGTGCCTCCGCCTTGAGCGGCGGTAGCAGCGGGGTGGCCGAGCCCTGCGAACCGAGGCCCCAGGCGAAGTCGACGGCCGCCAGCACGATCAGGGTCCCGGCGATCTTCGGCCAGCGTACCAACGCGAGCGCCGCCGCCAACAGCAACGCGAGATGGAAGAAGTAGTCGGCGCGCGGCCCCCAGGCGAGCTGGCTGGCGAGCCGCAGCCAGATCGCCGCGATCGCGACGGCGATCAGCAGGACCAGCGCCACCGTCGCGGGTATGAGCCTCTCGAAGCGATAAGGCCGTCTCGATCCGAAATATGCCGCCAGCATCCCGTGTGAGCATAAGCCCGGACGCCGCCGGCCGGTACTCCTCGGCGCGGAAATTCCGCTCGTGAGTCCTCCGATCGTGGATTTCATCGGGGGCCGCTGTCACGCCCCGGCAACTTGACAGCCGCAGTATCCGCGCTCTCTCATCAATGCAACAAACGGGAGGAAACAATGGCTCACGTCGAACGTCGGGCATTTATCGCTGGCGCGAGCCTCGCCGCCGGCACCTTCATCCTGCCGCGCGTGGCGATCGGGCAGGCCGACGACCGGCCGACGGTCAACATCGCCGTCCAGCAGATCGCGACCAGCGCCTCGCTCGAGGTCACGCGCGAGCGCTCGAACGTCGGTGAACGGATCCAGGCGCCGATCTTCGAGAACCTGATCGCCCGCAACCTGCAATCGAAGCTGGAGCCCATGCCCGGACTCGCCGAAAGCTGGAAGCGCATCGACGAGAAGACGGTCGAGCTGTCGCTGCGCAAGGGCGTGAAATTCCACAACGGCGACGAGATGACGGCCGACGACGTGGTCTTCACTTTCGGCCCCGAGCGCTTCTTCGGCGAAGGCTACGACAACAAGTCGGACAAGACCCTGTTCACCACGGTGCTGGCGCGCGACAGCATCGAAGGCAAGAAGCTGCCGGCCGAGGTGGTCGGCATCGCCAAGCGGACCTGGCCGTCGCTCGAAAAGGTCGAGCCGGTCGACAAATACACCGTGCGCTTCGTCAACCGCGTGCCCGACGTCACGCTCGAGGGCCGCATCGGCGGTCCGGCCAGCGAGATCATCAGCAAGCGCGGCTTCATGGAGGCCAAGACCTGGATCGAATGGGCGCGCAAGCCGGTCGCTACCGGCCCCTACAAAGTGCGCGAGTTCAAGCCCGACGACACGCTGATCCTCGACGCCCACGACGACTACTGGGGTGGCCGTCCGCCGATCAAGACGATCCGCTTCGTCGTCGTCCCCGAAGTGTCGAGCCGCATCAACGGCCTGTTGAGCGGCCAGTACGAGATGATCTGCGACGTGCCGCCAGACCAGATCTCCACCATCGAGAAGAACTCCAAGTTCGAGGTCCAGGGCGGTCTCGTCACCAATCACCGCCTGCTGGTATTCGACAAGCATCATCCGCAGCTCGCCGATCCGCGCGTGCGCCAGGCGATCACCCATGCCATCGATCGGCAGGCGATTGTCGATAGCCTGTGGGCCGGCCGCACGCGCGTGCCACCCGGCCTGCAGTGGGAATTCTACGGCCCGATGTTCGTCGAGGGCTGGAAGGTGCCCGAGTAAGACCCGAAGAAGGCACAGGCGCTGTTGAAGGCGGCGAACTACAAGGGCGATCCGATCCCTTTCCGCGTGCTCAACAACTACTATACCAACCAGGTCGGCACGGCGCAGATCGAGGTCGAGATGTGGCGCAGTGCCGGCCTCAACATGCAGATCGAGATGCGCGAGAATTGGCAGCAGATCTTCGAGAACGACGGCAAGCGTGCGATGCGCGACTGGTCCAACAGTGCGGTTTTCAACGACCCGATCAGTTCGATCGTCAACCAGCATGGACCGCAGGGCCAGCAACAGCAGGCCAAGGAATGGTCGAACGACGAGATGAACAAGCTGTCGGGCACCCTCGAAGTCGAGACCGACATGGCCAAGCGCAAGGCCGTGTTCAAGCGCATGCTCGAGATCTGCGAGCGCGAGGATCCGGCCTACACGGTGCTGCACCAGACCGCGACCTTCACCGCCAAGCGCAAGGACATTCAGTGGAAGGCAGCACCCGCCTTCCAGGTCGACTTCCGCGCCGGAAATTTCCGCTGGAACCGCAGCTGATGATCGCTCGGTAATGGCAGAGCCGCTCGTTGCGATCAGGGATCTGACGGTCGATTTCGACACCGGCAAGCGCATCGTCCGCGCGCTGCATGGCGTCGACCTTGACGTGGCACCAGGCGAGGCCGTCGGGCTGGTCGGCGAATCGGGGTCCGGCAAGAGCGTCACCTGGCTGGCCGCGCTGGGACTGCTCGGCCGGCGCGCCCGGCTCGGCGGCTCGGTACGCCTGGCCGGCCGCGAACTGGTCGGCGCGCCCGTGACCGCGCTCGAGCAAGTGCGCGGCCAGCAGATCGCGATGATCTTCCAGGACCCGTCGAGCAGCCTCAATCCCGTCCATCGCATCGGCCGCCAGCTCGGCGAGGCGTTGAAGCTCCATCGCGGCATGGACGGCAGGGCGGCCGAAGCGGAAGCCGAGCGCCTGCTTGATCGCGTCGGAATCGCCGACGGACGGCGTCGCCTCGGCGACTATCCGCACGAGCTGTCGGGCGGCATGAACCAGCGCGTGATGATCGCCATGGCGCTGGCCGGTGAGCCCGACATCCTGATCGCCGACGAGCCCACGACGGCGCTCGACGCCACGATCCAGGCGCAGATCCTCGAGCTGCTGGGCGAGATCCGGCGCGACAGTGGCATGGCGATGGTGCTGATCAGCCACGATCTCGGCATCGTCGCGGAAAATACCGACCGGGTGTGTGTCATGTATGGTGGCCGCGTCGTCGAGGATGCGCCGATCGGCACGATCTTCGGCGCGCCGCGCCATCCCTATACCGTCGGCCTGCTCGCGGCGCTGCCCGAGCTGACCGGGCCGCGCCGGCGCCTCGTGCCGATTCCCGGTGTCGTGCCCGAACCGTGGAACCTGCCGCCAGGATGCAGCTTCGCGCCGCGCTGCCCGCTGGCCGGCGTCGACTGCGACGCAGGCCCGCCGCCGGTCGTCGGGCTCGAGGCGCATCATCGCGTGGCCTGCCTGCGGGTCGACCGGCCATGACACCGCCACTGCTCGACGTCCGGGGACTGGAGCGCGTCTATCAGGCGCGACGCGGCGCCTGGCCATTCGGTCACTCGGTGGCGCTGCGCGCCGTCGACGGCGTGTCCTTCACCCTGGAGGCCGGGCGCACGCTCGGACTGGTGGGCGAGTCCGGCTGCGGCAAGACCACCACGGCGCGGCTTGTGCTCGGACTGGTGCCGGCGACCGGCGGCGAGGTCAAGATCGCTGGCCAGCCGCTGCCCCGCGCCGGCACCGCGGAATGGCGCGGACTGCGACGACTGATGCAGATGGTCTACCAGGATCCGCTCGCCGCCCTCGACCGGCGGCTGGCGGTCGGCCGGCAGGTCCTCGAACCGCTCGCCATCCACGCCATCGGCCGGCCCGAAGAGCGTCGCGACAAGGCAATCGCCATGATGGAGTCGGTCGGGTTGGCCGCCCATCACTACGACCGCTTCCCGCACGAACTGTCGGGTGGCCAGCGCCAGCGCATCGTGCTGGCGCGCGCCCTGATCCTCGATCCGCAGCTCCTGGTGTGCGACGAGCCGATCTCCGCCCTCGATGTGTCGATCCAGGCGCAGGTCGTGAACCTGCTGCTCGATCTGCAGGCCCGGCTCGGCCTCGCCTACCTCTTCATCAGCCACGACCTGCGCATGGTGCGGCAGGTGAGCCACGAGGTCGCCGTGATGTATCTCGGCCGCATCGTCGAGCAGGGCGAGCCGGATGGTCTGTTCGCGGCACCCGCGCACCCCTACACCAAGGCGCTGGTGTCGGCGATTCCAGCGCCGACACGGACTTTATCCGAGGGATCACGCAAGCGCATGGTGCTGTCGGGCGAGCCGCCCAATCCGGTCGACCTGCCGAGCGGTTGCGCTTTCCATCCACGCTGCCCGTTCGCGGCCGAGCGCTGCCGCATCGAGACGCCGGCGCTGCGGTCTATGCCCGACAGCCGACGCGTAGCCTGCCACTTCGCCGAAGAGCTCGTCGGCAGGATGGCCGCCTGATGCTGCGCTATCTCGCCACGCGCCTGTTGCGCGCCTTGCTCACGATCTTCCTGGTGGTGACCTTCGCCTTCTTCGTCCTGCACCTGTCGGGCGATCCGGCGATGATGATCCTGTCGGTCGACGCGCCGCCGGAGTCGATCAAGGCCTTCCGCGCCGCCTGGGGCCTCGATCAGCCGGTGTGGATGCAATACCTTTCCTATATCGGACACGCGCTGACCGGCGACCTCGGCAACTCCATGCGCGACGGCCGCCCGGCACTGCAGCTCGTGCTCGAGCGTGTCCCCGCGACACTGGCCATCACGCTGCCGGCCTTCGCCCTGAAGCTCGGCCTCGGCATCCCCGCCGGCATATACGCAGCACTGCACCGCAATTCTCTGGCCGACCGGCTGACCATGATGGTCTCCGTGGCGGGCTTCACCGTGCCGAGCTTCGTGCTGGCACTGGTGCTGGTGCTGCTGTTCTCGGTGCGGCTCGGCTGGCTGCCATCGGCCGGCAACGACGGCCCGGCCAACGCCATCCTGCCGATCATCACCCTGGGCACGGCAGGTGCGGCGATCCTGGCGCGCTTCACGCGTTCGGCGATGCTCGAAGTGCTGGGCCAGCCCTACATCCGCGCCGCCTCGGCCAAGGGCCTGTCGTGGCGCCGCGTCGTCGTCGAGCACGCGCTGCCCAACGCGGCGATCCCGACCACGACGATCATCGGTTTCATGATCGGCACTCTGATCGCGGGCGCGGTGGTGGTGGAAAGCGTCTTCGCCTGGCCGGGCATCGGCCGCCTGCTGGTGGCCTCGGTCGCCAATCGCGACCTCGCCGTGGTCCAGGTCATCCTGCTGATGGTGGCGGCGACCATGGTCACGGCCAACATCATGGTCGACGTCATCTACGGCTGGATCGACCCCCGCCTGCGGAGCCCGGGCCATGTCGCTCGCTAGCCGCGCGCCGAGCACCGAGCCTGGGCGCCTCAGGCGCTTTCTCGAGGCGTGGCCGCCGCTCACGCTCGCCGCACTCGCCTGGCTCGCCGCCATGCTCGTGGTGGCGTTCGCGGCGGACTTCCTGGCGCCCTATTCCATCACGGCGCTCGACCTGCGCGCGCGGCTCGGTCCGCCGGTCTTCATGGGCGGTGGCTGGGCCCATCCGCTGGGCAGCGACGAACTCGGCCGCGACGTGCTCTCGCGGCTGATCATGTCGATCCGGCTCAGCCTGCTCATCGCCTTCTTCGGCACCATCATTGCCGCCACCGTCGGCACCGCGATGGGCTTCGTCGCCGCACACTTCCGCGGCAAGGTCGAGGCCGCGATCCTGGTGCTGATCGACTTCCAGGCCAGCATGCCATTCCTCATCATCGCGCTCGCGGTGCTGGCGTTCTTCGGCAACAACATGATCCTGTTCGTGATCCTGATGGGGCTGAACTCGTGGGAGCGCTATGCGCGCATCACGCGCGGCCTCACCATCTCGGCCAACGAGCAGGGCTACGCCAACGCCGTGCGCCAGCTGGGCGCGTCGAACCTGCGCATCTACGGCCTGCACCTGCTGCCCAACATCGCCTCGACACTCATCGTCTCGATGACCATCACCTTCCCCGAGACGATCCTGCTCGAGAGCGGCCTGTCGTTCCTCGGCCTCGGCGTGCAGCCACCGCTCAGCTCGCTCGGCAACATGGTGGGCTACGGGCGCGAATACCTGACGCGCGCACCGTGGATCATGCTATGCCCCAGCGCGGTCATCGTCCTGTCGACGCTGTCGATCAGCATCGTCGGCGACTGGCTGCGCGACCGCCTCGACCCGACCCTACGCTGAGAGTTGTCATGACCGATATTGCCTCGCATCGCGGCGGCGCCCTCCTGTGGCCCGAGAACAGCCGCACCGCCTTCGAGAACACGGTGAAACTGCCCGTCGAGCAGGTCGAGTTCGATGTCCATCCGACGCGCGACGGCAAGCTGGTGGTCCACCACGACGACACGCTCGACCGCACGACCGATGCCAGCGGGCCCATCGCACAGCGCGACTGGGCCGATCTCGCCAGGGTGAAGCTGAAGAACACCGACGGCGAGCGCATGCTGTTGCTCGACGAGGTGATCGAGATCTTCCGGCCGACGCCGATCCTGATGCGGGTTGAGATCAAGGCCGGCCCCGACCGCACGCCCTATCCCGGCCATGCCGCGAAAGTCGCGGCGGCCTTGCGCGAACGCAAGATGCTCGACCGCACGATCATGACCAGCTTCCAGCTCGACACGGTGCTTGCCGCCGCGGCCGAGGCCCGGCCGGCGAAACATGTCTGGCTGGTGCTGCCGACCCTGCAGGTAGATCTCGGCCTCGCCCGCGTGATCGCCGCCGCCAAGGCCGCCAACGTGCCGATGCTCGGCCTGCGCCAGAACGCGCTCGACGCCGACATCGTGGCCAGCGTCCGC
>Ga0105240_10005848_pt1 | contig 18237 bp, 14 predicted proteins | sample KBSC54metaG_FD_80426 | JGI IMG/M metagenome (GOLD analysis project Ga0105240, IMG submission 80426) | Corn rhizosphere microbial communities from Kellogg Biological Station, Michigan, USA - KBS C5-4 metaG | ecosystem: Host-associated > Plants > Roots > Rhizosphere > Soil | place: Michigan, USA...
AGGAGAAAAGCCCGAGAGAGATCGCATGAAGAACTTCGTGATTATCGCAGCGACCGCCATCGCGGCCCTAGCAATCTTTGCTCCGCACGCGGCCGCACAAGGATGCGCGATGTGCTACCAAAATGCAGCGGCAAGCGGAGCAAAAGGACAAGAGGCGTTGCGACACGGGATTCTGATTTTGCTGATTCCGGCGCTGACCTTATTTGGAGGAATTATCGCGGCAATCTATCGGCGCGATAATTTCACGGATTAGCGCGCAGCCAGCCCAGCGGAACGCAATCGGGACGCAGCGAGCATGCGGCCTACGGCAAGAAGCAACAATACAATATCAGGCGTGTTCGAGCTGCGTGAGGCGGAACGGATCGCCGATATTTTCGTGCAGGTCGACCCACAGCCGTTCCGGTTTTGAAAGAAATACTTCAACAACGCGCGGATCGAACTGCCGGCCCGAGAAACGGCGAATTTCATCGCGCGCAACGCCAATCGGCAGCGCCTTTCGATAAGGCCGGTCCGAAATCATCGCGTCCAGCGTGTCTGCCACTGCGAAAATTCTCGCGCCCAGCGGAATCTGTTCGCCTTTGAGCCCGCGCGGATAGCCCGATCCGTCATAGCACTCCTGATGCGACAGAACAATCTCCGCCGCCTCCTTTAAAAACGGAATCCTCTCAAGTACCGCAAAACCGATTTCGCAGTGCTTGCGCATGATCGCGCGCTCTTCGTCGGTCAGGGGACCCGGTTTGCGCAGGATGCTGTCCGGCACGCCCATCTTTCCAATGTCGTGCAAGAACGCACCGCGAGCGATATGCCGCAGCAGCCCCTTATCGACGCCCATCGCCTTCGCGATTGTGATCGTGAACGCCGTCACGCGCTGGCAATGGCCTTCGGTCTCCGCGTCCTTGGCGTCTAGAGCGCCGCCCAGCGCCTCCAGCGTGTAATCGTAGGATTGCTCCAGATCCTGAAGAGCAATCGAGAGTTGCTGCGTCCGTTCGGCCACAAGGTGCTCAAGATCGCTCTGATAGGTACGGTTCTCCAGGACGAGCGCCCGGTGCTCCAGCGCGCGCCGCACACTCAGGTGCAATTGGTCCTTCTCAAACGGCTTCAAAATATAATCGTAGGCGCCTGCACGAATCGCCTCCAGGGCAATGGAAATATCGTGCATCGCCGTAACCATAATGACGGGCACATCGGGATCCAGAACGCGCAATTCGGAAAGCAGTTTCAGCCCGTCCATTTCGGGCATAACGATATCGCTGAGGACCAGATCGAACGTATCATTCCGGAAAGTTTCAAGCCCTGCGCGGCCATTCGGGCAGACCGTGCAGTTATAACCTTGTGCCTGTAAAAGTGTGGAAACTACCTCACGAATTGCCTCTTCATCGTCCACTACAAGTATCTTCTCGTAATGTTCATTGCTGGGCATAGGGCACCATTATATGGCAGGGCACAGGCTTTCAATGGCCGCGTTGCCGTATGAAGTACTGACATGTTAGGTTCGCTTTGGCTTCGCAATAACCCTTGATCAGGCGGCCGCCCCAGGCAGGCGGGTCGTAACGCACAACCAGCGATCGCGATGCACCTCATGTCCAACACGGCGTTGCTTGCAGTCGTCTTTGTGGAAGCTTCCGCCGCAACTACCCTGCTCGTCGTTTTTTCACTTCTGGCCAACGATTTCCCGGCGCGCGTATTCCGCTATTGGCTTATTGGCTGGACGCTTTATGTCGCGCTCGAAGACATTCGCGTGTTCTCCCTCTGGCGCGGGGGCGCAGGCTCACCGGGCCTTGAGTTGGCGCTGTCGATGCTCGCTGCAACGTTTTTTCTTGCGGGAATCGTCGAGTGCGGAAGCCGCAACAAACACCTGAAGTATCTTTGGCCATGGGGCCTGATCGGAACCGCAGTTGTGGCGATTGTTTATATCGCCGGGAGAAAGCCGATCGCTGCCTGGAGCGAGTCTTCGCTTGAATTCGCGGTCTACGTGGCAGCTGGATGGATTTTGTGGAGAGGGCAAGATCGGCACAAGGGCTTCGGATGGAAGTTATTGGCGGCCACACTGATTCTGCGGGGATTGCACTCTGCAGACCGGCCAGACTGGGTGGCACAGAACTTCGGCATCTTTCGAACGGCATTCCAGAGCGTACTGAGCATATCGATCGGCGTAAATATGGCCGTGCTGGTGCTCGAAGCTGCGCGAACGAGAACAGACGATTTGAACGAGAAATTGCGCAGGCTGGCAATGATCACCGCAGCCTCGACGCAATCGCCGCAAGTGCAACAGTGCCTTGAAGGCGTATTGCAACACGTGACGGAAAGCCTCGGTGCGAGTCACGGCATTGTATTTTTGTTCGAAAGCGTCGGCGACACCAGCTCACTTGTAACGAAGACTTCGGTAGGTTTCGGCGAAAATGCGCTCAAATTGTGTGCGCGCGTGCCTGCCGATGAGAAGTGGGTAAAGCGCGTGTTGCAGCAAGATACGCCATTCGTGAGTTACGGCGATTCGGGCGATCTTTCCCTGGACCGGTGGACCGAAGCCGAGAGACTGGAGGCCCTTCTGTTGGTCTCCATACCGGGCAAGGAATCGCCACTGGGAATATTGGGAATCGGCTCGTCCACCGAGCATGTTTTTCAAAGCGACGAATCGCGCTTTGTAATCAACGTGGCAAATCTTCTGGGATTGAGCGTACAGAACGTGACGCTCTTCGAACATGCCGCCGCTTCACGCAAACAATGGCTCGACACATTCGACTCAATCGACGATTTGATCTTGGTTCATTCGCTCGAAGGCAAAATCGTGCGCGCAAACCGTGCACTGGCGGAGCGTGTCGGCTTCGAGCCTTCGGCGCTGATCGGCCGATATGTGCGTGACGTTCTGCGCCAGGGCACAACCGGATGGAGACGGTGCCCTTACTGCGAAGGTATCGCCGGCCGTGCCGAAGAAACCGACCCGAGCTTTGGAGGTTATTTCCTGGCCTCCGATTCCGCGTTTCACGATTCGAGTGGCGTGCGCCTCGGTACGATTCATGTTCTCAAGGATTTTACGAGCCGCAAGCAAGCGGAAGACAAATACCGCATGCTTTTCGAGAAAGGACACGAAGGCGTATTCATTTCCACGCCCGATGGCGCGCTCGTCGATTTCAACGACTCGTTCATGCGCATTTTAGGCTATGAAAATCACGACGAGCTTTGCCGAGTTCCCGCACGCGATATTTATGTGGATATCACCGACAGGGACCGATTGAGGCGTCTCCTCCACGAATACGGCGAAGTGGCAGATTTCGAGTTTCAGTTCCGGCGCCGCGACGGAGAAATACGGACGGCGCAAGAATCAAGTTTCGTTACCCGGGATTCCTCCGGAGCCATCGTCGCTTACCAGGGATTTTTGCTCGATATTACCGAGCAAAAGCGCGCGGAAATGGACATTCGGCAGCGAAACCGCGAATTGCTAGCGCTCAATGCCATCGCCGAGATGCTGGGGAATTGCGCTCACTTGGAAGACGGGCTTAATGGCGCCCTGTTGAAGGTCAACGAACTCTTTTCATCCGATGCGAGCGCTGTGTTCTTCCTGGACGAAAACACGCGATTGCTGAGGCTATTCGCGTCCGTCGGGTATCTCTCGCATGAGCCGCGCAAAAACCCCGTGATTGAACTCTCGTCCACGCTCATCCAGCAGATGCGCGATGTGCGTGCCACCGTGATTTCCGGATCGGCAAACGCGCTGCCCGAGGCGTTTCGCCAACTTCAGCGCGAAGAAGGCATACACACTTCCCAATTCGTGGTGCTCTGGTCGAAGGGACGCATGATGGGCGCGCTCGTCGTCGGCAGCAGGCAGTCTCGGCAGTTTTCCACTGCGGAGCTGACCTTGCTCGCCGCCGTCGCGAACCAGATCGCAACTACGATCGACAAATCACTATTGCTAAACGAGACTCGCGAAGCTTACGAAACCCTCCGTCTCACGCAGGAACAGCTTCTGCAGAGCGAGAAGATGGTTGCGGTTGGGCAGTTGATCTCAGGTGTTGCACACGAGCTAAACAATCCGCTGACTGCAATCCTGGGCTATAGCCAGCTTCTGAAAACCGACGAATTCACCACTCCGCGCGGGGCCGAGTACGTGGGCAAGCTTTATAAGCAGGCGATGCGCACGCATCGAATCGTGCAGAACCTGCTCAGCGTCGCTCGCCAGCACAAACCGGAGAGAACGCAAGCTCAACTGAACCAGATATTAGACGATACCATCGCGCTGCGCGAGTACGATATGAAGCTCAATAATATTTCCGTGCACCGCGATTTCGACCCGAAGCTGCCGATTACAGCCGCCGATCCTCACCAGTTGCAGCAGGTTTTTCTAAACATTCTCAACAACGCTTTCGATGCTATTCAGGAAAAAGGGGCAGGCGGCGATGTCTGGATTCGCACCAGTACGAGCGCTGGACGCATCGCAGTGAACATCACAGACAGCGGTCCGGGGGTAAAAAACCCGCACAAAATCTTCGATCCGTTTTATACGACGAAGCCTGTCGGCAAGGGCACGGGGCTCGGGTTGAGCATTTGCTACGGCATCATCAAAGAGCATTCGGGCGAAATCCTCGTGAAGAACTCGCCTCCTCGGGGCGCTACCTTCACGATCTATCTTCCCGTCGCGCAGCCTTCGACCGCGGCGGCCGAACCTGCTTTGGGCGTCACACAAGCCGCCAGCGGAAAAGTGCTGCTCGTGGATGACGAAGAAGACGTCTTACAGCTCGAACGCGAAATTCTGATCTCGCATGGGCTCACCGCAAGCATTGCGCGCGGTGCGGGCGAAGCAATCGATATCCTGAAGAGAACCCCGGTCGATGCGGTGGTTGCCGACGTGAAGATTCCAGGAGAACTATCTACGCTTGACCTCTACGACTGGATCGGAAAACATCGGCCCGAGCTTTCCACGCACGTTGCATTCACGGCGGCCGATCCGAATGTCGATAACATCGCTAAGCAGATGAAGACATCCGGCTGCGCTATCTTAACGAAACCCTTCCGAATTGAGGAATTCTGGCACGCCGTTCAGAAACTGCTGAGCGCGGAAATTGAGGCGCCCGCTCGTTCATAGCGCCTGCACTTCTCACATTCCAGTTCCGTTTCGCCTGTTCATTGCCTGGCCCTCGTTGCGCTTCGGGCCGCCCTGCGGTTTTCGTTGGAACGCGGTAAAACCTGTTATTCTTGCCTTCTGGGGCGTGTCCAGAAGCGGAGGCAAGCATGAAGCGGATTGCAGTTTTGCTCTCGCTGCTCACCTTGGCGATGGCGGCAATAGGCGCGGGATTGGCCTTGCCGGCCCAGGAATCGCCCTACGTAGCAGGCGGCTCGGCGGCGGATAAGCAGCTCGCCGGCCAGACAAGTCCCGCATTCCTGCAGGCCGCCGACGAAGTGCTCGCGAACATGAGCAAGCTGATCGACCTTCCTATTAAAGAGCCGCTCAAAAAAAGCCTTCGTTCCAAAGATCAGATTCGGGCGTTCATCGAGCAGCAGGATAAGGAAGACAAGGATCAGGCGCAGAAATACGCCGATGACAAAACGATGGAAGCGTTCGGCCTGATCCCGAAGGGATTTCCGATCGATTCGTTCATGGAAGATGTCCTTACGGATCAGATCGCCGGTCTTTACGACCCTAAAGCGAAGGAATTCTATATTGCCGACTGGATTCCCGTGGATGAGCAAAAGGAAGTAATGGCGCATGAGCTCACCCACGCTCTGGAGGACCAATCTTTCCATATCGATCCCTGGATTAAAGCGGCGCGTCCGAATGACGACGGCGAACTGGCCCGCGATTCGGTAAGCGAAGGCTCTGCAATGGCTGCGATGGTCGATTACGATCTCGAAGACATGCATCGCTCTGTGCGGGACTTGCCGGACGTCTCAGCCCTGATCCAAGCCAGCGCCGTGGGTGAAATGGACAAGGACCCTAAGCTCTCGAAAGCGCCGATCTACATTCGGGACAGCCTCATCTTTCCTTATTTGGCGGGCGTCACGTTCACCCAACAATTCTTGAAGGCGCATGATGGCTGGCAGGATCTTCATCTGATCTTTGAACATCCACCCGTCTCGACACAGCAGATCATGCATCCTGAAAAATATTTGGCTGACGTGCAACCGGTCGCCATCAAGTTGCCGGATTGGAAAGCTGTTGCACCCGCCGATTGGAAACTGCTTGAAGAAAATGTGATGGGTGAATTTGGAGTGGAAGAGCTCTTAAAGCAATTTCTCGGCGAGGATGCCGCTAAGCTGACTTCGCCTGGGTGGACCGGAGACCGCTACGCCGTATTTGAAGACAGCAAGGACAAGACGCTCCCAATCGTATTTGTGTTGGATACGGACAGTGAAGAAGATGCCGCTCGCTTTTTTGGCCAATATAGTTCCGCGCTCGAAATGAAGTACCAGACGCGAACGCATTTATTACGCCAGGCGAATTTCTTTGGATTCCAGACGGATGGCGGCAGCGTTTTCGTGAAGCATCAGGGCACGCAATGCCTCGTCGTGGAAGAGGCTTCGCGCGATACGTTTGACAAGATCGACCAGGCCATCACGTGGCCGCCGCCTGTGCCGCCTGCCGCGCCAACGAGTCAGGGCGGCGGACTTGTCGAAAACGTTAAGAGCGCTCCTGCTCGTAATGCCGTGCTCGCTGCGTTAAACTGAGCGAACCTTGAAATTCAAGGCATCGCTATGCTGACGCTATTCCCGCGCATTCGGCCCAATCCCATAGCGCCTCCCCCTCTGCCTTTAGAGCCGCCGCCCGCACCTGAACCAAGGGCTGCCGAACCCGCGACCGACATAGTTCCGCTCAGCATTGAAGTCCCTACGGATGCCGCGAGCGACGCTGCCGAAATTGTAGGCAGCCTGGTTTCCACAAACAAGACTTCGACCGTTAAGAACGAGGTTGATGGTAGTGCAAGTACTTCCGTCAGCGATTCCGATGTATTTGGCGCCTTTCTGTCGGGGATGGCGACCGGGAACCCTGAGCCATTCATTGTGGAAATTACAGCCCAGCCCGCAGCGCCTGAGCCGAAGGAGAAATCGAAGCTGGCAGACGATGTATCGCTCGGGCTACCAGAACGCAGCGCCGAAATTGCGGAGCCGATTATAGCGGCTTCTGAGAAACAGTCCGCATCCGACGATGGAAGCTCACCCGATAACACCCTTGCGCCAGATCGAAATTCAGAAGCCGTTTCTGAGGTTGCTGCGCAGGAAGACGCCGCCAGCGTCTCACCAGAGTTAGTCGTGGCAGCCGCGAATATTTTTGACGAGCTTGACGTCCTGCATGAGGCGGCAATCGCCTCTTTATCGCCGGATCAACCATCCAGGCCGTTCGCGTCCGCGACCAACACGATCTCTACCAATGAAATCCAGAGTGGGACGACAACGGACGCGGCAATCGAAGAAGTTGAAGAAAAAACCGCTGAGGAAGTCTCCCGCTTCACTACCCCTTTTCCGAGCCCGGAACCGGAGTTGATAGCGGCACAGGCACCCGCGACCGACGTACGTGCAGCAATATCAGACGCAGCCAGGATCGGCGAACGTTTGCCTGAGAAACCGGCAACTGCCGACGTTACGCAGTCAGCGGTCGCAGAATCCGTAAGTGAAGATTCCGTAGGTGAAGATAATTCGGCCGCAACAGCAGCTCCTCAAATTACGGCGCAAGAACCTATTGCAGATTGTACGCAGGCTGCCGCACACCAGACTGAGTCGTTCGTAAAACCGGATGTGGAAAGTCATGGAAAGCCGCAAAGCGCTGCGATGCCGGCCGCTCAGCCAAGCGGACCGCGTGAGGAAATTCATTCAAGGCCTGCCGCACGCTCCTCGCCGCCACCACCGAAGCCGAGGCGCGCCAAGGGAACATTCTTTGGTCTTGCCCGCGTGCCCGAACCGGAAACCATGGACGATTCGGGCGAGGTGGAGGCGTATGCTTCAGCCGCCGCGCAGGCTCATCTTGACGCAATTGACGATACGTTTGTGGCACATGCACAGCTTCTATTGAAGGGTCGCGAGCGCGGCCGCGTTCTCGACATTGGCACCGGACCCGGCCAAATCGTGATCAAACTCGGCTACCGCCTTACGCGCTGGAAGTTCGTTGGCGTTGATCGCTCACCGACGATGATTGAAAAGGCGATGCAGAGTCTGGCCACGGCGGGCGAACTGGCTGGCCGCGTGGAATTCCGCATCGCGGATGGCAACGCGCTCGATTTTCCCGATAAGAGCTTCGAGATGGTCGTCTGCAATTCGGTGCTGCATCACGTCCCCGACCCCCAGAGGCTTTTCGCCGAAATCGCGCGTGTAGTAAAACCCGGCGGGGCGATTCTCCTACGTGACCTGCGCCGTCCTTCGCGGCCCGGCTATGCGCTTCACGTATGGAAACACGGCAGGCATTACAGCGGCGAAATGCGGCGCCTTTTCACCGCATCCGTGCAAGCCGCATACACTGAGGAAGAGCTACAGAAGATGGTGGGTGCGTCACCGCTGCGCGATGTCCGGGTATTCCGCCACGGCAAGACCCACATCGGCTTCGAGCGAGCCATCTCGATTCCCGCAGCGAACAAGAAGTAGCTGCCTTCTGCCTTTCGCCATACAAGTTAGCGTTTCGCCCCGAAAAACTCCCTGAGCAGAGCGGCGGATTCATCTGCCAATATGCCGGGCGTCACATCAACTCGATGGTTGAGCCGGGGATGATCCAGCACAGAAAAACACGATGTCACCGCGCCGCCTTTCGGATCGTCCGCGCCGTACACAAGCCGGCTGATGCGGGCCTGAATCATGGCGCCCGCGCACATCGCGCACGGCTCGATCGTAACGTAGAGCGTAACGGGACCGAGGCGATGATTCCCGATCTCTTTCGCCGCGGCACGGAGCGCGACCATTTCTGCATGTGCGGTGGGATCGCAATCCGCGATCGTGCGATTCCCTGCTGCGGCGATCACCTTCCCATCGGCGACGATCACTGCGCCAATTGGCACTTCGCCGTGCCGCGACGCCTCCGCCGCCTCCGAAAGAGCCAATTGCATGAATGCCCTATCGTCGCTAGTTGTGTCTGTATTTGCCACGAATCGCAGGATACCAAATGCGGTGAGCACCGCCGCCATCGACGCGCGTTAAATCTCGCTAAAAGCCTTCTTCATCGCCGCCGATGTCTCGGTTAGCGCCTCGTCCATCGATGTTGAACGCAGATCGACATTATTCGGCTCGGCCTGAATCGGTCCGTCATAGCCGATCTTCACCAGCGCATCGAGAAAACTTTTTACCGGAATCACACCGGTAGCGGACGGCAATTCGCGCTGTCCGTCATTGTACTGGTCCAGCGTCAGTCCAAGCGGAGCGTCGTTCAGGTCCACTGTTATGACGTCCGAGCCACGCAGCGAGAGAATGTCATTCGCCGTTTCCTCCGCATTGAACCAGTGCCAGCTATCGAGCCGGAAGCCGACATTATCCGTGCCGATCGCGGCAATCAACTCTTTCATTTCCGCCATGCAGTGAATAAACGGCTGCTTCGCCCGCGTTCGCGAACTGCGGGGAGCAACATACTCAAAACCAAGCCGCTGTCCGCGATCCGCAAGGATTAACGCGCATTCGCGCATTCGATAAGCATGTTGGCGAAAATTCTGCAGATACGTCAGTTCATTGCTTGCGGGCGCAAACCATGTGCTGACGCGCATCACACCGGCTCGCTTAAGAGAATCGGCCGTTGCGGGCAACTTCTTCAGCGAATCGCTAAATGACGCCTCATCCCTCCGAAAATCAACCGGCAGTCCCGCCGCACCGAATTTGAGATGACTCGTCTCCATCTTCTCCTGCAGGCGCTTCAAATCGTCATCATTAAGCGAGGCAAAATATTCTGCACTGGGATCGATCCCCTCAAATCCGTATTTGACCGCCAGGTCTACCGTCTCCGGCAGTGTTTGATGGAAAGGGCCTAAGAGTCCGATCGCCAGGTTTGAATAAAACTTTCGCTGTGCCTGCTGTGTATTCGACGCATGCGCGGCTGCGTCCGCGGGCAGCGCCGCCAATCCCGCCGCCGCACTCGCCGTCAAAAACTGCCGCCGATTGAATTGCTCGCTCATTTCCCTACCCGCCCCGATATATCACCGTTCGATTGCGCAAGCAATCGATTGTCGCAAGCTCCGCTCGCAGCCTCGCGCAAGTTCGTATAAGATGGCGTCTCAAAAATAATCGAGGAAAAATGGAGCTACGCAAGGACCCTATCACCCGTAGTTGGGTCGCCGTTGGACATCCCGAACGCACCGCCGACCGCGGGGGCCCTTGCCCGCTTTGTCCTGAAAACCGCCTCGAAACGCACCCCCTGCTTTCGCTCCCATCCGAGGGACGATGGAAGGTCCGCGCCTTTCCCCACTTGCGGCCGATCTACCGCGTCGAGGGGGATGTCGACCGGCTCGCAGACGGTATTTACGACCGCATGGCTTCGATTGGAGCCCACGAAATCATTGTCGAGACTCCGGACCACGGCGCTGTACTCGGACAGTTGCCGGATGAAGATATCGAGCTCGTCTTACAAGCTTATGCCGCGCGCATCCTCGATCTGAAGAGGGACTCGCGCTTCAAATATGTCACTGTCTTCAAGAATGTCGGCTTGCAGTCCGGCGAAGAATGGCCGCACGCACATTCGCAAGTCACCGCCACAACGTTCGTCCCGCGCCGCATACTCTATGAGCTTCGCGCAGCCCGTCTTTGGTATGAAGATCACGAGCGCTGCGTCTTCTGTGACATCATTCGGCAGGATATTCGCCAGAAATCGCGGATTGTCGATGCCGTGGGCGATTACTACGCGTTTTGCCCGTATGCTTCGCGCGTGCCCTACGAAGTCTGGCTCATGCCCCGCACGCATAATCATCAATTCGAATCGCCGCTCGAGGGTGAAAACCGGCGGCACCTCGCCTCATTGCTCGGACGAACGCTTCGCCGCCTTGCGCAAATCGCAAGCAGTTATCACATGGTGCTTCACACTGCGCCAAACACCGCCCAGACCAAAGGCGAACTCAACGACTATTGGAAGACAATCGCCGGTGACTATCACTGGCACATTGAGATTCTTCCGATCGTCGAGAAGACCAGCAGGTCTTACAGCATCAAGGAAGTCTATTTCAACGGCACTCTGCCCGAAGAAGCGGCTGACAGATTGCGCCAACTCAACCCGAGCCGATGAAGTCCGCAGCCTGCAGATCGTTGAAGAGCCAGCGCGGCGGCATTTTTTCCCGCTTGCTGTTTTATCTTTCCCTCGTGCTTTTTTGCTTTTTCATTTACATCGTCAGGCATCCCATTCTCCGGCTGGCCGGCGGATTCTGGGTTGTGGATGAAGCGCCTAAGCCGTCCGATGCCATCGTTATGCTTAGTGATGACGACTACCAAGCCGATCGCGCCGCGCATGCTGCCGAGCTTTATCGAGCCGGGTGGGCTCCGCGCGTGATCGCCAGCGGCAGGCTCTTGCGCCCCTATGCCGGCGTCGCCGAGCTCGAAGAGCACGATCTGGAGTCTCGAGGTGTGCCGGCAAACGCAGTCGTGAAACTCCCCGGCTCAGATCGCAATACTCGGCAGGAGTGCCAAAACATCGGCCAGTTTATTTCCACGCATGGCTGGAAGCGAATCCTCTTGGTCACATCGGATTACCACACTCGACGCGCACGTTATATTTGCTCTCGCGTGTTGCCGTCAGGAACGACGCTGATTGTTTCGGCCGCGCGCGACACCGACTACGATCCCCAGACCTGGTGGACAACGCGCCAGGGCATGAAAATGTTCTTCCAGGAATCTTCCGGCATGGCCGTGGCGATGTGGGAGTTGCGGCATACCGACGTACAGACCGCCGATGCGTCTCTGCCCTTCGATCCCCGCTCTCTGTTGCCGCATTGAAAAAAATGGGTTGACTCTTGGTTTACACCCCTTGCTGTGCGTACTATAGTTCCTGCATTCTTCTCGGTGATGGTCGTCCCCGGCACGGCCTCCCCTAAACTGATGGAGGAAAACATGTGGCGCAAGAATCAAGAACCACAAACGCCTGCACCCGTGCCTGCGAAAAATCAGCCCGTGAAAGCGGAAGCAACCAAACCGCTGCCACCCAAACTCGACGCGAGCACATCCGAAAAAAAGCCGGAAGTGAGCCAAGCCCTATCGTCCGCGCCCGTTGCAGCAACGCCCGCGCCGAGTGTTCCGGCCATGGCAACACCCGCTTCCACCCCGGTTACAGCTACGGCCGCCGCTCCCGCTCCGCTGCCGACGAATGTCGATTCCCGTATCGGTTCTGGGCTCAAAATCCGCGGCGAGATCACCGGAAGTTCGGACATGTATATTGACGGCGATGTTCAAGGCAAAGTGCGCGTCGGTTCGGGACGCCTGACCGTGGGCCCGAGCGGCCGCGTGCAAGCCGATCTCGAAGCCCGCGAGATCATTGTGAACGGCAACGTCGTAGGAAATCTCAAGGCCGCGGACCGCGTCCAGCTCGGGTCCACCGGCAGCGTCCAGGGCAGTGTGGTCACGCCGCGCATTGGCATCGACGATGGAGCGCGCCTGCGCGGTAACGTCGAGACCGCGTCCAGCGGTGCCGCCGGGATCGCGAATGCAAAACCGGCCGAGAAGGAAGACCACCGTGCCTTGGTTGCGACGAAGGGTGAATAGCATATGAACTGGATGGCAAAAGCGCGCGGCGTGGCAACTGCCGCAGCGGCGGTCCCGAGCAAGCCCGGGCCCGCCGTAGCTTCATCCGCCACAACTCAGACGTCCACGGGCCGTACGTCAAACGGCCTGAAGGAATTTCTCTGGCTGCTCAGTGACATTAAGCGCGGGCGCATCCTCGATCTCTGCCCTGCCACCCAATCCACTCTGAATTTCTTTATCGAAAAGGGATATCGAATCTCCGCCGAGGACATGCTAAGAACCTGGAAGCATTTCCTCAATGAGGAAGAGGAACGCATGCGTGACGTTCCGGCGGGCGAGCCGGTTGACCGCATTTCGAAAGCGGAACTCGGCGCGAAATTCCTCGAATCGAACCTGAACTATCCGGCTGAAAGCTTCCACGGAATTCTGGCGTGGGACTTCTGCGATTATTTCGACCCGGAAGTTTTGCCTCAGGTCATGCAGCGCATTTACGACATTCTCCACCCCAATGGCGCCGTGCTCGCGATGTTCCATAGCCGCCCGAAGGAACGCTTTTGCAATTATCGTGTGGTCGACGGGCAAACAATCGAGCCTGTCGCCGCGCCCACCGTGGCCGTTCACACGCGCGTCTTTCAAAACCGCGAAATTCTCGACCTATTTGATAAATTCCGTTCGTCAAAGACGTTTGTCGGCCGCGATCAGGTCCGCGAAGCCCTGTTCCTGAAATAATGCCGAGCGCAGTGTAATCAATCGCGCATATGCGCTATGCCGGTTTGCGCGCGTTCGTTTAGCCTACTTCCGCCGGCCGTGGCTCTCACCGCGCCGGAATAGGGCTTTCCATTCCGATCGTGTAAAATGCTGTCCTATGAAACTCGCCGGCGCATTCGCCCCTGTCACTACGCCTTTCAATCCCGATGGCAGTGTCGCGCACAATCGCCTTCGTGAAAATCTTGCGCGCTACAATACGACGCGTCTCGCAGGCTACGCCATCAATGGATCGACCAGCGAATCGGTCCTTCTCCGCTGGGACGAGGTCTATCGCATCTGGGAAACGGCGAAGGAAGCAGCCGCTCCATACAAGACCCTGATCGCTGGCGCAGGCGCTGAAGCAACCGACGAAACCATCGAGCACGCGAATCGAGCCGCCGAAATCGGTTACGACGTTGCGTTGATCCGAACTCCCAGTTTCTACAAACCCGCGATCAACGACGAAATGCTCGCCGCGCATTACCTGCGCATCGCGGACGCCGTCCGCATTCCCATCATGATTTATTCCGTGCCCGTTTTTACGCACGTCACCGTGAAGGCGCCTTTGGTCGGACGCCTCGCGGAACATCAAAATATCGTTGGCATGAAGGATAGTTCCGGCGACGTGGAAGAGATCGGCAATATCAGCGCCGCAACTCCGAAGGATTTCCAGCTACTTTGTGGCTCCGCGGCGACTCTCTACGAATCGCTGAAGCGAGGCGCAGTAGGAGCAATCGTCGCTGCGGCCTGCGCTTTTCCAGAACTTTTCGCCGAGATCTGCGAAGCCACGGCTGCCGGTGATGACGAACGCGCGCGTTCGCAGCAGCAGAGGCTGGTAGCGCCGGCAAAGCTGCTCGTGCAGTGCGGCATTGCGGGCCTGAAATACGCGCTCGATCAACTCGGCTATTATGGCGGAGCGCCGCGCCTGCCGCTGTTGCCGCCGGGCGAAGCGGCGCGCCGTTCCATCGATGAAATGGTCGCAGGACTCGTTTCGAAATCCGCGGCATAAACGCTGAACCGCAAGCTTTGAAATCTAGAGCTGTGCCAGCGCGCGATGTACGAGGCTAATTGCGATCGAGCCTTCCCCCACGGCAGACGCCACGCGCTTCACATTTCCTGAGCGAACGTCGCCCACAGCGAAAACTCCCGGCAGGCTTGTCTCCAGCATCTGCCTGGGACCGGCAGTCGCACTCCGCACGCCTTCCGCGGCCGCGTCGACGTCCGGTCCTGTCAGAATGAAACCTTTGCCATCCAAGGCAACGCACCCATGCAGCCAATCGGTTCGCGGCGATGCACCGGCCATGATAAAGACGTGGCGAATGTCTGCAGTAGCCGTTTCGCCCTTTCCATCGCGCCACGTAACGGACTCAAGGTGATTTCCGCCATCCAGACCTGTGATTTCCGTTCTGTAATGCAGGTCGATAGCAGGGTTCTGTTCGATGCGTTCAATCAGATAACGCGACATCGTGTCTGAAAGCTGATCGGAACGAACGAGCATATGGACCCTGCTTCCCGTCTGGGAGAGAAAAACTGCAGCCTGACCTGCGGAATTTCCTCCGCCGATAACCACAACGTCTTCCCGCTCGCAGAGCTGCGATTCCATGTAAGTCGCGCCGTAATACACACCCTGCCCTTCGAATTTATGCAGACTGGGTATCGGTGGCTTATTGTACTGTGCGCCTGTTGCAATGATGATAGTCCGCGCTGAGAGCGCTTTTTCGTTATCAAGCACCACCTTGAAAGGGCGCCGCGCACAATCGAGACGAACCACCTTGCGTGCGATCATCATGTTGGCCCCGAATTTCTCGGCTTGCGTAATCGCGCGGCTTGCAAGCTCTTGCCCCGAGACGCCGATCGGAAAACCCAAATAGTTTTCGATTTTGGAACTCGATCCAGCCTGACCTCCGGGAGCGGCCGTTTCGATCACAAGTACATCCAGCCCCTCCGAGGCACCATAGACAGCTGCGGCAAGCCCGGAGGGTCCCGCGCCCACGATGATTAGATCGCGCACCTGCGTTTCATCGATCTGCGTGTTGAATCCCAGGCCCTCGGCGAGCTTCTGTATCGTAGGGTTGCGCAACACTCCATGAGCCGGACAAATCACCACGGGCACTTCGTCGCGTTTCACTTCGAAGCGATCCAGAAGCTCCTGCGACGTTTTATCCAAATCGAGATCGACATACGCATAGGGATGACCGTTCCGCGTTAGAAACTCGCGAAGTTCCAGCGTCTTGGCCGAGTAACGCGAACCCAGCAAAATCACGTTGCCGAAACCGTGCCGGATCAGTTCCAACCTGCGCAAAATAAACGCACGCATGAAAATCTCGCTAAGTTCGGCGTCGCGGGTGATGAGCGACCGCAAACCCTCTCCGCTCAACTCAAGAAAATTGCCAGCTTCCGTGATGCGGCCCAGCACAAGGCAGCGCTGGCCGGAGATCATCGTCATTTCGCCCGTGAAATGCCCGGGACCATGCTTTGCGATCGGGCGCTCGCCGCTGACGTCAGGCTGGACGATTTCCATGGCGCCAGAAAGGAGCACGAAGAACGGCACAGCAGTGTCTCCCGGCGCGAAAACAATTTCGCCGGGCGTCACTTGCCGCACTTTCGCGACGGCACGGACTCGCCCAATTTGCGACTCAGTCAAGACGGGGAAAGCCTGCGTGTACATATCAAGAACGCTGGGAACTGGAGCAGACGCCATTTTTCCTCCTTTACCGGTGCGCGGCTCAATCGCACGCGCTCACTTGCGCAAGTTGCTTTTCAGTCTCACGCGCCTAGTCTGCGATCTCTCGAAAGCCTCTAGGACCTATGTCGCCGGGCTCGACTTCGTCCGCATAGCACCAAACCCACGATTCTCCTGGCTCGATTGAGCGAACGAGCGGGTGTTTGGTGTGGCGAAAATGCTTTGTCGCGTGCTTGTTTTTGGACGAGTCGCAACATCCGACGTGCCCGCATTCAAGGCATAGCCTCAAATGCACCCATGTGTCGCCCATCTTCACGCACTCTTCGCAAACGTGCTTGTCGGTACTCGTGAATTTGATCTGATTGAGATGTTTGCACGGAGCCATGTGAACTCCTGATGGTCGCGTTCGGGAAGCCGATTGCGAACGCGCCGTGAACCTGGGAACCTACCGATCTCATTCAGATGCTAACAGATAACCAGTGGTCGCATCTTTAGGTGTAAGGCTACGGCGAATAGCGTCGGGATCCTCGTCGGCAAGCGACGCGGTTCAACTCAGGAGCATACGGGATTAAATGGCTCCCCGGGCTAGATTCGAACTAGCAACCCTTCGGTTAACAGCCGAATGCTCTGCCGTTGAGCTACCGGGGAACCGGACGAACATCTTTCAGGATTCTAACATCTTACGGCGGGCTCTGTTGTGTCTCTCAAATCGAATTTGCTTCCTGTAACTGTCCTAACCGGCAAATCGGTCCGTCGCCGCAACCAAAGCGCGGCTATTCGGCGGGTCAAATGCGCTGTGGCCGCTATCCGGCGTGATGATCAGTTCCGCTTCCGGCCAGGCGCGATGCAGAGCCCACGCGCTTTCCATTGGACAAACGACATCATAACGACCCTGCACGATCACCGCAGGGACGTGGCGGATTAGCGAGACGTTTCGTAACAACTGATCGTCGGTTTCCAGAAAGCCCCTGTTGTGAAAATAATGCGCTTCAATGCGTGCGAAAGCGAGTGCGAACTCATCCTCCTCATAGTGGGCCGCGAAACCGGAATCCGGCAGCAGTTTTGAAGTGGCGCCTTCCCATCCGCTCCAAATCTTTGCGGCAGCCAGACGCACCGCCGGATCGTCGCTCGTGAGTCGTCGATAGTAGGCCGAAAGCATATCGCCGCGCTCGGATTCCGGTATATGCGAAAGGTACGGTTCCCACGCGTCCGGATACAATATCGATGCACCGCGCTGGTAAAACCATTCGATTTCCTGCTTGCGAAGAAGAAATATTCCGCGAAGAATAATTTCGGTCACGCGCTCCGGGTGCGTCTCGGAATACGCCAGCCCAAGAGTTGAGCCCCACGAACCGCCGAAGACTTGCCATCGCGCAATTCCCAGGTGTTCGCGAATCCTCTCCACATCAGCCACCAAATGCCAGGTTGTGTTCTCCTCCAATGACGCGTATGGCGTGCTATTTCCGCATCCGCGTTGGTCAAAGTTGACGATGCGGTATTTCGCGGGATTGAAGAACCTTCGCTGTTTTGGCTCGGATCCGCCGCCTGGACCGCCGTGAAGAAAAACCACTGGCTTGCCGGAAGGATTACCGCTCTCTTCGAAATAGAGCTCATGTATCGGCGAGACTTTAATCCTGCCGGTGTTAAACGGTTCCAGCGCAGGATAAAGCCATGTAATGGGATCCTTCATCGAAGGTATTCTCTCAGACGAATCGCGATGTGCAACGCTTTAGCAGCGCATGGCAGGAAAGCCCACATTTTCTTAACCATCTGATCGCGCCGCGAGCATTTGTCGGCGCCGAAAAATCGGTTGGCGCCAAGCCTTCCCATTCCAAATCACGGAGTATCATTTGGGTGTTACGTGGATAAGTGCGCCGGGATCGGCATCTTCGAGCATCCAGAGCGACCCATCCGGGCCTTCTTCCACGTCGCGAATGCGTTTGCCCACATCCCAGCGCTCGGCGCTCTTCGCGCCTCCGTGGCCGTCAAAAATGATGCGATTCAGAGTCATCGTGCCCATGCCGCCGATGAAGCCGTTGCCGTTCCATTGCGGGAATGTTTTCGTGCCCGTGTAGAACATCAGATTCCCTGGCGCAATCACCGGCGCCCAATAAAGGACCGGCTTCGTCAGATCGGGCCGCGTATCGGGACTCGGGATAGGCACGCCGTTGTAATTCACCCCATAGGAGACA
>Ga0105240_10005853_pt1 | contig 18229 bp, 17 predicted proteins | sample KBSC54metaG_FD_80426 | JGI IMG/M metagenome (GOLD analysis project Ga0105240, IMG submission 80426) | Corn rhizosphere microbial communities from Kellogg Biological Station, Michigan, USA - KBS C5-4 metaG | ecosystem: Host-associated > Plants > Roots > Rhizosphere > Soil | place: Michigan, USA...
GGCTGCCTGATCACCGAGGGCGCCCGCGGCGAGGGCGGCTACCTGACCAACTCCGAGGGCGAGCGGTTCATGGAGCGCTATGCGCCGTCCGTGAAGGATCTGGCGCCCCGCGACATGGTCAGCCGCGCCATGACGCTGGAGATCCGCGAGGGCCGCGGCGTCGGGCCGAAGAAGGACCACATCTTCCTGCATCTCGACCACCTGGACCCCAAGCTGCTGCACGAGCGGCTGCCGGGGATTTCCGAGACCGCGAAGATCTTCGCCGGCGTCGACGTGACCAAGGAGCCGATCCCGGTCCTGCCGACCGTGCACTACAACATGGGCGGGGTGCCCACGACCTATCACGGCGACGTGGTGACCCTGAAGAACGGCGATCCCGACAGCACCGTGCCCGGCCTGATGGCGGTGGGCGAGGCGGCCTGCGTGTCGGTGCACGGCTCCAACCGCCTGGGCTCCAACTCGCTCTGCGACCTGGTGGTATTCGGCCGCGCCGTCGGGCTGCGCTGCGGCGACACCCTGAAGGCCGGCGCCACCCAGCCGGAGCCCAAGCCGCACTGGAGCGACGCCCACTTCGCGCGCTTCGACCGCCTGCGCAACGCCGCGGGCGCCACCCCCACCGCCAAGCTGCGGCTGGAGATGCAGGTGGCGATGCAGGACGACGCGGCGGTGTTCCGCACCGGCGAGACCCTGAAGTCGGGCGTCGAGCGCCTGGCCCGGGTCAACGCCCAGCGCGGCGACCTCCAGGTCTCCGACCGCGGCCTGATCTGGAACACCGACCTGGTCGAGACCCTGGAGTTCGAGAACCTGGTCGCTCAGGCCACGGTCACCGTCGAGGGGGCCCTCAACCGCACCGAAAGCCGCGGCGCCCACGCCCGTGAGGACTTCCCCGACCGCGACGACCAGAACTGGATGAAGCACACCCTCGCCTGGTTCGACGACGCTACCGGCAAGGTTGAGATTGATTTCCGCCCGGTGCACATGCAGCCGATGTCCAACGACATCGCCTCCATCCCCCCGAAAGCGCGGGTGTACTAAGGGCCTATTCTGCTCCCCTGCAGGGGAGCAGACATTCGCGCCTTACCGAAGCTTCACTCGCCGAACGTCGGTTTCCTGATCTAGCCTGGCTGCAGATGCGTCGGTGGTGCGCGCACTGAAGGCTTCGGCTCGGGAGGAGTCGTCATGTCGGATGCGGCATCGGAAGTTCCAGGCGGCGCGCGCCGGCCTGTTCCAGGCGTCGGCTGGATCGGCGGGACCGGGGCGAACTGGGGCGGCAAGGCCATCATGGTCTTCATCCTCGCCCTGCTGATGGCCGTGCCGCTGCTGTTCGTCATCGCCCTGGTCAACGATCGCGCGCACCGCGCCCATCAGGTCGTGGACGATGTCTCCTCGCTGCAGGGCGGGCAGCAGGCGGTCCTCGGGCCGCAGCTGGTCGCGCCCTACGCCGCCCCGGACGACAAGGGCGTGATGCGCGCCGCCGGCTGGTATGTCGTCTCGCCCGAGCACGGCCGGGCCGTGGCGCAGGTGGAGACGTCGACCCTGCACCGGGGCATCTTCGACGTGCCCGTCTACCGCGCGGTCGTCGACCTGAAGGCGGACTTCGGCCCACTGCCGACCACGCTCGACCTGCCGCCCGGGGCGGTGGTGGACTGGAGCAAGGCGCAGGTCGTGCTGGGCTTCTCCGACCTGCGCGGCGCCCAGGCGGACGTCAGCGCCATCTTCACCGAGGGCGACCACGCCACCGCGCTCGCTTTCGCCCCCTCCCCCGGCGTGCGTCTCGGCAACGGCTCCTCCGACGACGGCTCGATGCCGGCCACCGGCGCCTTCGGCCTGGTGGGCGCCCCGGGCGCCGCCCTGGTGGCGACGAGGGGCGGGACCCTGACCTCGCACCTGGAGTTCACCGGCGCCCAGCGCCTCAGCATCCTGCCGTTCGCCAAGTCGACCACCGCCGCGGTGGCCGGAAACTGGCCCGCGCCCTCGTTCGACGGCGGCTTCCTGCCCAGCGTCCGCAACGTCTCCGAGCAGTCCTTCACAGCCCAGTGGACGGTGCCCTTCATGGCCCGCGGGCTGGCGGCCCACGGCACGGCCGACAACATCTCGCTCGGCCAGCTGGGCAACAAGGCGCTCGGCGTCTCGTTCATTCCAGCCAACAACCCCTACGACAACGTCAACCGCGCCCTGAAGTACGCGGTGATGTTCGTGGGCCTGGTCTTCCTGAGCTTCTTCGTGTTCGAGGCCCTGTCCGGCCAGCGGCTGCACCCGGCCCAGTACCTGATGATCGGCCTGGCCCAGATGGTGTTCTACCTGCTGCTGCTCAGCCTGGCCGAATACGTCGGCTTCGACTGGGGCTTCCTGGCCGCGGGCGGCGCCACCGTGCTCCTGATCGGGATCTACGCCGGGGCGGTGTTCAAGAGCCGCGCCTATGGGGCGCGGGCGCTGGTGGTGTTCACCCTGGTCTACGCCCTCAGCTACCTGCTGATGCGGCTCGAGGACTTCGCCCTGCTGGCCGGTTCGCTGGCCAGTTTCATCGGCCTGGCGGCGGCGATGTACCTGACCCGAAACATCGACTGGTACGGCAAGCGCCCGCCCGCCCCGGCCGCGCCGCCCGCCGTGTGACAGCCGCATGGACAAGCGCGGCGCTCCCCTCTAGGACCAGCAGCGGTCTTGAGAGGGGAACGGGCGCCGATGGTCCAGCTTACGCTTCCGAAGAACTCCACCGTCGGCAAGGGCAGGAAGCATTCCGCGCCGGCCGGCTCCGGCAAGCTGAAGACCTTCCGCATCTACCGCTACGACCCCGAGGGGACCGAGAACCCGCGCTGGGACGAGTACCAGGTGGACGTGGACAACTGCGGGCCGATGCTCCTGGACGTGCTGATCCACATCAAGAACACCATGGACCCGACCCTGGCGTTCCGCCGCTCCTGCCGCGAAGGGGTCTGCGGGTCGTGCGCCATGAACATCGGCGGCCGCAACACGCTCGCCTGCACCCATGGCTGGAGCGAGGTCCCGGGCCAGGAGATCACCATCGCCCCGCTGCCGCACCAGCCGGTGGTCAAGGACCTGATCCCCGACCTGACCCTGTTCTACGCCCAGTACGCCTCGGTCGAGCCCTGGCTGCACACCAAGACCCCCGAGCCGCAGACCGAATGGCGCCAGGCCCCCGAGGACCGCGAGAAGCTCGACGGCCTCTATGAGTGCATCCTCTGCGCCTGCTGCTCGACCTCGTGCCCCAGCTACTGGTGGAACGAGGAGCGTTTCCTGGGCCCGGCCGCCCTGCTGCACGCCTACCGCTGGATCATCGACAGCCGCGACGAGGCCACCGGCGAGCGGCTCGACGCGCTGGAAGACCCGTTCAAGCTCTACCGCTGCCACACCATCATGAACTGCGCCCAGGTGTGCCCGAAGGGACTGAATCCCTCCAAGGCCATCGCCGAGGTGAAGAAGATGCTGGTGGAGCGCGTCGTCTAAGATCGCCGCAGCGCCATAGCGGCACGTTGACGGCTGGTCCGTTTATCTGCATCGAACGCCCATGAATGACACCGGGGGAGGAGTGGTAATCGTCGGCGCGGGCCACGCAGGCGGCACCGCGGCCGTCCTGCTGCGCCAGAACGACTACGCCGGCCCCATCACCATCGTCGGCGACGAGCCCCTCGCCCCCTACCAGCGGCCGCCGCTGTCCAAGGCCTGGCTGAAGGGCGAGGCGGACGCCGAGTCGCTGATGCTCAGGCCGCTGAGCTTCTACGACGACCAGAACATCCAGCTGATCCTGGGCGTGCGGGCCGTCTCGCTGCAGCCCGGCGGCAGGACCGTTACCCTCTCCGACGGGCGGGTGCTGCCCTACGACGCCCTGATCCTAGCCACCGGCAGCCGCGCCCGCGCCCTGCCCATCCCGGGCGCCGACCTGGCCGGGGTATTGTCGCTGCGCTCGGCGGCGGACGCCGAGCACCTAAAGGCCGCGCTCGGCCCGGGCAAGCGGCTGGCGGTGATCGGCGGCGGCTACATCGGCCTGGAGGCGGCGGCCTCCGCCCGGGCGCTGGGGGCCGACGCGGTAGTGCTGGAGCGCGAGCCGCGCATCCTGGCGCGCGTGGCGGTCGAGACCCTGTCGAGCTTTTTCCAGCGCTACCACGAATCCAAGGGCGTGCGTTTCGAGCTCGGGGCCATGATCGAGGGCTTCGTCGGCGAGGGTGGCCGTGTGAAGGGTGTGAAACTGGCGGACGGCCGCATCATCGCCTGCGACGAGGCGCTGGTCGGCGTCGGCGCGATGCCGAACCAGGAGCTGGCCGCCGAAGCCGGTCTGAAGTGCGAGGCCGGCATCGTCGTCGACCTGCGGGCGCAGACCAGCGACCCGGCCATCTGGGCGGTCGGCGACGTGACCTGGCGACCGCTGCCGCTCTACGACCGGATGTTCCGGCTGGAGAGCGTCGCCAATGCGCTCGAGCAGGCCAAGCAGGCCGCCGCGGCCATCGTCGGGCGGCCCGAGCCCCCTCACGAGGTCACCTGGAACTGGTCCGACCAGTATGACCTCAAGCTCCAGATCGCCGGCGTGCCGCTGGATGCCGACGACACCCTGGTGCGCGGCGATCCGGCCATCGCCAAGTTCGCCGTGTTCCATCTGAAGGGCGACGTGATCCGGGCGGTGGAGGCGGTGAACGCGCCCGCCGAGTTCATGGGCGCGCGCCAATTGATCGGTTCAGCCAGGCCCATCGACCGCAGGAAGCTTGCGGACCTTGGGGTTTCTATGAAAGAGGTCGCGGCCGCTTGAGGCCGGCGAGAGGAGTCGATGGCGAAGATCACCTACATTGATGTCAAGGGGACCGAGCGCACCATCGAGGTCGCGAACGGCCTGTCGGTGATGGAAGCCGCCGTGAAGCAGAACATTCCCGGCATCGACGCCGACTGCGGCGGAGCCTGCGCCTGCGCCACCTGCCACGTCTATGTCGACGAGGCCTGGCGCGAAAAGGCGGGGGCGCCTTCGGCCATGGAGGAGTCGATGCTGGACTTCGCCGAGAACGTCGAGCCGAACTCGCGCCTGTCCTGCCAGATCAAGGTCACCGACGAACTCGACGGCCTGATCGTCCGCACCCCGGCCAGCCAGCACTGACCGCGCGTCCCTCCCCTTCATGGGGAGGAAGACCGCGAAGCGGTCAGGGTGGGGGAATCCGGTAACAGGCTTGACGCCCGCCGGTGATCGTTGACGCGTCACATATCCCCGCCCTGCGGCGCTGCGCGCCGCTGTCCCTCCCCATGAAGGGGAGGGAGGATTCGCGTCTCAGAACAGCTCCGGCGCTGCCGCCGCGCCCTGCGCCGCCTCGGGCAGGTGGCAGGTGAACGTCGCCCCCGCGCCAGGCTCGCTCTCCAGCGCCACCCAGCCGCCATGCAGCTCGACCAGCGCCTTGACCAGCGCCAGGCCCAGGCCCGGCCCGCCTTGGTCGCGGCCGACGAAGCGGTCGAAGATGTGCGCCTGCACGTGGAACGGAATGCCCCGCCCGGTGTCGGAGATCGAGATCCGCACCTCGGCCAGCGCCCGGGTGGCCGCCAGGGTGATCTCGCCGCCGGCAGGCGTCTGGCGCAGGCCGTTCTCGATCAGGTGGTCGAGGGTCTGGCCAAGCCGGCGGGCGTCGCCCCGGATCAGGCCCACGTCGGAGTCAGGCTCCAGCACGATGGTCACGCCGCCGGCCTCGGCCTGCCGGGTCCAGCGCGCGGCAGCCGACTCCAGCAGGCGGCCGACGTCCACGTCCTCCAGATCGAGCGCCATCTCGCCGGCGTCGATCTGCGCGATGTCGAGCACGTCGTCGATCGACCGCGCCAGATGCGTCGCCGCCGTCCGCACGGCCGCCACGTGGCCGCGCCCACGCTCGGACAATCCCTCGCCCGCCCGCTCGAGCAGCTCCGAGTAGCCGATGATGGTGGTGAGCGGGGTGCGCAGCTCGTAGGAGACGTTGCCGACGAACTCCCGCTTCAGCCGCTCGGCCTCCTGCAGCGCCGCCTCGCGGTCGCGCAGCGCCCCTTCCAGCCGGCGGGTGTCGGTGACGTCGGAAAAGCCGATCAGGGTCGCGCCGTCGGGCAGCGGCCGGGACTGGAAGGCCACGATCCGGCGGTCGGCGGTCGTCACCTCGTCGGTGAGCGGCGCCCGCGCCTTCGGGTCCGGGTCGGCCACCCGCGCCTTCAGGTCGCGCCAGAACTGCCGGTCGTGCAGCCGCGGCAGGCAGAGCTCAACCACCCCTTCGAAGTCCGTCGCCGCGGCCAGCTGGGCGCCGGTGACGTTCCAGAAGCGCTCGAACGCCTCGTTGTGCAGCTTCAGCCGCCCGTCCGACCCGAACACCGCGACGGCGTCGGTGAGTTTGTCGAGCGTCGCCTGCTGCACCTGGATCAGGGCGTTGAACTCGGCCTTCAGCTTCAGCTCGTCGGTGATGTCGGCGAACAGCAGCAGCAAGCCGCCGGAGAGGTGGGGCTGGCGCACCACCCGCAGCGTGCGTCCGTCGGGCACCCGCCACAGGTCCTCGGCCGGCGAGCTGGACTCATAGGCCGCCAGCTCGGCAGTCTTCCACTTGGCGAAGTCGGCGCTCTCCGGCAGGCGGCGGCGCTGGCGCAGCCGGTCAAGCAGCTCGCCGTGCGTCGGCCGCTCGGCCAGCCAGGCCGGCTCCAGGCCCCACAGCACGGCGAAGGCGGCGTTATGGAACTGCAGCTTGCGGTCGGCGGCGAAGATCGCCACGCCCTCGCGGATCTGGTCGAGGGTCTGGTCCTGGGCGGCCGCCTGGCGGCGCAGCGCCTCGGCCGCCTCCTCGGCGTCGGTGACGTCCTCGGCCCAGACGCCCACCCCGCCGCCCTCCAGCGGGGCCGCGGCCAGCCGGAAGGCGCGGCGCGCGCCGCCGATCGCGCCCCAGCGGGTGGCCTCGCGCCGGGTCCCCGTCTTGGCCGCTTCCCGCGCCAGGTCGTCGGCGGCCCGGTCGAAGGTCAGGGACCGCGCCTGCGCCGCCTCCAGGGTCTCCGCCCCCGCCGCCACCAGCCAGGCGCGATTGACGAACGCCGGCGAGCCGTCCGCCGCGGCGATCCAGGCCGGCGCCTCGCGCTGGTCGATGAAGGCCGCCAGCCGCCCCGCCGCGGGCAGCGCAGTGTCGGCGCCTGCCACCGGCGACAGCTTCAGCCATGCCAGGGCTCCGGCGGCCCGGCCCTCGGCATGCACCGCCCCGTGCGGCCCCAGCGCCTCGAAGGCGAACGGCTGGGCCTGCTGCACCAGGGCCTGCAGGCGCTCGGCGCGGGCGGGATCGGTCGTCAGGGCGCGCAGCACCGCGGTGGCGTCGCCGGCCGCCAGCCCCAGGCGGCGCGCGCACTCCGCCAGCGCATCCTCGCCGGCGACCAGATGCGCGGCCTGGCCGTCCAGTTCCAGCAGGGCGGTGTCGAACGCCTCTATCGGCGCCTGCACGCCGTGGGCGCGCCGCTCGGCGTCATCGATCCGGGCCTTCAGCGCGCGCCGGCCCTTGTCGCCGGCGCCGCGGGTCACCAGGGCCCACAGCACCGCTCCCATGGCGAGGCCCACCGCGCCGACCGCGGCGGCGAGCAGCATCGCCTCAGAGTCCATCCAAAGTTCCGCCCGAATCAGATGCGTGCAGCATAGCGCGGCCTGACGCATGATGGGGCGATGACCGCCATCCAATATCCTGTGGCCCGGACTGCCGAGGAGGCGCTGGCCCGGCCGCTGGCGCGGGCGGCGCGAGCGCGGGAGGCGGGCGAGCTCGCCACCGCTGCCGTTCGCTTCGTGACCGAAGACGTCGGGCCGGCGTTCGAGACCCGCGAGGCCGCCCTCGACGCCTACCCCGGCCGCCTGGACGACGAACGCCCGGGCCGGCCCGCCATCGCCGGCGAGGACCGCTATTGCGTCCTGCGCGAGGTGGCGGTGGGCGGGGCCGCGCCCGCGCCGCGGGAGCCGACCTTCGCCAAGGGCCGCCGCTGGCCAAAGTCGCCAGGCCGTCGGCAGGCAACGCGCTTCCGCCTCTCGGTGTCCTACTGGCAGGTGGTCGCCGCCGAGGCCGAGGCCGCGACGCCAGCCGACCAGGCCCGCGCCCTGCGCCGGCGCGGCGAGGCCGCCCAGCTCGACGCCCGCGAGCTGCGCGCCCTGGCCCAGCAGCCGCTGCGTCCGGTGCGTCCACAGCAGCCGCTGGACATCGGCCTGTTCGAGAACCCCGCCCCCGAAGCCCCCCACATCCTGATCCCGGACGATTGAGCATGGCCGACTGGACTCAGGCGGCGGCGCCGTCGCTGGACGACATCGCCGCCCTGGCCGAGGCAGCCTTCGCCGCCCTGCCGGACCGGTTCCGCCGGCTGGCCGGGCAGGTGATGTTCCGGGTGGACGACTTCGCCGACGACGATGTGCTGGAGGAGCTCGGCCTCGCCGACCCGTTCGAGCTCACCGGCCTCTACCAGGGCGTCGACCTGGCCCGGCAATCGGTGTTCGACCCTTCGCCCGAGCCGGCCCGGGTGTTCCTCTACCGTCGACCGATCCTCGACGAATGGGCCGAGCGCGGCGATGTGACGCTTGGCGAACTCGTCTCCCATGTCCTGGTGCACGAGATCGGCCACCACTTCGGCCTGTCGGACGACGACATCGACGCCATCGAACTGCGTAGCGAATAAAAATGCTTCGCCGCCCGCCGAGGGCGTGGCAGCCTTGCCGTGGCGCGCCGAGACGCGCCTTCGGGGGAGGAATCTATGGCCTATCCGCTCACGGCGATCGTGACGCTGCTGTCGTTGCTGCTCTACTTCTACTTCGGCCTCAGGGTCGGCAAGGCGCGCGGCCAGTACGGCGTCGAAGCGCCCGCGACCACTGGCAATCCAGACTTCGAGCGCGCCTACCGCATCCAGATGAACACGCTCGAATGGCTGCCGATCTACCTGGTCTCCCTGTGGCTGTTCGCGAGCTCGTGGAACGCCGACCGGATCGCCGCGGCCATCGGCCTGGTCTGGATCGTCGGCCGCGTCCTCTACCTCACCGGCTATACCCGCGCCGCCTCCGCACGCGGTCCGGGCTTCGGCATCCAGGCGCTGGCCTCCGCCATCCTGCTGTTCGGCGCTCTCGGGAAGATCGTGTGGGGCGTGATTCAGCACGGCGCCTGATCTGTCAGCAGCTTTCGCGCCCCGCTGCTAAGTCGCTGGCGGAATGGAACTTTCGAGATTGCCTCGGCATTGATTCGAACCGTAGCGTCGCTGTGTCAGAGCGGAGGGCGTCATGCCGGACACGGACTTCTCCAGACAATTGCGCGGACAAAGGCTGACCACAGCCGAGGTCATCTACTACATGCCCGATCACCCTGATCTGCTGCAGCGCTTCCTGTGGCAGACCCTGGACCTGCCGCCCGAGTTCCCGCGGGTGCATAAGTTCCTGGTGTTCTGGCGGCGCGAGATCCAGGCGGTGATCCACTCGGTGACCTGCTCGGCCGCTGGCCTGGTCTCGCCGGCCAGGCTCGATGTCCAGCGTGAAATCGGCCTGCTGCACTAGGGGCTTATTCAGGCGTCGCCGTTTCGGAACAGCCCGTCAGGCTGTACGTTGCGGTGAGGGACGCGCCAGGCATCGCGCAATCCGCCGGGGCCTGGCGGAGTTTGAGGATCGCCTGGACCATGATTCGCACCTTGACCGCGCTTGCCGCCGTCCTGGCCCTGGGGGCCGGACTGACCGCCTGCGAGACCGCAACCCCCTACCAGCCGCTGGCGCCCCATAGCGCCGTCTCCGGCGGTTTCACCGACCAGAGACTGGATGCGGACCACTTCCGCGTCACCTTCAGCGGCAACAGCATGACCGCGCGCCAGACGGTGGAGAACTATCTGCTCTATCGCGCCGCCGAGCTGACCGTCAGCCAGGGCTACGACTGGTTCGTCACCGTCGACCGGCACACGGACACCCGCACCACCACCTACGTCGACCCGATGCCGGGGCCCTACGGCTACTACTGGCGGCCCTACTGGCGCTTCCACGCTGGGTTCGGCTGGCGTTCCTGGGACCCGTGGATCGGCGACCCCTTCTGGGCCGACCGCTACGACGTCACCACCATCGATCGCTACGAGGCCCAGGCCGACATCGCCGTCGGCCACGGCCCGAAGCCTGCGGACAATCCGCGCGCGTTCGACGCCCACGAGGTGATGGCCAACCTCGGCCCCAATATCGTCAGGCCGCACTGAAGGCGTCCCTCCCCTGCAGGGGAGGGATTTCAGCTCGGGCGCCACGCTCCGGCGGCCAGCGCCAGGAACAGCACCAAGCCGGCCAGGGCGTTCGACTTGAACAGCGCCAGCGCCCGGGCCGGGTCGTCCAGCTTGAGCCGCCGCGGCTGGCGCACCAGCAGGTATCCGTAGACCGCCAGCAGCGGCAGGAAGGCCGGCCCCAGCTTCGCCAGGCTCCAGGCCGCCGCCGCCAGCGCCAGCGCCACCACATAGAAGGCCCGCACCGCCCCCGGCGCGGCCGGGCCCAATCGCCGCGCGGACGACTTCACGCCCACCAGCGCGTCGTCCTCCAGGTCCTGCACCGCGTAGATCGTGTCGTAGCCAAGGGTCCAGAAGATCCCCGAAGCGTAGAGCAGTAGCGCCGGCGGAATCACTGCGAGGCGGCCGACGCTGGCCAGCGCCATCCAAGCGGTCGGTTCGAACACGCCTGGCAGCCGCTGCGCCGCGGCATAACCCAGCAGCGCGCCCCAGTTGAACGTCAGCCCCAGCCAGGCCTGCGGCCACCAGGTGATCCGCTTCATGAACGGATAGATCGCCACCAGCGCCAGCGAGGCGACGCCCAGCATCACCGCCAGCAGGTTCATGGTCAGCAGGATCGCAAAGCTCACCAGGCTGCAGCCGACCAGGAAGGCCCAGGCGCCCTTGACGCTGATCTGCCCCGCCGGGATCGGCCGCGCCGCCGTGCGGGCTACCTTGGCGTCGAAGTCACGGTCGACGATGTCGTTGTAGGCGCACCCCGCCGCCCGCATCAGCGCCGCCCCGACCAGGAACTTCGCCAGCAGCAGCAGGTCCGGCGCGCGCCCATCCATGGCGTCCGCCAGGGCGATCCCCTGCCACCCCGGCAGCATCAGCAGCCACAGCCCCGCCGGCCGGTCGAACCGCCCCAGCTTCAGCCACGGCCGCAGCCCCGCCGGCGCATGCCGATCCACCCAGTTCGCCGGCGCGGCGTCGGGCAGGACGGTCACCTTCCCTCCCCTTCATGGGGAGGGATGGCCGCGAAGCGGCCAGGGTGGGGGTGTCTGAAGGCGAGCGCCAGACACCCGAGGTTTGCGGCCACTCCGGACATCCCCACCCGGCCGACGCTCCGCGTCGGCTGTCCCTCCCCATGAAGGGGAGGGAGGGCAAAGGCCTGTTCCGCCCGGTGCATCGCCGCTTTCATGGCCTTCCGCGCCCGGTTTTCCCACCCCTCCGACCGTTCTCCAGGCCTTTTCCCTCCGCAAACCGCCGAAACGCGGCTATGGGAGCCCTCCTTCGAGGCCGTCATGGACCAGTACGAAGACAACGAGGACAGCCGCGAGCGGGTGCTCCGCAACGGCCAGGTGCTGGCCTTCATCGCCAGCTTCTGGCGGCGCCGGCCGCTCGCCTGGGGCGCGACGGTGCTGCTCATGCTGGTCGCCATCGGCTTCGAGGCGATCATGCCCACGGCCGCCGCGAAGCTCACCAACGTCATGGTGCTGGGTCCGGCCAGGGCCGGCGAGGCGTGGCGGGCCTGGGCCCTGTTCGTGGGCGCCTATGTCGCTTTCGCGGTGATCCGGAACTTCGGCCTGCGCACCTTCTGGAACCCCCTGGCCTCCCGCAACATGGAGGAGATGACCAACGAGGCCTTCGGCCGGGTGCAGGCCTTCTCCTCTGACTGGCATGCCGACACCTTCGCCGGCGCCACGGTGCGACGCATCTCGCGGGCCATGTGGGGCTACGACACGGTGTCCGACGCGGTGATCATGTGGGTGGGGCCGGCGCTGATCGCGCTGATCGTGCTCTCCACTCTCCTGCTCGTCCGCTGGCCGATGATCGGACTGTTCTCCCTGCTGATGGTGGCCGCCTACATCGTCGCCAACGTCGCTTTCTCGAACCTCTATGTGATGACCGCCAACCGCCGCTCCGTGGCGCTGGACTCGCGGATCGGCGGGGCGCTGGCCGATTCGATCTCGTCCAACCCGACGGTGAAGTCGTTCGGCGCCGAGGCGCGCGAGGAGGCGCGGATCGGCAGCGTGACGCGGGCCTGGCGCGAGGCCACGTTGATCACCTGGAACCGCTACATGACCGTCTGGCTGGTCCAGAACCTCATGCTGGCCGCGCTGCAGGCGGGGCTCACCGGCCTCCTGATCCTGCGCTGGGCGAAGGGCCAGGCCAGCGCGGGCGACGTGACCTATGTGATCACCACCTTCCTGATCATGAGCGGCTACCTGAAGAACCTCGGCGACAACCTGCGCATGATGCAGAAGGGCCTCGCCGACGCCGAGGACGTGGCCCGCTACGCCCGCACCGACCTGCAGGTGCAGGATCGCGTCGGCGCGCCCGACTTCCTCGGCGACCTGGGCGAGGTGGTCTGCGAGAACGTGAGCTTCCGCTACAAGTCGGCCGAGACGCCGATCTACCAGGACTTCTCCCTGCGCATCGCGCCCGGGGAGCGGCTCGCGCTGGTCGGCCCCACCGGCTCGGGCAAATCCACCTTCGTGAAGCTGATCCAGCGGCTCTACGACCTGCAGGGCGGCCGGATCCTGATCGACGGCCAGGACATCGCCGAGGTGACCCAGCGCTCGCTGCGCCGGGCGATCGCGGTGGTGCCGCAGGACCCGGCCCTGTTCCACCGGAGCATCGCCGAGAACATCGGCTACGCCCGCCCCGGCGCGACGGCCGAGGAGATCATGCTCGCGGCCCGGCGTGCGCGCGCCCACGACTTCATCGTGGCCCTGCCCAAGGCTTACGACACCCTGGTCGGCGAGCGGGGCGTGAAGTTGTCCGGCGGCGAGCGCCAGCGGGTGGCGATCGCGCGGGCCTTCCTGGCCGACGCGCCGATCCTGGTGCTGGACGAGGCCACCTCGTCGCTGGACGTGGAGACCGAGGTGCAGGTGCAGGCCGCCACCGAGGAACTGATGGCTGGTCGCACGACCATCGTGATCGCCCACCGTCTCTCGACCATCCGCAGCGCCGACCGCATCCTGGTGTTCCAGGACGGCCGCATCATCGAGGAAGGCCGCCACGGCGACTTGGTCGCCCGCGGCGGCGCCTACGCCCGCCTGCACGCGGTGACCCAGGGGGTCTGACCTCAGGACGCCGCCAGTCGCGCCAGCAACGCCGCCGCGCCAGCCGGTTCGTCAACCCGCAGCCGGTCGAAATCCTCCCCATCCGCCGCCCGGATGTCCGCGAACAGCCCGGCCGGGTCCTCATGGAAGTGCAGGAAGGCCTTGGAGCCCCGATAGAATACCCCGCGCGACCGCTCCCTCAGTCCGCCCGCCGCGCGGATCCGCGCCAGGAGTGGCTCGAGCTGGTCGAGGGCGGCTTGGCCGGCGTGCTTCACGTCAGGTCGTGTCCTGCGGGACGGCGCCGTTCAGCGCCCTCCCGCAGACTGCCACGACCCGTCGCGGCCGTCAGCCTTTACGGCGTCGAGGTCGAAGGGGCGGACGCGCCAGGGGCCGCCGAGCCGGGGGCGGCCGACGTATCGGGTGCTGCGCCCGGGTCAGCCGGCGCGGGCGAGGTGCTCGGCGCAGGCGTGTCACCGGGGGACGCCGGCGCCGGTTGCGCGCTGGTGTCGGGCGTCGCAGGCGCCGGGGTCTGCGGCGTCGTCGCGTTCGGATCGGTCGCGCCCGGCGTCGCCATTCCCGGCGAGTTGGCGCTGGCGTTCACGCTGCTCGACCCTGCCGAGGCGGTGGCGTTGCTGGCGAACTTGCCGCTGGCGCGCTCTGCCGGCGTGGCCTTGAGGTAGGCGTCCAGCTGCGAATAGGGGATCGGCTGCGCCGGCGGGGCGTAGGTTCCACCCGTGCTGGCCGACCGATGGTGATGGCCAGCGGCCTGGGCCGCGCCGCCGACGATCAGGGCAAGCGCAACGCCCGCCACGACAACATGCTTGTTCATCTGGGACTCCCGTCTAACCATACGTCTCGAACCCCCAGCCTTGGCCCGAACGCCCGGAAGTCGATCCCGTTGCGTGCGAGGGTGCAGAAACCTCGCCGTAAGGTGGAGCTGAGCCGTGTGACGAGGAGGCTGACGGGGCTTCGCGCCGCACCGTTTGTCATCCCGGAGAGCCGCGAAGCGGACTCGTCCGGGATCTCATCACAGGCCTGCGCGGGAAGATCCCGGACAGCGGCTGCGCCGCTTCCGGGATGACAATGGATTGAAACCGCTACGTTTTCGGTTCGCCCAGCACCGAGACCACGCTCGGACGGGCGTAGACCTCGGCGCGCCAGCGCAGGAAGGGGCCGTGGTCGTCGGGAATCGGCGTGTGCAGGTGCGCGAGCATCTGGCACGAGAACAGGGCGGTGATGTCCGCCACCGAGTATCGCTCGCCCGCGACGTAGCGGTGGTCCTTGAGCTGCTCGTTGAGCACCTTCAGCCCGGCGGCGACGCGCGGCCGGTTCAGCTCCGCCCAGTCGGCCATCTGCACCGGCTCTAGCGCCTTCACGAACGGGATGGTGTGGCGGAACACCTCGCGCGCCGGGGCGTAGAGGTGGAACTCCACCCGCCGCTGCCACATCTCCACCGTCGCCTCGTCCAGCGCGCCGGAGCCCATCAGCGGCGGCTCGGGGTGCAGCCGCTCGAAGTAGCGGCAGATGGCGATCGTCTCGGAGATGCAGGTCCCGTCGTCCAGCTCCAGCACCGGCACCAGGCCAACCGGATTCTTTGCGCGGAATGTCGGGTCCCGGTGCGCGCCGTGTATCAGGTCCACCGGCTCGAACGGGATGTCGATCCCCTTCTCGGCCAGGAACAGCGCCACCCGCAACGGGTTGCCGCCGGTCTTCCCGCCCCAGATCTTCATGTCTCGCTCCCTGGCCTAAGGGGTTATGCGCCGCAGGAACCCCATCACATAGCCGACCTGCCGGCGGCAGAAGGCGAAGGAGATGTGCGCGGCCTCGCGCGGGGAGACGGTGAAAGCCTTGCCCACCGTGTCGGCCATTACCGCGCCGCGGTCGCCGATCTCGCGCGGCGGGCCGATGGTGGTGTCCACCGCCGTCTGGTGCTCGACCTCCGAGTTCAGCTCCGCCCCGATCAGCACCACCATGGCCGACATCCAGACCCACAGCATGTAGGCGATCATCGCCCCCAGCGAGCCGTAGGTGACCCCGAAGTGCAGGGTGTGGTTCACGTACCAGGAGAAGGCCAGCGACAGCAGCATCCAGCACAGCGCCGCGGCCATGCCCCCGAACGCCACCCAGCGCCAGCGCGCGTGCCGCCGGCTGGGCGCATAGCGGTAGAGCAGGGTGAAGGCGCCGGAGGCGATCAGGAACACGGCCAGCCACCGCACCGGCCCCCACCAGAAGCCGAACCGCCTCAGGCCGAGGTCGTGGAAATAGGCCGGCGCGGCGATCAGGACGCTGATCACCAGGGCCAGGAAGATCAGCGCCCCCAGGGTGGCCATGTAGGTGAAGAAGCTGCGCCGCACGTACTCTCGCTTCTCCGGCTCGTCGAAGGTGATGTTCAGCCCGTCCACCAGCGCCTTCACGCCGGCGTTGGCGCTCCATACCGACAGCAGCGTGGTCACCACGAAGGCCAGGGTCAGGGTGCTGTGCTGCTGCTGCGTGAGCCGCACCATCTGGTCGGTGATCAGGGCCACGGCGTCGCTAGGTACGATCGTCGACATGTGGCTCAGCTGCCGCTCCACGGTGTGGACGTCGGAGAACAGGCCGTAGAGCGAGATGAAGGACGCGATCGCCGGAAAGGTGGCGAGCAGGATGTAGTAGGTGATCCCGCCGGCCAGCGCCGGCAGCCGATCGCGCCCCATCTCGCGGTAGGTGCGCCAGAAGATGTCCTTCCAGCCCAGCGGCGGGATCATGAACGGCCAGCGGGCGGCGCGGCCGCGGCCGGGCTCCAGGCAGTCCAACTCGTCGGGGGTGAGCAGGCGGGGCGGCGCCGGTGGCGGATCCGGTGCGGGCGGCGCGCCCGGCAACGCGCGGCGCACCCTCGGCCACAGGGTCGCCACGGCCATCGCCGCGACCGCCACCCAGGGGGCCAGGTGATAGGGCAATTTGGCGCGCGTTCCCTTAGGGCCCGGCGTCGGATCGCTCATGCTCACGCTCATCCTGGGCGTACGCTTGTTCTAAAGCCATCCGGCCCGGCAGGGGAGCGCCAAGACCTCAAGCCATGCCCGCACTTTTTCGACGCCGGATCAAGGGGGCGGTCGCGGAAAAGGTTAAGCTTGATGCGCCCCTCCCCTTCGCCGCGAGCGCCGGGTGCGTCAAAGCGCCTTCTCGATCAGTCCCAGCGTGTTCTCCAGCCCGAAGATGGCGGCGAACGAGCCGAAGCGCGGCCCCTGGCTCTGGCCGAGCAGCACCTCGTAGAGCGCCTGGAACCAGCTCCGCAGCGGCTCGAACCCGCCCGCCTTGCCCGCCTCGTACACCTCGGCCTGAATCAGCTCGGCGTCGGTGCAGCCTTTGGGCAACGCCCGCAGCCGCGAGGCGAGGTCGGCGAACGCCGCCCGTTCCTGCTCCGTCGCCGGGCGGAACTTCTTCGCCGGCAGCACGAAGTCCTCGTAGTAGTGGATCGCGTAGCCCGCCAGGCGGTCCAGCAGCGGCTCGCTCTGCGGCGTCGCCCCTGGCAGGTAGCGGCTGAGGAACCCCCACAGCAGGGTCTTGTCCGAGGCGTTGGCGGCCGAGACCAGGTTCAGCAGCAGCGAGAAGCTCACCGGCGAGCCCTTGGCCGGCGGGGCGCCCGCGTGGACGCTCCAGACCGGATTGTCGAGCGGATTGGCCGCATTCGACCCCTCCGCGTTCGCCCGGCTGTAGCTCTCCAGATGCTGCAGGTACTCGTCGGTGGCCTTCGGGATCACGTCGAAATAGAGCCGTTTGGCCGACTTCGGCGAGGTGAACATGTAGTAGGCTAGGCTCTCGGGCGCGCCGTAGCGCAGCCAGTCCTCCATGGTCAGGCCGTTGCCCTTCGACTTGGAGATCTTCTGGTTCTGCTCGTCCATGAAGAGCTCGTAGTGGAACCCCTCGGGTGGTTCTCCTCCAAGCGCCTTGCAGACCCGGTTCGACACCCGCACCGAGTCCACCAGATCCTTGCCGGACATCTCGTAGTCGACCTCCAGCGCGGTCCAGCGCGCCGCCCAGTCCGGCCGCCACTGCAGCTTCACACGCCCGCCGGTGACCGGAACCTCGGCCAAGGTCCCGTCCTCGTCCGGGAACACGATCGTGCCGCGGTCCAGGTGGCGCTCCAGCGTCGGCGCCTGCAGCACCCGGCCGGTCTTGGGGCTGATCGGCAGGAACGGCGAATAGGTGGCGCGCCGCTCGTCGCCCAGGGTCGGCAGCATGATCGCCTGCACCGCCTCGAACCGCTCCAGCACCCGCAGCAGCACCTCGTCGAACCGGCCGGACTTGTAGCACTGGGTCGCCGAGACGAACTCGTAGTCGAACCCGAAGCCGTCCAGGAAGGCGCGCAGCCGCGCATTGTTGTGGTCGCCGAAGCTCGGATATTCCCCGAAAGGATCGCGCACCGAGGTCACCGGCTTGTCGCGGTCCTCCTCCAGCATCGCCCGGTTCGGCACGTTGTCGGGGATCTTCCGCAGCCCGTCCATGTCGTCCGACACCACCAGCAGGCGGGTCGGGATGGCGTCCTCGGTCAGGGCGCGGAACGCCGCCCGCACCATGGTCGGCCGCGCCACCTCGCCGAAGGTGCCGAGGTGCGGGAGGCCCGACGCGCCATAGCCGCACTGGAACACCACCGGCCGCGCCAGCGCCGGCAGGGTCTCCACCAGCTCGGCCACGCGCCCCGACGCCAGCAGCGTGGCGGCCAGGTCGCGCTCGCCGTCGGTCTCGAGCCGCTTGCGCAGATGGCGGGCAAGCAGGCTGCGCGCCTGCTCGAACGGCCAGGCCCGCGCCTCCCGCGCCAGATGGGATAGTCCGGTCAGCATGGGGGGGCGGCCTAAAGCCCTGCGCCCCCACGGTCAATGATGGCGTCAGACCCCGCCGGTCCCCGACAGCAGGAAATGTCCCCGCAGGAAAGCCACAGGGGCGGACCGCTCTTCCTGCCAGGCCTCCACATGCACATTGGCCACCCGCCGGCCGCTCTTGCGCACGTCGGCGCGGGCGAA
>Ga0105240_10005857_pt1 | contig 18223 bp, 17 predicted proteins | sample KBSC54metaG_FD_80426 | JGI IMG/M metagenome (GOLD analysis project Ga0105240, IMG submission 80426) | Corn rhizosphere microbial communities from Kellogg Biological Station, Michigan, USA - KBS C5-4 metaG | ecosystem: Host-associated > Plants > Roots > Rhizosphere > Soil | place: Michigan, USA...
CTGGTGGGCGATAAAGCCCGCGAGCAATACCTTTCTAACGCTCAAAATGTATTCAGTGCGTTTAAACGTAAAATAGGCACCACCGAGGTGTACCCGGTTAGCCAGCAGGACGAGATAAACGAAGTTTCTGCAATCGATTTATCGGCATACGTTTTAAAAGAGCTTAAAAGCTATGTACATGGCAACGCTGTTGATGCAGCGGTGATTACTATACCTGCTTCTTTCGATACTATCCAGTCAAACGCCACTAAAAAAGCCGGTTACCAGGCCGGGTTCGAACACGTTTTTTTGTTGCAGGAGCCGGTGGCCGCCTGCCTGGCCTATGCCAATTTAAGCCATTTGAATATCGAGGATGAACAGCGCTGGCTGGTTTATGATTTTGGCGGTGGCACTTTCGATACAGCACTGGTGTACATCAATCACCGCGAGCTGAAAGTTATCGATAATAAAGGCAACAACTTTCTTGGCGGGGTTGATATCGACCATGCGTTTTTATCGCAGGTGATTATTCCGCGCCTGGCTGATATTACCGAAGATGCGGAGCTATGGCAAAAAATATCGCAAAAAACCGGCGTTTACGAAAAACTGTGGCATTACCTGAATTACCAGGCCGAGGAAGCAAAGAAGCAATTGTCGATGTCGCCATCGGTTTGGATAGAGATAAATTTCCCCGAGCTGGATATAGCTGCCGAATTTGAGATTAGCCGCGAGATATTTAACACCGTAGTAGCGCCAAAATACAAAGAAACAGAAGAATTTATCCGTTCACTGCTGCTGGAAAACAGCATGTCGTTCAGTGATATTTCGCGTATCGTATTGGTTGGGGGCACTACCTACATTCCTTTTATCAAAGATTCGCTCAGGAATATTTCGAATACGATAGTTGACGATAGTATAGACCCTACTACCGCTGTAATTGTTGGTGCAGCGTACTATGCCGGCTCGCAGCCAAAACCGGTCGTACAAAAACCTGCCGAAGAAAATGAGAAACCAAAGGCATCGATTGAGGTTAAGCTTTCATACGAGGCCTTCACCAATGACAAGGAAGAACTGATAGCCTTTAAAACGGCTGCACCATTTACCGGCTATTACCGCATAACCAGGAACGATGGCGGCTTTGACAGCGGCCTGCGCTCGTTCGACCAGTCGGCTTCTGAATTTGTAACCCTGATACCGAAGTCTAAAAATAATTTCCGGCTGGCTATATCCGATATCAGGCAAAACGAGGTTTACAGTAATGCGGATATTAGCATATCACATGGGCTGTATAATGTAAACGGCCAGTTGCTGCCCGAAGATATTTGCATAGAACTGGATAATAACGATGGCACTACCTACCTGGAGCCTGTTTTTAAACGCAACAATATCCTGCCGCTTAACCGCACACTATATAAGGTATTTTCTAAATCGGTTATTAAAAATTCCGACGATAAAATTATCATTAATGTTGTTGAAGGAAAGGGAGGCACCATGCCTGGCTCGAACCTAAGCATAGGGTACATCGAAATTTCGGGCAAAGATATATCGACTGACCTGATACAAGGCACGGATATAGAGCTGCTGCTCACTATGGATGAATCGCGTGGGCTTAATATTGAGGTGTATATTCCATCATCTGCCCAGTTGATTAAACACAGCTTCCATATTTCGAGCCGCGAGGTAAGCGTTGACAAAAGCTTGTATGATATTGCCCAGGCCGAAAACATATTAAACCGCGAGCTTAGTGTTAGCAACCATAAAGAAGCTTACGAGGTATCGGCCCTGTTTCAGAAAATAGCGGGCGAGCTCAACACGCTGAAAGCGGAACTGCACAGCATAAAAGGCGACAACATTACAGCCGAAAAATACAGGCTCGACGAGAAAAAGCGTCGGTTGCTTGGCGAGCTGGACAGCCTGACCCGTGCCCGCGATGTGCATACCGAGCTTGTTAAATACAAAGATGCAAAGAGCAGGTTTATCAATCAAAAGGAAAACGCCGGCCCGGGACATTTGAGCACCTTTGAAAACATTGTTAGCAGGGAAAACGAATTTTTAAACTCAGGCGATAAACACCTCATTAGTAAATTCACAAAAGAATTGAATGAACTAAACAATGCAGTTTTCGACAACAACGACGAAAACTACGTTTTGCCTTTTTACAAGCTTGCATCGATGCCTGCTGAAGCTTTCAAGCCAGATACAAATGTTGACTTCCTGGTAGAGGAAGGCCGGCGGCATATCAGCGAAAAAAACTATCGTCAATTAAAAAACCTGGTGTACCTTCTTTTCGGAAGTTTAAAAGAAAGAAACAAGCCTGTTCAAGCATTCGACTCAAAAATTCCGGATAGCAACCCGCTTTCAAACCTCGGCCTGCGATAAGCTATCGCTGCATACCAAAAGGATGCAATATAGTTACCAGGCCCTCATCATTAATGGTGTAGGTGATGTTGTCTTTCTTATCTGTTATAAAGCCCATGAACTGGTGGGGTGTGGCTTCCATTTTCAGTTCATTTGCCTTGCCATCAATGGTGACTTCGCCCGCCATGCCAAGGTCTTTAAGGTCGGTTTTATAAAGCTCATGCTCTTTAAACCATTCTTTTTGGCGATAGTATAGCGCCCACAGGTATTTCTTTTGCTCTTCGGCATAAGGCAGTGTAAACTTTTCATCTGCAGCGCTGCCTTTTGCGAATTGCACGTAGCCCCAGCGCTCAGGGTAGTGCATGTTTATAAGGCCCTGCGAGGTCCAAACCCAGTTATGTTCGGGCAGGTTGCGACCGTTGCCGTCTTTTAGTTTTTCGTATTTGCCGTCCACTACCTTTGTATCCCATTCCACGCGCGAAAAATTCATGCGCCATACGGTGCCCGCTTTGGGCAGCCGTGCCCGGGAGCCACTGCTAAAAGCGCTGAAGGGAATAGACATTTCCATCGTCCAGCCCTGGTCTGTATCCGACGGATTATTCACAGTGCCTTGTATTTTAACAGCCGTACGCATTCCCTTAGTGTCCCAGCTGCTTAGCGGGTTGCCAAAATTGCGATAGGGCTTCGGCAAATAAAGGTCGAAAATGGTATTGATGGCGTTACATTCTATCTCGAAATACTGGTGCGTGGTGCCGGCGGGATCTATAAACAATTCTACATCGTTATCCATAAAAACTACAGCGTCATGCCGCTTCAGCGTGGCCCAAACGCTAGGCTCTGCAACTCTAGCGGCGATGTAAAGACAGGTATCGCTCCAAAGCATTTTAAAATTGGTGCGCAGCGGCGGGGCTGGTTTGTCAGCGCCTTCAATATCGATAAAGTCGTCCGTCCACGGCGCCTGCTGCCAGATTGCATCGCTGATATCGCCATCGATAACCGGGGCTGTCGTTGTATGACTAACCACATACGATTTTGGCGTAGTCAGCAGGTTTTCAAGGCCTTTAAATTCGGTTTGTGCGGTTGCTGCCGCTGCATAAAATAAAAAAGCGGCAGCAGTAGCGGCCTTTAGTAACCTATTACCCATCTGTTTATTTGCTACCTAATTCAACAATGCGGTCAAATTCTTCACGCTTAAGGCCCATAACGGACAGCCTGCCCTGGCGTACCAGGCCTACATCTTTCAGGCGTTCATCGGCTTTTATGGTTTCCAGTGTTACCGGGGTTTTCAGGCTTTCGTGCGGTACCAGGTCTACAACCAGCCAGTTCGGGTCGGTAGTGGTGGGGTCCTGGTAGGCGCTTTTGGCTACTTTGGCTATGCCGACAACCTCCTTACCTTCATTGCTGTGGTAAAACAGCACCAGGTCGCCCTCCTTCATTTCGCGCAGGTTATTGCGCGCCTGGTAATTGCGCACGCCATCCCAAAAGGTGCGGCCATCCTGGTTAAATTTTTCCCAACTGTATTTATGAGGTTCCGATTTTACGAGCCAATAATTCATTGTATAAACGTTTTTTCAAATGTAATGAAATTGAGGAAAATGGGAAGAGGGTGTTGGGAAGTGAGAGGGGATGTAGGGGGATAGAGACGATTTACTATGACGAAGTACGCTCCCAATTACCAGAGTTAAGTTCGATGGCTTGTTTATCTTTGATGATTATTTATATACCGCAATGGGTCAAAGGATTAGTTATTATAAAAACAATTTTCAAAAAACGCTTAAAGAAATACTCTTTGAGAATTTTCCTGCGTTTAGGGAATGGTATTTAAACTTTGAAAAATCTTCGTTAGAAGAATTCAATGAGCCTTTCGGTAATGAAATGCTGATCGATTATTTTAAGCTAAATCCGGATTTTAAAACTGATTTTCCCAAACTTGATAAAAAAATCATAGACGAACTTACTTCAGAATTTATCGGTGTTTATTGTGACTTCACAGACAGAGGCGGCAAAATACTACAATTTTTCGGACCTACTTTCAATAAATGGCGTTACGACCAAAGCACAGAAATGATAGAGCAAAGCGGCGATGCACTTTTTATCCGGCTCTGGAATTTTATTATCAAAGGACGTTCATTGACTGATAACGATGTTTTTGAAAGTTTCACAAATGATAGGAAAGTCGGTTTTTTAACATTCGACGAACACAGAGTTTTAAAAGATAAAATTGAATCGTACTTCGGAAGTATCGAAATTATGAAAGATAAATACTGGACAGAGAAAGAAAAATCAGAGGAACGGGAAGCAATCGCAAATTCAAAAGATGGCGCATATTCGTTATCACAACATAATCCAAAGAGTTTCGGACTCGAAATTGTATTACAAGTATTAAATGAGATTTCTACATACAAAAACGAGTTGATCACATTTATTGACTAAGGTCAAACATATTCTTGGTACACAAAATATAGGCCTGCTAACATGCTCCGACCCGCCCTCCCCTCCGATGTCCCTCACCTTGCCCGGTTTATCATTTTAGCCATGGGAGACCTTGCTGATAAATTTGTAAAAACTTCTTCCAATAAAATTCCATTATTTGAACACTTCGCAGGTTTAAAAAATAACCAATACAGCTATGAAAATATGCTGGTGTGGGATGATGATGGGATACAGGGTATGATAAACTGTTACAACGGCGCAGACTTGGTTGCACTAAGAGCTCCCTTTCTTGAGTACATTAGCTCCACTTACAATGTTGTTATCCAGCCGGAAGATGAAACGCAGGCTGGTGAATATTACATAGATTGCCTGGCCGTGTACCCGGAACACCAGGGCAAAGGCATTGGCAAAAAGCTAATAATTGGGCTGGCGAATTTTGCGAAGGCCAAAGGCTACAATAAGCTTGGCCTATTGGTGAAAAAAGATAATACAGCAGCATTAAGATTATACATCAATCTAAATTTTGAAGTTGTGGATGACAGGATATTTATGGGAGACGACTATCATCATTTACAGCTAGATTTAAAATGAAAGACCTATTAACCGACAGGCGCCACAAAGACTAGGGCAATGAATATCCTTCAATTAAAATATGTTATATCAGGCCTTTGCCTGGTAATCTTCGCATTTAAAACGGGTAAAAAAGCACTACTTTTTGATGAAACAAGGGTTATCTACATTCAACCTCTCGGGGGTGCTGAAAAATCAGATCTTAATTTTATTAAGTCCGCCGTCGAACATTTCTATCATTATAAATGCCTTATAAAGCCTCAATTAAACCTGACCCATGATATCCTTGCCGATAGCAAAACCCGTTACGAGGCCAACCGGATATTATCAAAATACAATACCGACGATAACCTGCTTATCTTGACAGAAAAAGACATCGCCTGCGCCAATGCAGAGCGCCATGTTGCTGAATGGGGCGTATTCGGATTGGGCTACAGGCCGGGCACAACATGTGTCGTATCTACATTCAGGTTAAAACGAAATGTATCTACGGAACTTTTCAAAGCCCGGCTCACCAAAGTTTGCCTGCACGAAATTGGCCATAATCTTGGTTTAAATCATTGTATCAGCGGCGATAAAAGGTGTTTTATGAATGATGCTAAGGGAACCATTAAAGTGGTGGACGAGGAGCAGGTGTTTTTGTGTGAGAAATGCAGAAAATCTATTGGTCTCTAATTCAGGGGCTATACCCTCTCCATCGCCTCCCCTATCGAACCGACAAAATTCACCAGTTTCCCTTTATTGCTCTCGAAGATAAAATCCTGGAGGCTTTTGCTTACAACATTACTGAAATCACCAATAATGGTTAGCCGGATACGAAAGTTTGAACATTTTTGCAGCACCTCACCGGCGAGGCCGCTCTTCAGGTCGAAAAAGGATTCGTTTAGTTGTCTTACCTGCATAACGATGAGGTCGAAACCCTGGTAATACAGGTCGGCCAGTAGCTGTGCGCCATCCTCAGCTGTTTGAATAAGAATGTCTTCTGCTAATAATTCGGCTATTTGGGCGCCTTTTATAGTATGGGTGATTATTTGCATAGATAGTATTACCGGCGCAAAGCTATCACTTTAGGTTAAACTAATTTAATGCCGTAAACATAACATTGCCTTAAATATATAATGAAATTAATCAATTTAAAACACCGGTATTTCATTCTAAATGTCTCCGCGTGCATTAGCTGTTTCAAAGACAGTGCAGGATGGTTGCCCACTGATAGCCGCTAAATTTGATAGCCGTGTTCCCAAATCCTCTTACTGCTATATATGAACAAAATTCGTTGCTATAAATATTTAACCCGCCTCGTTTTACCGGCCTCCCTTGTTTTGTTTATGGCGGGTAAAAGCCTGGCCTGGCAACGAAAAAGCAATATTCAACATAACCATAAAACCACCGATACCCTGTTAAACTCGTTTCGTACGCCGCCGGCAACCGCTAAACCGCGTGTTTACTGGTGGTGGCTTTTTAACCGGGTAACCAAATCAGGCATCAAACGCGATTTGGAAGAGTTTAAAGCCAAAGGAATAAGCGGTGTTAACCTCATCTGCACCGGGGGCTATGCAGGGAAAGCACCGTTGCCGGGCGTAAAATTTCTTGGCAGCGAATGGCGCGAGCTTTTTCGTTATGCCATTAAAGAAGCCAGGCGCCTGCACATGGAAATAGGCTTTAACCTGGCCAGCGGCTGGACCATGATGGGGCCATCGGTAACGCAGGATAACGCTATGAAAAAAGTAGTATCGGCAGAAATGAAAATTGCTGGCCCCGTTAAATTCACCGGAAAGCTGCCCCAGCCTGTAAAGGTTGAAAGCTATTACCACGATATTATGGTACAGGCCTTCCCGGCTCCTGACAGCAGCAAACAAATAGACCCTAAAACCATAATTGACCTGACCGCTAAGCTGGATGCAAAAGGTAACTTAAACTGGAACGTACCCAGCAGCAAATGGGTGATACTGCGCACAGGCTATACCTTATCAGGCGCAACCTGGAGCAAATGGCACGCCTATCCCGAGGGAGACACTTTTAAAGGCGGCGAAGGTTATGAGATTGACTATTTAAGCAGACGGGCTTTGGATGATTACTTTGCGCATTTGGGCAAGCTGGTGATTGATGAAGCTGAAAAAGCCGGCGGTCGTCTGGATTATTTATGGTCGGATAGCTGGGAGGCAGGGAAGCTTACCTGGACACAGGATTTTGCCAGCCAGTTTTTGCGTTTCCGTGGTTATGATCTGAAAAACTATATGCCGGTTTTAGCCGGATATAACGTAATCAACGCGGATGTGTCCGAACGTTTCAAAAATGATTTCGACCGTACTATACAGGATTGCATCGCCGAAAACTTTTACGGGCGCTTTGAAGCATTGTGTCACCAGCATGGTATGAAGGTCGGCAACGAAGCTGGAGGACCGAATGACATCCCGCCGCAGGATGTGCTAAAGAACTTTAAGCATTGCGATATTCTTTCCGGGGAGTTTTGGGTAAACGGGCATTATAAATCGCCGGATGGTTATAACAAAGACCCGATGCAGCGCCTTAACCTTAAGCAAACTGCAACAGCAGCCCATGTTTACGGCAAACAGCAGGCTGAGGCCGAAGCTTTTACCCAACAGGAACAGGACCGCACGCACTGGTCGCTGGGGCCTTCGGATCTAAAGCCTTATGCCAACCAGGCATTTTGCGAAGGGATAAACCGCCTGATGCTGCACCAGGCTACCTGCCAGCCGCCATCAGATGGAAAACCCGGCTACGAGTTTTGCGCCGGTCAGCACTTTACACCCAATATTACCTGGTGGGAGCAGTCACCTGCGTTTTTCAGTTACCTGTCGCGCTGCCAGTATATGCTGCAACAGGGCAAATTTGTGGCCGATGTTTGTTTTTACCTTGGCGAACGACCGCCATTACTGGCGCCGCCAAAATACGATATACCAGGGCTGGGGCCGGGTTACGATTGCGATTACATTAACCCAGATGTACTGTTGACCCGAATAACCGTTAAAAACGGCCGCATTATGTTACCCGACGGTATGAGCTACCGGATGCTCGTGCTGCAAAATTGTGTTTCGCCCTCGCCGGAAGTGGCGAAACAAGTTGGGAATTATCAAAGCCTGCAGGTATCGGCGGTACCGTCAAACGCTATGTCGGTAGCCGTAATTAAAAAGCTGAGGGAGTTGATAACCATGGGCGCAACTGTTGTCGGCGCGCCGCCGGATGTTTCGGCAGAGTTGAAAAATTACCCTGCCTGTGATGAACAGGTAAAGCAAATAGCCAAAGAAATTTGGGGCGATTTGGATGGCAAAAATCGCACCGAACGCCGCCTGGGCAAAGGCCGGATTATCTGGGGAAAGACGCCAAAAGAAATATTAGCTGCCGACGGCGTTTCGCCCGACTTCAGCTTCCCTGGCCAGGCAGAACATCCTGAGCCATTCGATTATATTCACCGCAGCACTGTTGAAGCGGAAATTTATTTTGTCATCAACCGTACCAACCAGCATCAAACGCAGGATTTTACTTTCCGCGTTGCGGGCAGGCAGCCTGAAATATGGGATGCGGTAAGTGGCAAAACTATTAATGCCAGGGCTTTTCATCAAACCGGTAACGCTGTTACGGTTCCGCTCGGGCTGGATGCATTCGGTTCTTATTTTGTTGTCTTTAGGAAACCTCTTGCACCTAACGTAAAAGAGTCTGCCGAAAACAATTTCCCTACGCTGGCAGAGCTGCAAAAACTGAACGGCCCCTGGAATATATCATTCGACCCTGCCTGGGGAGGCCCTGCTAAAACCACTTTTAATGAACTGACAAGCTGGACGCAAAACCAGGAAGACGGAATTAAATATTATTCGGGCACTGCTACATATCACAAAGTTTTTGATTTGGATAAACACCCTGATGGGAAAAACAAACGCCTGTTTCTCGACCTTGGCAACGTACGGAATGTTGCGGAAGTGAGGTTAAACGGTAAAAAGCTGGGCGTTATATGGTGCGCCCCATGGCGGGTTGAGATTACCGGTGCAGTAAAATCATCAGGTAATATGCTGGAGGTCGACGTCATCAACCTTTGGGCAAACCGTGTAATTGGCGACCTGAATCAACCCAAAGAAAAAAGATTTACCAAAACGCACGATGCTTTCCGGTTTGATATGCTGAGAGGAAGTACACCACTGCTGGAGTCGGGATTGCTCGGTCCGGTAAAAATTTACGAGGCAAAAGATTAAGCTCTTTACAATCAATCGCTCATCAACCAGCTGTAAGTCAATCAATTTAACGCTTGAAAAAAAACTACTTAAATAGTTTTGAAACTACGTAAATAGTTATAAATTTGTTAACTACATAAGTAGTTACGGATGAAGATTAAAGAACTTACCAAAGCTGAAGAAAACGTAATGCAACTGCTATGGCAATTAAAGGAAGCTGTAGTAAAAGATATTATTGCACTGATGCCAGACCCTAAACCTGCATATAACACAGTATCGACCGTGGTGCGGGTTTTAGAAGGCAAAGGCTTTATTGGTCATAAAGATTATGGCAGTACTTACCTGTACTTCCCGCTGATAAGCGAATCGCAATACAAGAAATTCACATTCGATAAAATGATGAGCGGCTATTTCAGCAACTCGTACAAAAGCCTGGTATCCTTTATCGCCAACGACAAAAAGCTGAACATACAACAGCTGGATGAATTAACCGAACTGATTGAAGACCTTAAACGCAAAAAGAAATGAACGGATTGTATTACCTGGCCCAGGCCAATCTGTACCTCGGGATATTTTACCTGGCCTACTGCCTGTTGTTAAACCGCAATACGCATTACCAGCTCAGCCGCGCATACCTGCTGTTTAGCTGCCTGGTTGCGTTCCTGCTTCCGATAGTACAAGTGGGTATATTAAGGCCAGCGCCTCATGCAGCACAGCTAAGCACTATGCCTTTAGCCGCTTCGGAACATTTAAGCGTAAACAAACCGGTAACATTGGTTAAACACATCCCGGCAGCTGGCTACAATCACATTGCAGGGTCTTTATCCAAACCTGTTCAATCATTTGCTGCGCCGGCAGGCCAAGCCACCGCGGCAACTGCCAAACACGTAATTACCTGGCAGGAAGGCGTGGTGTACGCTTACCTTACCGGTGCAATGGTGTTACTTATTATGCTATTCATAAAGCTATATACACTTTTCAAGCTGACGAAGAGTGCACGGCCCATTAATGAAGGTAAATACCGGGTTATTCACCTGGATGGTTCGGATGTAGCTTTTTCTTTTTTTAATTACCTGTTTATAGGCAAGGACGCTTCAGGGGCAAAAACCATTATCAGGCACGAGCTGGTACACATACGTCAAAAACATTCTGCCGACATTATATTGCTTGAATTATTAAAAGTAATCAGCTGGTTTAACCCTTTTGTGTACCTGTTACAAAACAGCTTGAAAACCGTACACGAATACATCGCCGATGAGCAAACTGCGGCTTACGAAACCGACAGCCTCACTTATGCATCTTTTTTGCTGGATAATGCATACGGCGCCGGCGGCTCATCTATAACCCATTCATTTTTCAACTACAACCTTTTAAAAAAGAGGATTATGATGTTAAATCAGCAACGATCGGGTAATTTGGCAAAGCTGAAATACCTGGTGGCCCTCCCGATTTGTGCAGCCTTAGTCTGCACCTCAACCCTGGTGTTCAGTAAAAATTATTGCTGGCTGGATTTAGCCCCGGCCGGAATAAAGTCGCCGGGGACTCACGCTTTGATAAACGCAAAGCCAAAGCGTTTAAAAATTACTCAAAACGGGGTGACAACTTTAACCGATAAGCTGACCATTAACCAGCAAAATGAAAAAACAGCGCTTACCGCTGCCACAATTACAAAGGCCGACAGCGTATCGCTTCTTAAAAATAACAATATAAAAGTTGAGGTAGTTGAGGATAGCACACAGCTTAAAACCAGGGACGGGCGTCCTATATTACCCGTTATAAATGTTGACGGTTACTATCAAATGGATCATTTTCTGCACCACAATATAAAATACGACGCGACCAAAGGCGAAAAAGGAGGGTTAGTTGTTGTACGTTTTACCCTTGATGCTAACCGCCATATATACAACGCAAGGATAGTGAAAAGCGGTGGCGCTAAGCTGGACGCCCTGGCATTGAATGGATTCAACGCCTACAGGGGCATTGTTACCGATGACCCGGGCAAAAGCTTAAAAATAGGCGTTTATTTTTTCACAAATGATTATTCTATTTTTAAGACAGACTCGCTTAGCAGCAATGTGCCTGAATTTGGTGGCGAATTGATTATAACAAACTATAAATACCCTATTAAAGTTACCAATAAAGGATACGAATATGACGAAAATGGTCCAGGCTTGGGCACCCGTGGCGCAAGAGCAATAATTTACGACCGCATCGGCGAAGGAAATTGGTATTATTCAGATAAATGCACCCCTGCCGATTTAGCCATGTTGAAAGACAAATACGGTTACACCTTCCCTTCGGGCGAAACTGAGATTATACAAATTAACAAATTTCACACACGTTTAGGGTATATATTTAACGTCGTATCACACCTCGACGCCCCTTATGCCAACCAATTTTACGATTATATACTTGATAATACCGAATATCCCAAAGAGGCTCAAAAAGCACTTGAAGGCGGTGTGGTAGTCTTAAACTTCAACCTTGATAACGAAGGCATGATGAACAATATCAGCGTAAGTCAAAGTGGAGGCAAAGCATTTGACGATGCAGCGGTGAAGGCATTACAGTCCTACAAATATGCGATAAAGGATACTCCCGGCAAGCATAGCATTGCGCTGTTATTTTGCGTTGGCGAAAACGAATATCGCCCGGTTGTGAGTGATAATGTAAAAAAGGAGGGATATGTAGGAGAGTTAGCTGTATGCGACCTGAAATCGCCATTTAAAAATGGCAGCGCATATATTCCGCCGGCAACCGCGCCCAAAAGCGAAACGCACTAACATTAGTTAATATTAATAATAGGTCAGTGTTTAAGCCTCAAATTGAAAGATTTGGGGCTTTATTATAGGCGCCACATAGCACTTACTCCATCATTTTCCCAAGCCTGAAATTAGCAATTTTTGCTGCAAATCGCCTTTTTGTACAATTATCCAAACAAAAAAGTCTTAAAACATGCAAAAATTAACTTAGCCATAGCAAAAAATCTTTTGGCACGATTTTATAGCATAAGTTAATACATTTTACTTATAAAACATAAAACTATGAGATCACTACTGTATGTTATCGCAGTTATCCTGATTATAGGATGGGCGATAGGAGTATTTGCTTACTCTGCCGGAGGTTTAATTCACGCTTTATTAATTATAGCAATCATTTCATTCCTGATAGGAATTATCAGGAGCCCGTCAACTGTCTAAGCCACGCTCACAAATAGTTGATAATGCCAAAGGCGACTGGTTTCAGTCGCCTTTGTTATTCTATAATATCTTGGCTCTTTTTCCTCACTATTACCTGGCCTAAATCCACAATAATTCAAAAATCTGACAGCTATCCCTCATAGCGCACTCAAAATATTAAAAAATTACAACCTCATTATCAATTAATTATGAATTGATTTTAATTTTTAATAGAACTATGTATTGCATACTACATTATAAAACATATATCTTTGTAACATAATAGAGATAACAGTTTATCTGACACCAAAACGTAAACCATCAAATACAATAAAAAATGAAAGCAAGCTTCTTTTTAGCCCTACTCTGCCTCGCATCGCTGAGTATTTTTGTAGGCTGGATGAAATTTCAGCATAACAGCGATAGCCTTTCCATTGCGGTAACCGATACCGACGACACTTACGCTTTATCGGCTAAGTTTAACGAAGGTTATACCGGAAGAGTGCAGGATTATATTAATCACAGCATCAGGCCCAACGGCTTGTTCCGGTCAACCCATGATTATTTTAATGTAACTACGCGGCTTAAAGACAACACTGAATTTCACATCAAAGAATCGCCCGGTGAGCTGGAAGTAGAATTCGATAAACGGAAAAATTCTTATGCCTCCTACCAGCGCATTCGGAAAATGTGCGAGGGAATTTCTGAGGTACTGAAGGGTAAGTAGTGGTTAGTAACCGGTTATTAGATGATTAGAGATCAGATATAGAAAACTTGCAATGAAGGTTAACAAAAACACCCATAAAACAAAAATTAAAATGAAAAAAATCATCCTAACGTTATCGCTGCTGATCGGATTAAGCGCGGTAACATTTGCTCAATGCGACAAAACAATCGTGTTTAATTCGTCGAAAACAAATCACATGGACGAGACTGGCACAATAACCCGGACCGACGACGAAACCGCAGAGGTCGTTATTGACAAATCAGCCATAAACATTGCCGTGAACGGCGACCACAAGATAACCGCCAATATTAAATCAAACACCTGCAACTGGACAGTTCCATTTAAGGAAGGAAAATCTGTTATAAAAGCGGTAGCCGACATGAATGGTGAAGATCGCAATTTAACCATCACCATTGAAGGTAAAGACGGCAAGGTGACGCTTTTGTTCGAAATGGAAGAACAACCCGGCGACAGGATAAAAGTAATAGCCGACAAATTTGTTGAAAAAGCCTAAGCGTTTTAAACTCATGAAAACAATAATTATCGGCCTGGCAATATTGCTTGCGCTTGTAACTGCAGTTTTTGGCCAATGCGGCAAAACCGTTGTGCTAACCTCATCAAAAACTGACCATCTTGATGCCACCGGCAAGCTTACTCAATCAATCGACGAAAAAGTGATTATAGAGATAAGCAAGGCCACTATCGATATTTCGGTAGACGGACAGCAGAAAATGACAGGCAAAATAACTTCTAATACGTGCGACTGGAAAGTGCCCTTTAAGAAAGGAAAGTCGGTTATCAATGCAATGATGACCAACCGCGAAGGCGACCGTCAGGCCACGATGACCATCGAGGGAAAGGATGGAAAAATTTACCTTCATTTTATGATGCCGGCCAAACCTGGTGACCAGGTAAGCATCGTTGCTGATAAGTTTGAGGCAAAGAATAGATAATAACAAAACTTACGAAGTTGTTAAAACTTCGTAAGTTTAATAGTATAATTTATTGCGTAATAACCTTAGCCGAGAATTTCCCTTCCGTTACAGTTCCATTTTTACCATCAATGGTGCTGCCTGCAAAGCTAAATGTGCCGGTAACGGTGCTTGAATTGAAGGAAGAGATCACTACTGTTCCGGAACTACCCAGGTAGGTGTTATTAAAATCGGCCGTGGTTGAATATGACGCTATCACCGCGTCGCCACCAACATCAAAAGTGCCTGCTTTTATGCCCGAGATCATTAACGAAAGACCTTCATTTCCGAATTTTCCCATTACCTGCAGCGTTCCTTCGCTTTTAATATAATCAGCAATTACGGTATTTGACGTTTTTGCAGTCCCGTTAAATTTCAGAGACATACTAACGGCGCTTGTCGGGTTAGTGCTGCTTTTTTTGCATGAAGTTCCGATAAACGCCAGGGCCAAACATAATACAAGTATAGGTTTTAATTTTTTCATGACTAAATATATAGTTTATCTGTCAGAAAAAATCTTCAAAAGCACGCTATAGTTGTAAGTAACAGGCTTACAGATAATTATTTTTCGGAGTACATTCTTATTTAGAACCGACGACCTTTCCGTTTTCATCCAGCGTTTCGATAACCGGTTGATTTTGTTTATTTATGTAGATATTAAGCCTTGGTTTTCCGTTTGAATCGTTCAAAAACAGGCCTACTTCGCCTTTATCATTCATACCGGCAAAAAATCGCTGATGGGTATGTCCGGCCGCTTTAAGTTTTTTTATACCTGCATTTAGCGCTGCGGTGTCATGCAGCCGTTCCAGTGAATCGTAGTAAGCCAACTGTTTGGTAAGGCCAAAATCGTCCCTGTCCCAAATGTTTAAACCATAATTGCGATACAATTTATTACCCTGTTTTTCCTGCTCGTACCTCAATTGCATTATCTGGTCGTTCTTATACTGGTCGAATGAGTATACCATGCCAGCACCATTCTTATTACCATCGTATACCAGGCCGCCATCCTCGTCACCTTCATCGTTAAAAAATATAATACCCGGCGGACGGCCACGCTTTGGGAAGTCTTTATTGTCCATACGGCCCGGGTGCTGCCTGTCGCTGTTGCTGATAACCATCTTTAAGGCGCCATTCTTCTCAATAATGTTTATGCGCTCGGCGGTTAGCTCTTTGTAATGGCTGCCGTTTAGCGTAAATACGTACACTACAAGCGCAAGTATTACCAGCGTTAATACAGCGGCATAGATTTTTAAGATCTTAACTTGTTTGGCGAGGTTTTCCATGAGTGTGGTTATAATTTTGATGAGATAAAATTACAAAATCGCTGTAGAGACACAACACTTGTGTCTCCGATAGGACAGGCAATTGAAGCGGGGTTGATTTGCATGGGGAAGACGCAAGTGTTGCGTCTCTACATGAGAACATATCCTAATGCAAAATCTTAAACACCAGTTCTTTCATCAGGCCGCCATTGTCCGTGTTTGAATCCACGCCTTTACTTTTTAAATCATATTCGCGCAGGTAGCTGATGATTTGCATGGTTTTGGCGTAATTAAAGCTGCGGGCTGCCTGCTCATAATCCTTTACAAAATAGGGACTGATGCCTATCTCGCGGGCAACATTCTGTGGTGATTTATCTTTTACATAATGGTAAGTAAGTACCTTGCTGAAAAACGAGAAGAGGTTACCTAACACCAATACCAGCGGGTTTGCCTTGGGGTTGGCCTCAAAATAATTAATTATCTGGTTCGCCTTAAATGCATCCCTGCGACCAAGCGCCGTTTGCAGTTCGAACACATTGTATTCTTTACTGATACCGATATTGTCGTGAATATGCTTTAGGGTGATTTCCTGCCCGGCCTGCACATTGAGCATCAGTTTTTCAAGCTCATTGGCTATTTTGGAAAGGTCGTTACCCAGGTATTCCGACAGCATCATGCTGGCCTGCGGGTTTATCTTATAGCCTTTTTCGGCAATAAAGCCTTCAATCCAGGCAGGTATCTTGCTGTCATACAAAGCCGCCGATTCAAAAATAAGGCCGCTCTTTTCTATCGCTTTATATGTTTTCTTTCTTTTATCAAACTTGCCATATTTGTAGCAAAAAACAAGAATGGTACTTGGCAATGGGTTTTCAAGATAGCTCAATAAAGGATTGATGCCCTTTTTATCTGCATCATCATTCCCCCACTTCATGTCCTGGGCTTCCTTTACCAATACTACCTGGTAATCGGCCATCATAGGGTAGCGCTTGGAGGCGTTCAGCACCGTCATCACATCAGTATCTTTACCGTACAGCACCGTTTGGTTGAAGCCTTTTTCGGCTTCCGAAAGCAGCTTCCGCTCTACAAAATCGCTCACCAAATCAATAAAATAGGGTTCCTCGCCGTGCAGCAGGTACACGGGTTTGTATTTCCTGTTCCTTAAATCCTTTAGTATATCCTGGGCCGTCATTTCAATGGCAAAGTAAGGAAAAATTGGCGAATAGTGTTAGAAGAAGTAGCAGTGGCAGGGAGTAGTGGCAGTCACTTACTGCTACTCACCCCTGCCACTGCTACTATTTCCCGCAGCTTGCACATCCCCGTAAAAATCGCCACCTTCGCAAATGGATTTGCTGCTGCCGCTTAACCTTCCGCCCTATCCTTTTAAGATAAATGACCATAACGGGCAGCTATCGCTTTTTGATATTATCCGTAAACGCAATATCATTATCACACCCGAGGAATGGGTAAGGCAACACTTTGTTCAATACCTCATCAATCAAAAAAAATACCCGCGGGCTCTTATTAAGCTGGAAGGCGGGCACCGGCTGCATGGAATGGCCAAGCGAACAGATATTATCGTGTACAATCCATCCGGCGAAAAAATCCTGCTAATTGAGTGCAAGGCGCCATCAATCACCATCGACCAAAAAACATTCGACCAGGTGGCCCGGTATAACATGGTGCATAAAGTAAAATTATTGGCGGTTACCAACGGTTTACAGCATTATTACTGCAATATAGATTTTGAAAAAAGCGAGTACAGCTTTATAGAAGAGCTCCCGGTTTATGCAACTGTCTGATTTGTCCCGGCAAAGACCAGGTTCTGTATCTTTTCCATCAGTTGCTCAGGCTTAAACGGTTTGGATACATAGTCGTTCATACCGGCATTCAGCACCTGCTCTTCAATATCCAGCAATGCTGCTGCTGTAAGGGCTACGATAGGCACATTGGCTTTGCCCGCATCCGGCAGCTTGCGTATTTCCATCGATGCATCAAAACCGTTCATTACCGGCATTTGCAGGTCCATCAGTATGATATCGAAATCCCCGTTTTTAAAGGTTTCTATGGCTTTTTCACCATTTTCGGCTATGGTTGGTACAATTTTCCATTTAGAGAGCAGCTTCTTCATCAACAGCACATTCACCGGATTATCTTCGGCAATCAGCACGCGCAAATTGCTTAAAGCATCGGCATTGTGCAGTAATGGGTGATTTTCACCTATTTCGTTAATACTGGCCTCCGATACCGGGAATTCCATATTAAAGGAGAATTCCGAACCTTCTCCTAGCTTGCTCGACACGTGCATCTGCAAGCCCTGCAGCTCCAGCAGGCGCTTTACAATAGCCAAACCCATGCCGGTACCGCCGTATTGCCTTGTAGTAGTGATAGACTCCTGTGTAAACGGCTCGAAGATGCTCCGCAGGTTATCCTTATCTATACCAATGCCGGTATCCTTTACAGTAAAAGTAATCCGCAGCTTGTTATTACGATCTTCGTAGCAAAACGCTTTTACGTAAACACTGCCCTGACGGGTAAACTTAATGGCGTTGCTCACAAG
>Ga0105240_10005858_pt1 | contig 18221 bp, 18 predicted proteins | sample KBSC54metaG_FD_80426 | JGI IMG/M metagenome (GOLD analysis project Ga0105240, IMG submission 80426) | Corn rhizosphere microbial communities from Kellogg Biological Station, Michigan, USA - KBS C5-4 metaG | ecosystem: Host-associated > Plants > Roots > Rhizosphere > Soil | place: Michigan, USA...
AGCGCAAGTAATCCAGCGGTGGCTCTTGTGTTGGCGGACGATTTCGCGCGCATCGTTGTGTAGCGCGCCTCCGCGGTTTCCCATGAAGGTCCCGCGCGCCGGGGTGCGGAAAAGGCGGCCCCATGGATCGACACGATTCTGAAATGGCATTTGCGATTCCACGGTAACTCATCTCGTTGCGCGGCATCTGGTATCGCAATGCTTTTGGCCATGGCGAGGGCGGAGACACTGGAAGAATGGCTGGATCCGGCGCGATTGGGGGATGACTATGTGCCGAAGGGCTTCCATCCCGGCGCCGGTCCGATTCGGGGGCACGAGTTCGGGCTGAAGCTGTCGCCGGCAGCCCGGCAGGATCTGATCGCTTTCCTGAAGACGTTATAACACTCGTACGGAACGGCGCTTTTGTTTTGCAAACCGAAAGCGCGGGCGAGCGTATATAAATACGATGCATACGCTGCTGGCAGACCTGCGATACGGATTCCGGCTGCTGAGGCAATCGCCGGGATTCACTTGCATAGCGATCCTGGCGCTGGCCTTGGGGATCGGTGCGAACTCCGCGATCTTTTCGACTCTGGACGCGGTGTTATTGCGGCCGCTGCCGTATGCCGATCCCGATCGCGTGGCGATGGTGTGGGAGGATTTCAGTTCGATCGGCTTCGCGCACAACACGCCGTCACCCGCGAATTACTTCGATTGGCGGGAGCAGAATCACGTGTTCGCCGATATCGCTGCGACGCGGACGCGCACGCGCGCGGCTACCGGCGATGGCGCCGCCGAACAACTACTCGGGTATCAGGCGACTCCGAATTTCTTCGCGGTGCTCGGAGTGGCGCCGTTGATCGGGCGGACGTTTACCGAGGCCGAAGATCGCGACGATGCCAAGGTGGTGGTGATCGGGTACGCGCTGTGGCAGCGGCGCTATGGGGCGGCGAGCGATATCGCCGGGCGGTCGATTCTGCTGGATGGCGAGAACTTTCAGATTATCGGCGTGATGCCGCGCGATTTCGTGTTCCGCAACACGCGGCGCGACTTCTGGGTTCCGATGCACGTGACGCCGAAGTTGCGCGCGGTGCGGGGCAGCCACTACTTGAATTGCGTGGCTCGCCTGAGGCCCGGCGTGACGCTGGCGGCGGCGAATCAGGACATGCGCGCGATCGCCAAGCGGCTGAGCGAGCAGTATCCGGATGACGATCGCGATATGGGCGCGCTCGTGACGCCGATCAAGGAAGACGTGCTGGGGCGGATGCAGACGGTGCTGGTGGTGCTGATGTGCGCGGCGGGATTCGTGCTGCTGATCGCGTGCGCGAATCTGGCGAGTCTGCTGCTGACGCGGGCCGTCGCCAGGAAACGGGAGATCGCAATCCGCGCGGCGCTGGGCGCCGGACGAATGCGGCTGATCCGGCAAATGGTTACGGAAGGCGCGCTGCTTGCGTTTGCCGGCGGCGCGCTGGGATTGGCATTCGCGCTGGCGGGAATGAAGGCGTTGTCGGGACTGGTGCCGCTGGGACTGCCGGTGTCGGCGAAACCGGGGGTGGATGCGCGGTTGCTGCTGTTCACGTTCGCAGTGTCGCTGGCAACGGGCGTGATCTTCAGCCTGATTCCCGCACTGGAAGCGTCGCGAGCATCGGTGAACGACGCGCTGAAGCAGGGCGGAAGATCGGGCGCGGACTCAGGCGGTCGCAGAACTCGCGACGCCCTGGTGGTGCTGGAAGTGGCGTCGGCATTGGTGCTGCTGACGGGCGCAGGGTTGATGATCGAGACGATGGCGAAGCTGCGCGCGATCGACCTGGGGTTCCGCGCGGACCATCTATTGACGCTGCGGACGGCGCAAAATTCCCTGTACGACGATCCCGCCCGGGCACTGGCGTTTCAGCAGCGGGTGCTCGAGCAGGTACGCGCACTGCCGGGAGTCGAGGGCGCGGCATACGCATCCACGCTTCCGTTCCAGTCGATCGGCAACACGCAGGGGTATCGAATGGAGGACGTCCCCAAGGATCCGAATTTCTCGCCGGACGCGCTGTATCGCGCGGGGTCGTCGAATTACTTACAGATGATGGGCGTGAAACTGCGGGAGGGGCGCTTCTTCGACGGCAGCGAGACGCCGGCGTCGCAGCCGGGGATCATCATCAACGAGACATTCGCGCGCCATTTCTGGCCGAAGCAGCCGGCGATCGGCCATCGCATTTCGATCGACGGAGCGAAGGTGAAATGGCGGACGATCATCGGCGTGGTCGAGGATGTGCAGGAGCGCGGCTACGATTTGTGGATGAAGCCGGGGTTCTACATTCCGACGACGCAGGAAGTGTACCCGCCGTCGGATTCGGATTATCTGGCGGTGCGGACAAAGGGCGATCCTTTGGCGCCGGTGTCGGCGATCCGGCGGATCGTGGCGTCGGCCGCTCCCGATGTGCCGGTGGCGAATGTCGAGACGATGGAAGACATCATCAATTCCACGCTGGTCGACCGCCGGCAGCAGATGATGCTGTTGGGCGCGTTCGCGGCACTGGCGCTGGCCCTGGCGTCGATTGGACTGTACGGCGTGCTGGCGTACGGCGTGACGCAGAGGGCTCGCGAAATCGGCTTGCGAATGGCGTTGGGGGCAAGTGGGTCGAGCGTGGTGGCGATGGTGGTGCGTCACGGATTGGCGCTAACGGGGATCGGGATTGCGATCGGGCTGGCGGGGTCGTGGGCGGCCACCCGGTCGCTCAAGAACCTGCTGTATGGCGTGTCGGCGACCGATCCGGCGACGTTTGCCGAGGTGGCGGCGCTGCTGACGCTGATCGCGTTCGCGGCATGCTGGATTCCGGCGCGGCGGGCATCGAAGGTCGACCCGATCAAAGTATTGCGGGAGGAGTAGTTGTCCATCGCCGCCGGAGCGGGTGAGCTACACTAACCACAGCACGGAGGCGTACCTGTGCGTATTACGGTACTTTGCATCACAGCCCTTTCTATCGGGGCCTGCTTCGCGCAGACCGAATTGCCCGGCTGCGAATCCCGGCCTGAAGTGCAGCAGACGCTTCGGGAACAACTCGATAACAAGGCGCTCGACAAGCTGAAATTTGTGGATCGGGCCGCGCGCCAGCATGAAGTGCTGGAAGGGCTGATCGCGAAGTACCCGCGCGAACTCGAACCGTATCGCCAGCTCATCGATTTTGTCCACTATTCGGAGCCCGACCGTCACTCCGCGTTGCAGGCCCGTTATAAAGAGCTGGCAGCGCAGAAGCCCGACGATCCACTTGCGATGTATCTTGCCGCCGACGTCCTGATCGGCAAGGATACGCCGGAGGCGATTCGGTTGGCGGAGGCGGCGAAGGCCGCGGCGCCCGAGTTTGCGTGGCCCGCTCTGCTGCTGGCCAACATCTATTCGACGGGCAAATTCACCGACGCCAAAAAGAAGGCTGCGTATCTGGATTCGTTCTTCGCTGTGTGCACCAGTTCGACCGACAGCCGCGCTCAGTGGATCCTGGGTAAGGGGGGCGACATTGCCCTGCAGGCGCGCGTTGCGGCTGCGTTGCGTACCCGGCTGGCGGCGGAGTCGGATCCCGAAATCCTGAAGCAGTACGAGACGCTCTGGGGACTGGAGTTTCGGTCGCGTCCGCCCCAGGAGCACGCGGCGCTGCGCCCGCAAGTGGCCGCGGATCTGAAGCGGCTGGAGGCGGCCAACCCGAAGCCGGATGGCGCGTGGCTGGCGTTCCTGCGCACCGGATACAAGCAGAGCGGCGCGTCTGAAGCGGTGGTCACGGCATTCGAGGACCGCATCGTGAAGGAGTTCCCGTCCAGCAACGCGGCCAACGGCGTGGTGTACGCACGATGGCGCAAGGCGCACACAGAACCTGAGAGTCAAACGGACACCGCCGCGTGGGCGGCCTACGATCAAGCCTATCGCGAGGCGTTGAAGATCTGGATCCGCGACTATCCCGAGGACACTTATTTGTATCGCTCGGCCTGGTACAACACGATTTCGAGCGACATGTCGATCTCCGAGAAAGAGGGCATCGCGGCGCTGGATCATTATTTCAAAGCGGCTCTCGACTACGACTCGCCGGATTCGTCGCCGTACATTGAAGCCGCCGATTTTCTGGTGACGCACAAATGGCAGCCCAGGCGGGCGCTGGATCTGCTGCACAAAGCGCAGCCCATGCTGGCGGCGGAGTTGAACCTGCCGAAGCGGGACGACGTCACCGCCGAGCGTGAGGACGAGATGGAGCGCAGTGCGGTGTATCAGCGGCAGAATCTGGCGGGCTTGATCTTGCAGGCGGCGCGGCTCGCGAATCGTACGGGCGAGGCACTGGGCGTGCGCGCAGCGGTGGAAGGTCCGCCGCCGAAGAGTCCCAAGCGCGAGTCCGACTACTGGCGCAATCGCGCCCGCCTCGCCGCGCTGGAGAATCGTAAGGCCGACGCGCTGACCTATTATCAGTTAGCGCTGCAGACTCGCATCGCGTCCCTGACGCCGTGGCATGGCCGGCTCGATGACCACGTGTCCGACGAAGCGCGCGCGATTTTCAAAGAGTTGGGCGGCACCGATGTCGCGTGGGGCGTCTGGACCAAACCGCCGGTTGCAAAGCCGCAGGAGGCCGCCGAAGGCCGCTGGGAGAAGCCCACGCGAGAGCTTCCGGCTTTCGAGCTTGCCGATCTCGCGGGCAAGACGTGGAAGCTGGCCACGCTCGAAGGCAAGAGCGTGCTAATCAATATCTGGGCGACGTGGTGCGGGCCGTGCAATACCGAACTGCCCCATCTGCAGAAGTTATACGAGACGGTGAAGGACCGGCCGGGTTTGCAGATCCTGACGCTCAATATCGATGAGGATCTCGGATTGGTCGAGCCGTTCATGAAGGAGAAGGGCTACACGTTCCCGGTGATGCCGGCGTTCAGCTACGTGACGACGCTGCTTGACGGCTTCGCCATTCCGCAGAACTGGATTATCGATCCGAGGGGTGTCTGGCGCTGGACGCAGATCGGCTACGGCGGCGAGCCCGACTGGATCGACGTGATGATCCAGCGCATGGAGATGGTGAAGAAGAAGAGCGAGTGAACGAGAAGCTCTGTCAACGTTCCGCAGGGTCGCGACGTATTCACTCTGAGAGGTACGGATGCGACTTTCGGAACGATTGGCGCTGGCGATTCTGCTGTGCTCGCGCTTGTGGGCGGCCACTCCACCCATCGAGATTTCCCTCGCGCATGGGAGCGCGGCGGAGACGGAGACTCGCGACCAGTTGCAACGATTACTCCGCACGTACGATTTGTCGGGTTGGGTATGGACGCGGAAAGTAATGATCGAGGAGCGCGCCATACCGCACAGCCATCCTGTGCTCACGCTCAACACCCGTCACGTCAAAGACGATTCGCTCCTCCTCTCCACGTTTGTCCACGAAGAATATCATTGGTACGAAACGGCGCACCCGCGCGAGACGGCTGCCGCCATCGCGGAGCTGAAAACAAAATTCCCGGGACTGCCGGTAGGCGGGCAGGATGGCGCGGCCGACGAAGAGAGTTCGTATCTGCATCTCATCGTTTGCTACGCCGAGTGGCAAAAGATGAAAACGTTAGTCGGTGCCGAGCGCGCGCGCGAAGTTATGGTGTTCTGGGCAGGCGATCACTATCGCGCGATTTACCGCCTGGTGCTGGACAATGAGGCGGTGGTGGGCGACATAGTGAAGCGCCAGGGGTTACTGGACAAATAGAACTGCCGGAGCGCGGAAGCCCGAGCCGCCGCGCCAGCGGACAGGCTCGCAGACTTGGGCGGCATGAAAGCGCCGAACGAATGCGCGGGTCGATGCGGCCATGGCCATGCGGATCAGGCCGGCGCCGACGCAGGAGTGGGGACCCGCCCCGAGCGCGAGTTGTCCGGCGGCGCGACCTGTGACTTTCAGCCGGTTGGGGTCGGGGAATTGATGCCGGTCGCGATTGGCCGAGGTCAGCGCCAGAAGCACCTTCTGCCCGGCTGCTATGTCGGCGCCGCCCAGATGCAGCGGAGCTTGCGCGAACCGAACGACGGTGCGCGCGAGTCCCGCATACCGGAGCAGTTCGTCGATAGCCGCGGGTATGAGATTCGGGTCCGCGTGTAGGGCCGCCAACTCGGTGGGATGGCGGAGGAGTGCGAGCCACGAGGTCGCGAGCAGGGCTGGCAGCGTTTGCGTCAGACCCACGAATGCACCGCCTGCCATGGGGAAGCCTCCGGCGGCGAGGCTCCGCTCGATTTCGGCATTGGCGGCGGCGGCTTGTGGCTTCAAGGCGGCGGCATCGGGATCGGCTGCGACGGCGGACACGCGGCGGGCGAGTTCGAGCAAGCGTTCGAGGTCATCGGCGGGCGCGGCAGTTACCAGGATCGCGAGTTCCGCGCACAAGGGCTCCGCGAATTCGGCGACAAGGTCCACGGGGCGGTCCACGGGCAATGTCGTCGCCATCCGCTGCGCGAGCGGTTCGATTTTCGCCTGCCATTCGGCAAGCAGGGCAGCGGGCAGCGCTCTCTGCGAGGCTTGGCGGGTCGCCGCCATGTCCGGCACCGCTTCAGACTGGGCGGGTCGCAAGCGCGAGTCTTGCAGCGCGGCGGCGACGTCGGCGTAGCGGCTCAGAATCCATGCATCCAGCGAGGGATCGAACTGCGCGGCGGACGGCGGCCGCGGCATCGCGAGGTCCTCTGGTTTCTCCTTCCACTCGAAACTCATGGCGCCTTCACTTTATACTGGATTCAATGGCCGCATTAATCGACGCAATCGACGTAAAGAAGAGAACTCTGTTTGAGATGGACAACGTGCCGTTCTATTGCATGGAGGCGGACGTCAGCACGCCCACGGCACGCGGCGGACAGACGCTGGTGCGGCTGAAAGTTCGCAACCTCCTGACCAACGCGGTCTTCGAGAAGACGTTCAAAGCCGGCGAGAAATTCAAGGAGCCGGATCTGCAGATGGTGCAGGCGTCCTATTTATATAGCGACGGCGACGGGTCGCATTTCCTCGACCAGGAGACGTTCGAGACGCTCACGCTCGGCGAGACCGCGGTCGGTAGCGCTCTGGATTTCCTGACCGAGGGCGCGATGCTCGAGCTCCTCAAGTACAACGGCAACCCGATCGCGTTGGAGTTGCCGAAGTTCGTGGAATTAGCGGTGGCATCGTCGGCCCCTGGCGTCCGCGGCGATTCATCCAGCGGCAGCGTGACCAAGCCGGCCACGCTCGAAACGGGCCTGGAGATCCGCGTCCCGCTGTTTATCAAAGAAGGCGAAAAGGTCAGAGTGTCGACCGAAACGCGCGACTTCGCCGGCCGGGCGTAGCCGAAACAAAAACGGGCAGGCGGAAGCACCTGCCCCACACCTGGTTCTTACTGCTGGCTGGAGGGCGGCACGATGTTCTTCATGCGCATGTAGGTCACGAGGTTGCCGTAGTGCTCCATGGTGTGCGCCGAATTGAAGTCCATCGCGCCGATCTTGGTGATCTTGCGGCCGCCGAAGAAATCGACCAGGTCCGCTGCGTTCGTGTCGTTCATTTTGGTGTAGGCCGCGTCGCAGTAAGCGAATGCTTCCTTGACTGCCGCCATGATGTCCGCCTTGCCCTTGGCCGACTTCTCGATACCCTTGTCCACCATCTTGCCTTCGGATACGACGCCGCAGAATTCGTATTGACCGTCGGCGATATGGGCGAACAACTGGCCGAAGGTGCGCACGCTATCGGTGGGTTTCCACGCCCACAACTCGTCCGGGATCTTGTCGGCCGATTTCAGGATGTCGTTCTTGGCGATGCCGAACACCACTTTCGAAGTCTCGATCATGGGATTCTTGGGGGCGGTCTGGGCGGCCAGGATGCCGGCAGACATAACTAGAGTCACGCAGATTTTCATCGATTTTCACCTCAATCGATTCTAACCCGCGCCCCGGCGGTCTCACCACCTCGAAGTTGTGAACTTTCGGAATTGCGAGGTCGGGGGCGGTCCGTGCTTGGCAACTGGGCTGGCATTCCAGAATTCCGGGTCGGCGAGCACCCAGTCGCGGGCCGGCATTCCCCACGTGGGACGGATCGCGAAGACGTGGGCATCCGGTCCGGCAGCCAAAGCCCGCGCGTCGGCATCTTTGCGCGTTCGTGTGGCCGTGATGGCGTAGCGCATTCCGTTGGCGGTTTCGTAGCAGGATCCGTCCAGTTCCTGCGTGCCGGTGGAGACGGAAACGACCAGGTAATGGCCGCGTCCCATCGTCCAGGCACGGCCGCGACGGGCGCCCTGCTGATGCGTGGCTACCAGCGTCACCGGGTTCCCGGTCAGGACGCGAACCTGGCTCTCGATCCGCTCCAATGCCGACCGCAGCACGTCGTTGCCTTCCAGTTTCTCGGCCACCTGCTTCTGCTCGACCGCCGATTCGAAACCGGTGATGCACCAGACCTCCTTAGGTCCGGTCATCGATTCGATGGCCACACACGGTTGCGGGTTGCCCCATTGCACCAGTGCCTGCGCGACCTGTTTTTGCAGGTTCCGCATGGCCGATTCCGTGTCGGGCCGTAGGGTGTAGCGGTTGATTCGCAGAATCTGGGGGGTCGCTGCCCTGACCGGAACGGGGGCCGTCTGGGCACGTACCACTTCTAATCGTTGAATTGCCGATGCCATAGATTGATCCCTATATAACTACATGCGAAAAAAGACGTCCGGATTTAGCACTTTATTGGTGAAAGCACCGAATATTTTTTGCGGGATACACTCAAAGTATGAGAGAGGGGCGCTTTCTTTCCGGGATTCTGCTGGCTGCCGCGTGCTTCGCGCAAACCCGCGACGCTGAGTTTGCCAATCTGGCGGACCGCTATTTCGAAGATGCGGTATATCGTTACGATCCGGTTTCGGCTACCGCGGCCGGATTCCACCAGTACGATACGCGCATGCCGACCGGGTCGAAGTCGGAAATCCAGGGCCAGGTGGCCGCTTTGAAGAGCTTTCTGATCAAGGTGCAAGGCTTCGATCCGAGGGGTCTGTCGCCCACTGCGACGGCGGACCGCCAACTCGTCATGTCGCAAATCCAGGGCACGCTGCTGACTTTGGAGACCATTCGGCCGTGGGAAAAGAACCCGGACATCTACTCGTCGGGCGCGTCGGCCGCGATCTTTGTCATCATGAGCCGGACGTACGCGCCGCCGGCGGAGCGACTGAAGTCGGCGATCGCGCGCGAACGGGCGATCCCCACGCTCTTCCAATCCGCGCGCGAGAATCTGAAGAACCCGCCCCGGATTTATACCGAGATCGCCCTGGAGCAACTGCCGGGGATTGTGAGTTTCTTTCAAAAAGACGTTCCTTTGGCCTTCAACAAGGTCACCGATTCGGCCCTGCTGGCCGACTTTAAGAAATCTAATCAGTTGGTGATCGATGGCCTGAATTCGTATCAGGAATTTCTGAAAACCGACGTATTGCCGCGATCCCACGGCGATTTCCGGCTCGGCGGCGACACCTACTCCAGGAAACTCCTGTATGACGAAATGGTGGACACGCCGCTGGATCGCTTGCTGGCCATCGGGTTCGAGAACCTGCGCGGAAACCAGGCCGAGTTCCAGCGTGTATCGGCGGCCATCGACCCGAAGCGTCCGGCGTCGGCGATCCTGCAGGATCTCGAAAAGGACCATCCGGCGCCCGGCAAATTGCTGGACACCTTTCGCGGCGTCCTGCAGGGACTGAAGGATTGGATCGGCCAGCACCACATCGTGACCATCCCGTCGCCGGTGCTGCCCATCGTGGAGGAAACTCCCCCGTTCGAGCGCGCCCTGACCTTCGCGTCCATGGATACGCCCGGCCCGTTCGAAAAAGTCGCCAAGGAGGCGTTCTTCAACGTGACTCTGCCGGAACCGAACTGGCCCAGGCAACAGGTGGAAGAGCATATGTCGGGATTCAATCGCGGCACGGTCATCAGTACGGCGGTCCATGAGGTCTATCCCGGCCATTACACCCAGTTCCTGTGGCTGTCGCAGGCACCGACGAAAGTGCGGAAACTGATCGGCTGCAGCACCAACGCGGAGGGCTGGGCGCATTACAGCGAGCAGATGATGTTGGACGAGGGCTATGGCAACGGAGACCTGAAGCTGCGGCTCGGCCAGTTGCAGGACGCGCTGCTGCGGAACGCGCGGTACATCGTGGGGATCGAGATGCACACGGGGAAGATGACCTACGAGCAAGGTATCGACTTCTTCGTCAAAGAGGGCTACCAGACGCGGGCCAACGGCGAACGCGAGACCAAGCGCGGCGCCAGCGATCCGACCTACCTGTATTACACGCTCGGCAAATTGCAGATTCTGAAATTGCGCGAGGATTACAGGAAGATGAAAGGCGCGGCGTTCTCTCTGCAGAGTTTCCACGATAACTTCCTGAAACAGGGATTCCCGCCTATCAAGATCGTCCGCGGCGCGATGTTAGGCGATAACTCGCCGGTGTTGTAGCGTCACACCAGCGCTGCCGCGTGAATTGCCGCGAAGGCCAGGAAACTGCCGATCGCCATGCCGGCGAGGACGTCACTGAGAAAGTGCATGCCCAGTAGCACTCGCGATGCCGCGATGCTGATTGCGCAGAACATCAGCCCGGCAGTGAGCGACGGATAAAAATACGACAGCGTCACCGCCACGGAGAACGCGGTGATCGTGTGGCCGGACGGAAACGAAAACTGGTCGGGCGGTAGCAGCTTCGCCCAGCAGTGCGGCTCGATCGCGCAGGGCCGCCGGCGTCCGGTGACCTTCTTCAGGCGAAGGAACAACAGGACGCCCGTTCCCGCCGCCGCCGCCGCGCAGGCGACCGCGATAAAACGCTGCTCGCCGCCGAACAGCAGAATCATCAGACCCATGGCGTACCAGAGCCAGCCGTCGCCGGCGCGCGTCGCGGCCACCGCCCACAAGCGGATCCACCGCGGCGCCTGCCAGTGATTCAAGCGGCGCATGACAGAATAATCGCGGCGGGAGATGAAGCCCAGCATGGCGTGTCCCGTTCGTTCCCCTGTAATCTCAGCAGCCCAATGGCCCATGTCCATTTGTACTCTGCCCCTCACTACAATTCTGTGACATGCCGGAAAAACATTCGTGAAGCTGGCTGTTTTCCGCCGCGTGACATGTGCCGCGTGGCACAATCGCTACTGGGGTGAAGAAACTAGACTTCATTTTCTTCGATGCGGGAGGCGGGCATCGGGCCGCGGCGAACGCGCTCAGCCAAATCATGCAGCAACAGCACCGGCCGTTCGAAGTGCGGCTCGTCAACCTGCAGGAGGTGCTGGACTCGATCGACGTCTTCCGCAAACTCACCGGACTGCGCCTGCAGGATGTCTACAACCTGATGCTGAAAAAGGGGTGGACGCTGGGGTCGCCGCAACTGACCGCGGGCATGCACCTGGTGATCCGGCTGTTCCACTCACAGCAGGTGAAAGTGCTGGAAGAGCTGTGGCGGCGGAATCGGCCCGACATGGTGGTCTCGCTGGTGCCGAACCTGAATCGCGCGCTTTACGAGAGTCTGAAGCGCGCGCTGCCGGGTGTGCCGATGGTGACGATTCTCACAGACGTTGCCGATTACCCGCCGCATTTCTGGATGGAGCGGCAGGAGCAGCATTTCATTGTCGGGTCGGACAAGGCGCAGGCGCAGGCCGAGGCCATGGGACACCGGCCCGAATTCGTACATCGGGTGTCGGGCATGATTCTCAATCCGGCCTTCTACGGCTACACGCCGACCACGGCGGAGGAACGGGCCGCGTCGCAGCGCAGCCTGGGACTCGATCCGGCCAAGCCTGTCGGGCTGGTGCTATTTGGCGGACAGGGCGCCGCCGTGATGCTGGGAATCGCGCGCAGCCTGCCGGATCGCCAGTTGATCCTGATCTGCGGACATAATCAGAAACTCGCGGCCAAACTGCGGGACGCGGCGAAGGGCCGGCCGGCGCCCATCTTCGTCGAGGGCTTCACCAAAGAGGTACCGCGCTACATGCAGTTGGCCGACTACTTCATCGGCAAACCGGGCCCGGGCAGCCTCAGCGAAGCCGCGGCCATGCACCTGCCGGTCATCGTCGAGCGCAACGCGTGGACGCTGCCGCAGGAGCGCTACAACGCCCAGTGGATCGCGGAGCAGGGAATCGGCATCGTCCTGCCGAACTTCCGCGGGATTCGCCGCGCCGTCGACAATCTGCTCGAGCCGGAGGCATACGCCCGCTTCCGTGCCGCAACTACGAGGATGCAGAATCGCGCCGTGTTCGAGATCCCCGACATTCTGGAAAGGATCGCGGGGGAGTGAACAATCCATACTTATTACAGTAGGCACGATGCTCACGAGCCACTCGAATCCACGATTTGATCGTCAATGAAGGGTTCACCGGCCTTACGATGGTCAATCCAAGCACGGGCCAGAAAAGGTCGTGGAATTTACGGCCGAAGCCAAACCGCCTCTACCCGTTTTCCACCCGTGCCTTGATATCCGCGTATGCCAGTTCGATGAGCCTGCCGAGCGCCGCGTCGTTGGCCGCCGTTCCGGATCTCAGCTTCACATGACGCATCGACTTGCCGGAGCCCTGCAACAGGCGCGCAGGATCCGGCAGCGCCGCGCCATGAAAGAAGCCCACGTTCATATGCGACGTGAAGACATTCACGTACCCGAACGGCGCGTCCCCCATACATGCAACCGGGCAGCCGTCATGCAGAAGTTCCCGCACTTCGTCGCCGCATTTTCGCATCCCGTCGAACCAATGCTGCGCGATTGCGCCCAATTCACCGGCATGTTCCGCCATCCATGCATCGATCGCGGGATCCCGCTCGACAGCGCCGTTGAATCGCAGAAATGTTTCGCGTTTGGCTCTCAGCACGGGGTCGTTCCTTCCACTGTCAACATCGAGTGCCTCTGCAGCCCGAGCGCGCGCTGCACGTAATCGCCGTACTCCTCTTCCGCGCGACGCCGCACGCTTTCGTCAAGAAAACCTGCCTGCACCAGATTCGGACCCAAGGTCTGGATGACATAGAGCCAGATCCCGGAGGCATACGGATCGGCAAAATCGGCATCGCCGCGTTGTATCAGCTCGTCGCTCGAATGAGTCGCGATGTCGACCAGCCCCGCTGAGTGAAACAGCTCGGCCAGATGCGACGCCGTCCGATTGTCCCAACGATTCGCCGTCCGCCAGTCGAGGAAAGCCTGATAGAACCGCTGAAAATCGACCGGCGGTTCCGGCTCCCAATGCGTCTCGTCCAGGTTGTAATCCAGCACGACGACGCGGCCCCCCGGCTTGCCGGCCTTCTTCATGTGGACGATGGCGCGTTCGGGCTCGCCGATCCATTGGATCGCCCGCGCGGCGGTCACGATGTCGAACCTGTTGTCGAAGCTGCCGTCGAGCGTCAGAACGTCGGCGGTCTCGAAGCGCAGGTTCGCGATTCCGCCATAATCCTGAACCGCGTTCGCCAGGTTGGCGTCGTCCCGATCGATGCCGACCGCCATCCCGTCCGGGCCCACTGCCTTGGCGATGCCGGCGGTGATCGCTCCCGTCCCGCAGCCCACGTCCAGCACGTCCATTCCGGGACGCAGCATGCGCGCCAGGCGGGCATGATCGCGCTGCAGCGTGCGTCGATTCAGGATGCGCGGATCGGAGCGGTGCGACTGCTGGCTCATTTGGCTATTCTGCCACGAAGAGAATCCGGCGCACCGCATATAATCGGGCCATGGGGAGCGTGTGTGGAGTGGCATGACTTGCGGGACCCGAACGATCGGGAGTTGGACGCGCTGGCGGAGCGGTTTCATCTGCATCCGCTGCATGTCGAGGATTGCCGCCACGGCCATCAGCGCGCCAAGATGGAAGAAGGCGCCGACTATCTATTCGTAGTGCTGAAGCCGGTGCATATGACCGACGACGGCGAAGTAGATATCACGGATCTGGATCTGTTTCTGGGCCGCGACTATCTGATCACCGTGCAAGAAGGCCATTGCCCGACCGTGCGGGCCTACCTCGATCAGTTGCACAGCACCGCGAACACCGCGCGCGCGGACCAGTTGTTTTACAAGGTCTCCGACGGCGTTGTCGACGGCTACTCGCCGGCCCTCGACTGGTTCAACGATGCCATCGATCAGATCGAGGACGCCGTGATCGAGAAGCCGTCCCCGTCCACCCTGCAGCGCGTCTTCAGCGCGAAGAGAGGGCTGATCGAACTACGCCGGGCATTGAGCAACATGCGCGACGTCGCCGGCCAGTTGCAACGTCTGGAAACCGGCTTGATCCAGCACGACCTCCTGCCCTTCCTGCGGGATTTGTACGATCACCTGGCGCGCAATCTGGACATGGTCGAAATGCAGCGCGATCTGCTCAGCGGGGCCATGGACGTGTACCTGTCCAGTGTCGCGAACCGCACCAACCAGGTGATGAAGGTGCTGACAGTGCTCGGAACGATCGCGCTTCCTTCCATCGTGATCTCCGGCTTGTATGGCATGAACATCAAGGGCCTGCCGTGGATCGATTCGCCCTACTCCAGTGAGATCGTCATCGGGCTGATGGCGGTCACCACCGCGGCGCTGCTTGCCGTACTCAAGAAGTTCGACTGGTTCTAGACCTTCAGGGCGCCGCGGAATCCCCTGGCCGCATAGTAGGATTCCGCGCCGTTGTGATACACGAACACGGTGTCATACCGGCGATCGCAGAAGATGGCGCCCCCGAGTTTCCTGATATTCGCAGGTGTTTTCACCCAGCTTGAGGTTTTCGTGTCGAACTCTCCGAGTTTCTGCAGGTCCCGGTACTGTTCCTCCGATAAGAGCTTAATGCCCATGGCGGCGGCCGTCTCGACAGCGTTTCCTTGTGGTTTGTTCTCTTTCCTGGAGTCCAGCGCTGCCCGGTCGTAGCACAGACTTCTGCGGCCTTTCGGGCTTTCCGCGGAGCAGTCGTAGAAAACGAACTCGCCCGATTTGCTGTCGTGGCCGATCACGTCCGGCTCACCGCCGCTGGTTTCCATTTCATTCAGCGACCGTAATTTCGCGGTATTCCCTTCCAGCTTTGACCGTACTTTCGCCCACTGGAGGCCCTTGTGGCGATCCAAGTGTTTCTCAAACCGGGCCTGCAATGTTTCGAGTAGTTTTAGGTCGGCTCCCATGCTCCGCAGTGTATCTCACCATGCCGCGAGCATGGGTACTGCACTGAAATCCAGTACTGTACTTTTGTTGCGCCGGCGCCAATCTCCGGTATACTACCGGAGTCCCTGAACGGGATCGAGGAGCGTGCAATGGCAGTTGAAAACACAGTAGTACAAGCTGAAGCGCAGTCCGCGATCGGCCAGATCAAGGGAGGTCGCCTCACCATCCATCAGGCAAAAGCCCTAGGGATCGTCATCGGCAAGCGGCAATGGAATGGGGGCCAACTCGACAACGATAGCCTCGCGGCGGCCGACCACTATCTGAACATGCGGATGCTGACGTCCGCTTCATTTTCCCTATATCCGGTAGGCGCGGCGCTGATCGTAGGCTACGACCTGTTGAAGTCCACCTTGGCCTACTTGCCTGACGAGGTGCAGCAGATCCTCAGTGAAACTAAGGCTCCCCTAACCCCTCCGACGCCGGAAATACGGGCCTGGGCGTGGCGCGGACTGAATGACGGATTGAAGGATTTTCCCGGCATGTATCGCGGCGGCCCGATCTACATTCCCAGCGAACCGTAGACAGCTCCGGGGCGGCTTGCCACGGACCTCAAGTGGTTTTTTGCCAAAGTCGCGCCCACGATGAGCCAGCCCGAAACCATCGCCCGTACCGCCTCCGGCGCTAAGCTCGCCAGGGCGGTATGGGCGTCCTCTACCCAGCGGTTTTGTGCCCTGCGACGCGCGCATTTGTAAACAATCGCGCCTACTGACAGCCTCACGACTGTTCTACGATTGTAATCGTTGAAATACGGTTGCAATCGTTGTAGGATACCAGAGATGCCGCAATTACCTTGTCACAATCCCCTTCCGCTTCCCTTCGCGGCCGAATTGGAGATCCTCGCGGCGCTGTGGAGGCGCGGTCCTTCCACCGTGCGCGAAATACATGAAGCCCTGGGCAAGGATACCGGCTATACCACCACGCTCAAGCAGATGCAGTTGATGCATGAGAAAGGTCTGCTGGCGCGTAGCGAGCGCTTTCGTTCGCACCTTTACGAGCCCGCAATTACGAGGGAGCAAACTCAACAGCAGATTGCCGCCGACATGCTGGCGCGGGTATTCGACAGTTCGGCAAAGAGCCTCGTGATGGGCGCCCTGGCGGCGCAGCCCGCTTCTCCCGCGGAGATAGCCGAAATCCGAAAAATGCTGGCGGATTACGCCAAAGAGAAAGGCAAATCGAAATGAATGCGATCCGCATCCTTTCCGGACAGCCATGGGTCGAACGCCTCGGCTGGACTCTGATGCACTTCCTATGGCAGGGCTTGGCGATCGCCGCGCTCTACTCGGGAGCAAGCGCAACCGCGAAGCATTCCTCACCGCATGGGCGGTACCTGCTCGCCTGCCTGGCCCTGGCGGCGATACTGGCCGCACCGATCGCGACGTACAGCGTCCTCGGTTCGCCGCAATGGGACGCTGGGATGTCTCCGTACGCCGCCACAGTCTCTCCGTCCAGCTCCGGCACGACCTTCGTCGTGACTGCGGGCGGGAACGCATCCACTGGCTCAACGTTTGCCGCCGTCTGGCCGGAGCGGGTGTTGCCTCCCGTTGTGATGCTATGGCTGGCCGGCGCGCTGGGTTTCTGGGCACGATTGGTGGGAGGCTGGATGACGGCTGCCCGTTTGTGCACGCGGCGCGCGCATACGCCTCCGTCCGAATGGCAGCAGGCGCTCGACTGCCTCGCGGCGCGCCTGCGCGTCGGCCAGCGTGTGCAACTGCTGGTCTCGGAACTGGTAGAAACTCCCGCCGTGGTCGGCTGGCTTCGGCCCGTGGTCCTGGTCCCGATCGGCGCGTTCGCGGGATTGCCGGCCGAACATCTGGAAGCGCTTCTGTTGCACGAACTGGCGCACGTCCGCCGGCACGACTATCTGGTGAACATGCTGCAGAGCATCGCCGAAGCGCTGCTGTTCTATCACCCGGCCGTATGGTGGATCTCCCGGCAAATTCGCGCCGAGCGCGAGTTGTGCTGCGATGATCTGGCCGTGGCGGCGACCGGTGATGCTCTCACTTACGCGACCGCGCTGGCGGATCTGGAAGCGTGCCGTCAGGCTCATCCTCGCACCGCCTTGGCGGCAAATGGGGGAGGGCTGGCGGACCGCATCGCCCGGATCCTGGGGAAAACCCGGCCTGAAACGCGGACGTTTTCCGCGCCTGGCGCAGCCGGCGCCGCCTTGCTGGCCATCACCACCTGTTTCGTGTTCGGCCAGACAGCCGACCGGCCGGCATTCGAAGTCGCTTCGGTAAAGCCAACCCCGGAAAAGGTGCTGACTTATTCCTCCTTGCGGACGCTTCCGGGGGGCCACCTGGACGTCAAGAATGTCACCGTTAGCGGCCTGATCATGACTGCCTATCACCTGCAGCAGTTTCAGATTGCCGGCGGTCCCGCCTGGATTCACGATGTTGGCTTCGATATCGAGGCGAGAGGCAACGTGAACGCCAACAGAGCGCAGATGATCACGATGATCCAACCCCTTCTCGAAGACCGGTTTCAACTGAAGTTTCATCGGGAAACGCGCGAGCTTCCCGCCTATGCGCTCACCGTGACGCGCGGCGGGCTGAAGCTGCTTGCGCCCAAACAGGGCGGCTGCGCCGAGCCCGACGGGCCAAAGCCGCCCGGACCTCCTCCGGCCGGAGGAACGCTGCCCATCCCCTGCGGCATTTTGAATATACTGACCGTGCCCTCGGGAATGCGTCTACGAGGTGGTGACGTGCCTATGTCCGAGCTCACCCGGATGCTTTCGATGGTCCTCAACCGTCCGGTGCTCGACCGAACCGGACTTACAAGGCATTTCGACGTAGACTTGACGTTCGCGGTAGACGATTTGTCGGCCGGCCTCACGATGGTATCGGGATCAGTGGCCGGTCATCGCGAGGCAATGGCGGCAGCGGCAGCGGCGAATGACTCGAACGCGGTGCCGAACATTCTCACAGCTGTCCAGGCGCAGCTCGGGCTAAAGCTCGATCCCGGCAAGGGCCCATCCGAGGTTATGATAATTGACCGCGTGGAAATGCCGACTGCCAATTGAAACCTGCGCCGTGCCTGACCGCTTTCTCACGTTCGCATCTCCAATCGGAGCCGCGACCGTGAGGGAGCGTGAAACCACTGGTCGAAAGATACGTTGGGCGCTGGCCTATAACGACTTACTA
>Ga0105240_10005860_pt1 | contig 18220 bp, 18 predicted proteins | sample KBSC54metaG_FD_80426 | JGI IMG/M metagenome (GOLD analysis project Ga0105240, IMG submission 80426) | Corn rhizosphere microbial communities from Kellogg Biological Station, Michigan, USA - KBS C5-4 metaG | ecosystem: Host-associated > Plants > Roots > Rhizosphere > Soil | place: Michigan, USA...
AAAAACACCAGGTCGTTTAGCCCGGTGTTTTGATGATGATTTATTTTCTTATATCGTGTTTGACTTTACTCGCCGTTCCTCTCCCGGGCAGGTAAATTTGAAAACCAAAGGAAAGGTTTAAGCTGCTCTGGTAACCCTGGTCGCCGAAGCCACCTAAGCCGTTGTATTTTAATAAAGTTTCCAGTCCGATATTTGGCGTGATAAAATAAGCAAATCCCGGTCCAAAGCTAAAATTAAGCCCATTGGTATTACCCCCGCCGTCACTTACATTGACCCCTCCGACTCCGATGGTGCCTTCTCCAAAGAAACGCCCGTGGCGTAAGACTTCCACATCTTTACCGGTATAGTAACGGCCGAGGCCGCCTATTCCATAACTCGTCGTTGTACTGGAGCCCTTGGCCGTAGCGATCCCAAAATTGAGATATCCCCCCAACGCAACATTATCTGCTACGAACCATGCCGCTTTCGGGGTGATATCCAGGCTAAACACTTTCGGATCGTTCAGACCGAGATTCATATTGGCGAAGTTTCCGCCAACAAGCACATTGCCTTGCTGTATTTGCGCCCTGGCGCTGATAGCAGCTGCCAGTACGATGATGATGATGATTAATTTTTTCATAGTTTTTTAGATTATAATAGTGAGAATTCAACCCTTCGGTTCTTTTGACGACCCGCAGCGGTTTTATTCGTGGCAATCGGCTGGGTGGATCCATAACCGGTCGCTTCGATACGGGAGGCGTTGGCGCCTTGTGCTACCAGGTAAGCCTTTATCGCTTCGGCGCGGTCTTTGGATAATTTCTGATTGATGGCTGCAGAACCTGAATTATCGGTATGCCCGGCCAGTTTAAGACTGAAATTTTTCTGGACCAATAATCCCGCAACACGGTTTAAGGTTTCATAGGACTTTTCCTTGATCGTAGCTTTTCCGAGATCAAACTCCAGGTTTTTGATGGCGTCGCCAACGACCTTACGGTCCGCCTCGGTGATGATCACTTTTTCGGTGACAACCGGTGCCGGTGTTTTTAATGGACAACCGGCGCCATCAACTATCGTGTTGGCCGGGGTGCCGGGACACTTGTCGAATTTATTCGCTACGCCATCGCTGTCATCATCGGCCATATCTTTAGCGTATTGTTGCTGATCGGCCAGGCGGTTTCGTTCAGCTGCTGCTGACTGCGCCGAAAGCTGAGCCCTTAATTGCCCGGTCTCGGTGGCGGTCTGTTCCCGCAATGCAGCTAATGCGCTGTAGTTTTGAAGCTGCGGAGAATGCTTTTTCCCTAAAGAAAACTCCAGCCCTGCGTGCGCATAGGAGAAGCGGTCATTGAGTCCGCTTTGGACCCCGTCAAAGTTGCTGGTCTTCATAAAATACACCGTATAGCCCAGGTCGATGCTGACCACATTGGACAACCCGATTTTAAAACCTGCACCTACAGGAACGAACCAATGTTTTTCATAATTGGTATTAGCGCCATCAGGCACGTTGCGGACGTTGGCGCTGGACGACATATATCCCGCGCCTGCAGTCAGGTATGGCGAAAGGAGGTTACGTTTTTTATTGAGGCTTAAATTAGCCACTGTAAAATTGCCGCTTAGTGATGCCGACCAGTCGATGCGCGATTCGAAACTGCTGTTTTCCTGCGCCTGGCTACCTGCCGGCAAACTGTTGGCGCGGAATCCGTTCACCTTGCCGGCAAGGAAATCCGCCTGGATCCCAAATCCCGGCAGTATCTGTTCTTTGATATAGCCGCCGAAGCCCAGTTTTTCTTCCGGGGTACGGAAGTCACCGTTGGAAGGACCGTTAAATGGCGTGTAATGGGTCAGCATTCCCCCGTTTAATCCGATGGACAAAGTCCGGAAGCTTTTCTTCTGGAAACGCTGGGTAGTGTCAGAACTTTTGTCCTGCGCAAAACCTGCCGTTGAAAGACCCATAATGGATAAGACAAGCACAGATCTTGTAAATGAAATTTTCATAGTGTTAGAATTAATGATATATAAATTATTGAAGGATAAATGCTTTTTAAGGCTGGGTCGGGCTGACAGGCCTGGAGGAGATCACGCTGTCAACTACAAAAACGCTGATCCCTCTCCAGGGAAGCGCATGGAGGTATTCCTTGTAATGAAGTTCAAGATACGCGCCTGAATTTTTGTTTAACTGGTCGGCGACTTTTGGATCGGTTACAGAAAAAATAAATTCATTCGACTGGATATTCCCTTGAGCCGGGGATTTCAGGCCGGCCTGGATCAGGCGCCCTTCGTATGTTTTGAAGATATAACCCTTGTGGACAAAATAGTTCATTGTACCGGCCTTGGTGCCGTCCCCGAAAACATAATGATAGCGGTAATAATAAATCCCAGTAAGGAGCAATATTATAACGGCGCCCCCGGTTAGCGCAACCTTCTTAAATTTGCGCATTCGGGTTAGGTTTGTGAAACAACTTTTCGACGTAGCTTTTGGCTTTAACGATCATGGTTTCAATGGAGCCTTCGTTTATAAATCCGGCGGCTTTTTGAGAAATTATTCCGACCAATGTCTTAACCAGGAAGCCGGACTGGCTGAAAATTGTCTTATTAAGCGTCAGCGGGATCAAAACCCGTGACAGCAAACTGAATACATCTTCATGATGGGCCCGGGCTCCCGGATCCGCGCTTCGAAAAAGACTGCGAACCGTGCCAAATATCGCGGCAGGCCCCTGGAATCTTGAATCAAGCGCGGCGCTTTGCTCCTGGATTTCCAACCGGAGCCGTTCTATCTCCAGGAGCAGCTCTTGCCGGTTAGTGATGTTCAAACTATTCATGAGCATCATTTTTATCATGCCCTTCCAGTTTGACCAGCTTATTGTAGATACCAAGCAGCAGGAAGGGTGCGGCCCATTGCCCGATGAATAAGGCTGTATGCCTTTTCTTCAAAAGCTTTAAAGTTAACGAGATACCCATCGCGCCCAGTGCGGACCAAAGGAATACATCCGAAGGGATTTTGGCGGTTTGATTTTCGATAGCCCTGGCCAAAGGGCCTTCGCTGTGTTGGTTGGTGTTTTCCATGATTAGATTGATTTAATTTTTCTTAAAGATTTTTTGGATGAACAGGTCGGCGAAGAGGCGCTGAAAACTTAGCTTCAATAGCCTGGCAACGAAAACCAGCAATAGATAGATGACTGTAACACATGCAAAGCCTTCCCAGCCTGATCCAAGGACCTGCGCGAGATATAAGGCAAGCGTGATACTTGCTAAAATGAACGCCAGTAAAGCGATCGTGATCACGATTATCCCGGTCATTAGTTCAGCAATAAACACACTGGCTTTGTCTATGCCCTGCATCTTGGCTAACTCAAACCTGGATTCAAGGTGTTGTTTGATTTGATCGATAACAGGAGGGGAAGTATTGGGTGTTTCCATAGTGGGATGCTGAATAATAAATGAATGAATTTGCTCTAAGCCCGTAGCAGGGAACTAAACGGAAAATAAGCCATGAATTTCATAGGGCTAACTTTAATCATCAGCAACATGCCGGTCAGTTATCAGAAGAAGTAGCGATATAGCTTTTTGTTTTAAATAATAAATTAAATGTTTAATAATTATACTTAAATGACAATATTTTAACTTTTATAGTAAAATACGGGCATTAATGGGGGAAATTTATCCTGGCGATGATTTATAGGCCTTACAGGCGCCTGCTATTATTTTTTTGTTCTGTTAAGCGCCCGCACTTCTTCAAAAAGATGGATAAGCTTGATTTGAAGAACATTGACCTGTTTTTCCCGCTCTTCCAGCAGTTGTTTTGCCTTTAGGAGTTCCCCACGGTCAGGCCCCTTTTCTTCTTTGCCATCGGTTAGTAATTGGGCTAAGGTAAGATCATAAATTTTAGCTATTTGCTGCAGGCGGGAGAGCGTGATATCCGTCGCTCCGGTTTCAAACTTGGAATAGGCAGTGATGGAAATGCTCAGTTTTTCGGCAACGTCCCACTGCTTATAGCCCCGCTGGTGCCTAAGCTTCCGCAGTATTTTGCCGATTATGATCATTCCGTTCTTTTGTAAGGATGCATTTGAACCCAGGGTATTTTATTTAGAACAGTGATCAGGGGCATTCGTTTGAAAATTCTGTTCAACCGCCAAAAAATAAGGGAAGCTGATCCAATCGCTTTATTACGTGCGCAGCTGCATCATGGTGACTAAACTAAAAGGTCATTCCAGAAACCCTTTTTCCAGCTTTTAATTTGTTGGTCCTATGCACTTTCTTTTAAAATTCCCCGGATACGCTGGCGGCAGTTATCTTCGAATTCTGTGCAGCATCCGTAAATATTAATATCGTTTTCATTGACAATATTAATTACGGGGCGTTCCCGGTGAACCGGGCAGAATTCGCTTTCAATTTCCGACTTTATATCACCATGGGTGCGTGCCATTGTTTGTTTTTTTGATTTGATGAGTTTTCCCATTTTGTATATTCCTGCCGGTTTATGATAGAACACACTATATCCATTTTTGTGCTGCGCGACTTCGGGGAAAAAAGGGTACCTAACAGATCCTGACATTTTGTTTTAGTCCGGGTGTTTACATATATCAGGCGAGGGAAACTCGACTGGCCTGAGCAACATCCTGGCGCCGGAAAAATTAATAAACCAGCGGCCGTTTGGGATGTTTAGCCCATTGGAAGTTTTTAACTTGCCAGCGCGACCTGTTCTTTTTCCAGCAGTTCCAGTAAAGCCCTTTCTGCGAGGTTCAATTCTGCAGCGTTGGCCTGGTCTTGTTCGTCGAGGGCAGCCACATATTTATAGATCGTACCGTCCTCGTAACTTTTGATCACCGAGGGATGGACATAGTATTTTTTGCAAACGGTACGGGTATTACCCAGGTTGACGGCCACCTCATCGAGCACGCTGACGATCTTTTTCCGGCATTCTGACACGCTGGAAAACTCACCTGCTTCCTTAAAGGCATACAGTGCGCTCACACTGCCCGCCCAGGTCCGGAAGTCTTTCGCTGTAAAATCCTCACCGGTGATATTTTTCAGGTAGGTATTGACGTCGCCGGAACTGATGGCATGGCGCTGGTGTTCTTTGTCGTAATATTGAAACAGCTCTTTACCGGGTATATCCCGGCATTGTTTGACCAGCCGGGCCAGTTTGCGGCTGTGCAGCGAGATTTTGTGAAATACGCCTTTCTTACCTTTGAACTCGAACCGGAGGTCTGCGCCGTCGATCCTGACGTGTCGGTCCTGCAGTGTGGTCAGGCCATAGGAGCCGTATAGCTTTTTATAGGATTCGTTACCCACGCGGATGCTGGTCAGTTCCATGAGCCTGACCACCAGCGCCACGACTTTATCATGGTCCAGGCCCAGCCGCCCCAGGTCCTTATCTACCTGTTCGCGGATAGCAGGCAAATGCGCCGCGAATGATTGCATGCGGTGGTATTTGGTATGGTTGCGGAGCTGGCTCCAGGCAGCATGATAGCGGTATTGTTTACGGCCGGCAGCATCAATGCCCGTAAAAAGCAAATGCCCGTTTTCAACCGGGGATATCCATACCCGTTGATAAGCCGGCGGTATGACCAGCTTATTGAACCGCTCGATCAATGCTTTACTGCGGACGGTTTTTCCCTCCGGGTCAATATATTTAAAGCCTTCCCCGGAGGCCCGCCTGGTATAGCCCGGCATGGAATCAGATACGTACCTGAGCCCGGCGGCTTTGGCAGTGACTTTCGGGTCCCGGCCGATCTTTTCGAGTTTTTTTTGCAAGCGGTTCATAACCGAAGAACAGCAAATGCCCCCGGATGTTTCAGGTTCCAAAATTCAGGTTGCAGATTTCGAATCTGTCAAAACGTGTTGACTTAGCCGTATTTTTGGTCATCCTTAAACTTATTAACCGATCGCTTGTTGCCCAGGGGTGAAGTTTAAACACATCCATTTTATTATCAATCCAGCCTCGGGCAAGGAAGAGCCCCTGCTCTCCTACATCAATCGCGTATTTACCGGCAGCAAAACCGATTGGGATGTATCCCTGACCAAAAAAAACCAGGGCGCGGGTGAAATCGCGCGTTCCCTTGCCGGCAAAACCGACCTGGTGGCAGTCTATGGCGGGGATGGCTGTGTGACCGCGGTCGCAGCGGCCCTGCATGGTTCAGTCTTGCCGCTCGCCATTATTCCGGCGGGTACGGCGAATGTAATGGCCAAGGAACTGGGAGTGCCGCTGGATACATTAGAGGCCCTGGAACTGCTTAAATCCGGTAAGCACGTAGTGAAAGCGGTGGATATGGGTACGGTCAATGGGGAACCTTTCCTGTTACGCGTGAACCTGGGGATTATGGCCGATATGGTGACCGAAGCGGACCGGGGTTTAAAAAACAAGATCGGCCAACTGGCTTATGGCCTCACCGCACTGCAAACGATGGTCGCAGCCGATCCGGTCGATTATGCGCTCCGGGTAGACGGCCGGCAGATATCAGCCGCCGGGGTAGCCTTAACGGTGACCAACTCCGGCAATACAGGCATCGGCGGGCTGGATCTCCTGCCGGGCATCAGCATTACCGACGGTTTCCTTGACGTGGTACTTATGAAAGATAATGACTGGCTGTCTGTTTTAAAGATTGCACGCAGTACGCTGTTCCAAAAAGAATCTGAGACGTTGCACCATTGGCGCTGCAGGAAGATATCGATAACGATGCCCGTTAAACAAACCTATATTTGTGACGATGCACCCCGCGCTGCCAAAAAATTAAATATCGAAGTTGTTCCCGGTTCCATCCGCATACTCGTACCTAAAAAGAAAGGATAGCCTATGCTCCCTAAAATCAGAAGTCTGCTTACGATCGCGGGGCTGTTTCTTCAGTATAATTCAGATAATATCTACCGGGTCGTTTTTGGGATGCCGCGCTTAAGAAGGTGCCAGATCACGGCGGACCTCTTCCTCGGCAGCCAGTACAACCTGGTTGGGCTGCGTAAGATGAAGGCTTTGGGTATCACCGGGATCATCAATATGCGGATGCATTCGGTGTACAGTGAAGCACAATATAAGGGCTTTCAATACCTGCATTTGCCTACACCGGACAATACAGCGCCGCCTCTGGAAGTTTTGAAGCGAGGGGCAGATTTTGCGGCTAACGAGATCAGCAATGGCGGAAAGGTCTACATACACTGCCGCCAGGGCCTTGGACGCGGGCCCACGATGTGCGCTGCATACCTGCTAAAAACCGGTCTGACCCTCGAAGACGCACTCGCGATGATCCGTAAGGTGCGCCCGTTCATTAACCCCAGACCAAAGCAACTTGAACGCCTGGGGGAGCTGGAAGCCTATTATAAGACAAGCCATGACCGTTAGGACAACGGTTTAATTTTGTTATTAAAAATAATAATTTTTAAAGTCAATATTTTCTCACCTCTATTGATATAATTTAAATCTCCCTTTCTGAATTTAAAGTCAATTATTCTACGTAGTGGTAGATAACCCGAACATTTTCTACGCTCCCCTGTTGGCTTCTTAATGAAAATATTACTCACAGGCGCTACCGGCTATATCGGTAAAAGATTGCTCCCGGCGCTGCTGGATAAAGGATACGAGGTGGTTTGCATGGTGCGTGACAAAGGGCGGCTTGACATCAGGAAATATAAGCCCGAACAAGTGATCGTCGCGGAGGCCGACCTGATGAAACCCGCCACCCTTCAAAATTTACCAAAAGACATCGATGCAGCCTATTACCTCGTGCATTCGATGAATATGAGCAGGGGTGATTTCAGTAAAGAAGAGAAGCTTTCTGCAGAACATTTCGTGGAATATATCAACTCAACGAAAGCAGAACAAATCATCTACCTTGGCGGCATCGTTAACAAGGAAGAGCTGAGTAAACACCTGGCCAGCCGTAAAGCAGTAGAGGATGAGTTAAGAAAAAGCAAAGTACCTGTAACCGCACTAAGGGCCGGGATCATCGTAGGCTCAGGAAGCGCTTCTTTTGAGATCATCCGTGACCTGGTAGAAAAGCTTCCCGTAATGATTGCACCGCGCTGGCTGAAAACGAAATGTCAACCCATTGCTATCCGGAACGTGATCCAGTTCCTTTCCGGCGTACTGCATAAGAAATACACCTATAATGAGCATTTCGATATCTATGGACCCGACACGCTGACCTATAAACAAATGCTGTTGCATTTCGCTAAGATCCGCAAGCTCAAACGCCGGGTCATTGTTGTACCGCTGTTTACCCCGCGCCTGTCCTCCTACTGTCTTTACTTTGTTACTTCTACCTCTTATCCACTCGCCAAAAACCTCGTCGACAGTATGAAAATCGACGTGATCGCTCAGGAGAATGACCTCTCCCAAAGACTACACATAGACCTGATCCCGTACGGGACGGCCATCCAAATGGCCTTCGAAAAGATCGAACAAAATATGGTCTTATCAAGTTGGAATGATGCCGGCGATAACCGCATATTTAAAAAGGGGCTGGCCACGCATATCGAGATCCCAAAGTTCGGCGTTTTTAAAAACGACCAGGCGCAGGAGACAAAAGAACCGGAGAAGGCACTGGAGCGTATCTTTGCGATCGGCGGGAGGAACGGCTGGTATTACGCCAATTGGCTATGGGGTTTCCGGGGATTCCTCGACCGGTTATTTGGCGGTGTGGGTTTAAGGCGCGGACGAAAAAATGCATCGGAAGTTTCACCAGGTGACGCATTGGATTTTTGGCGCGTCATTTACGCGAACAAAGACGAAAAGCGGTTATTGCTATATGCCGAAATGAAACTGCCCGGAGAAGCCTGGCTCGAATTTAGGATCGATCATAAAAATTGCGTGGAGCAAACAGCAACCTTCCGCCCACTGGGAATTGGCGGTAGGCTTTACTGGTATGCGATGCTGCCCTTCCATCATTTTATTTTCCGAGGGATGTTAAACAAAATCGCTCTGGGGAAATAAGACTATAACATGCCTGCCATTTCAGTATATCATTCAGCTTGGACTGATACAACTAAATTAATAGCTTACTTCCTTCGGGTACTCCACCAGGCCAAGCCAATTAACAGGGGTTGGAAAAACAAGCGTGCCAAACGTTTTTGATCTGTATCCAAACCAAAAGCAGAACGATGATGAGTATATTGTGCGATATTCCCCGGGAAGACAGCCACAAAGAATCCAGCGGCCACCGCCCCTGCCGGGGGCCTGAACCTCTTTGGTGCGAAAACAAGAGAAGCTCCCAAAACAATCTCACCAATGCCGGAGTAAAATACCGTGGCGTCTTTCTTTAACGGCACCCAATCCGGCACCTGCGCCCAAAATTCCTTCCGGGCAAAACTCAAATGGCTGATGCCGGCAAATATCAGGGCAGCACCCAGCGTGACGCGTGCCGCATTCTTCAGCGTTTCTTCCTTCATCCAAACTTAACAAGGCTACCTCATTTATGTTCCGTTAAACATTTTCATACACAGGCTGTTCCACAAACGGTGAAGTCAAAACTCTTTCTTTATATTTCCTTATTTGCGGACCTTGGAATCGCGGCAGCGAAGTTTGCCGGGGCGCTATTCACCGGGAGCGCCTCGATGGCCTCCGAAGGGGTGCATTCGATCATTGACGCCGTGAGCCAGGTACTCCTGATATGGGGCGTCAAGAGCAGTCAGCGCCCTGCTGATATCACTCATCCGTTCGGTTACGGGCGGGAGCTGTATTTCTGGTCCTTCATCGTGTCACTGATGCTGTTTAGCCTTGGCGGCTGTATTTCGTTTTACGAGGGATGGTCCAGGTTCCACCGGCCGGTTTTTGAGGGGAACGCCGGGTGGAATTACGCGATACTGGGCATTGCGTTCGTATTCAACAGCATCTCTTTCGTTAGCGCCTACAAAGAGTTCAACAAACACAGGCTGGCTAAATCGTTTTGGGCGGCGGTGATACGGACAAAAGATCCTTCCACCATCATCGTATTATTGGGTGACATTGGTGACCTGCTGGGATTAACCGTCGCTTTCTTAGGGATATTTTTAGGACGGGTGTTTCAGAATCAATATTTCGACGGCATCGCCTCCATGATCATAGGGCTTATCCTGATCGTCATTTCAGCTATCCTGATACGCGAGAGCCGTAGCTTGCTCATGGGCGAGACCATCGCTGTGGAACATCTGAAGGTCATCATTCAACTAGTCGAAGAAGACAAGGCCATCACCAAAATTAAAAAGCATTTTTCGATCTACCGCGGTCCCGAAGATGTCCTGTTGACGCTCACGGCAGTTTTCAACAAACATTTATCGAGCCAACAGGTCGCGTCAGCAATTCTGGATATTACAACCCGTGTAAAAACTAAATATCCAAAGATCAAGCAGATGTTCATTGAACCCGTGCTCAAATAGCGATTGGGGACTTCTGAGGCCCGTCGCCGGACTGTTTTCGCCTGCGGAAACCTCAAACGGGCAGGATGTACCAATGCTGCGAATCATCCAGCGCATAGCGTAATCCATCACTCATCTCGTAAACATCACGTCCATACTGCTCGCTGAAATAATTCTTTTCATCACGGATAATGGTACCATTGTTTTCGATACGCAGGAAAAAAAGTAAGGAGCCTATATCGGGTGCCACGTCTTTCAGGTGCCGGGCCTCCCCCTCTTTGACAAATGCAGAGCTCATGTTAGTATTGTTTCATTTTGGCTTCCATACTCATCGTAGTATGCGGCACCGCGCGCAGCCTTTCAGCCGGGATTAGTTTACCTGTACCGCGGCAGATGCCATAAGTTTTGTTCCGGATGCGCACCATCGCAGCCTCTAACTGATCGATAAATTTCTTTTGCCGGGCTGCCAATTGTGTATTGTGTTCTTTCTCGTAAGTGGCCGAACCGTCTTCCAAAGTCTTACCGGCGATGTCATCATCACCGTTGCTATTACTTGAATTCAAATTTCCCAGTAGTTCTTTCAGTTCTTTACGGGCGATGTCCAGCTTATCCTGGATCAGCGTTTTAAAGTCGTTCAACTCCGAATCGCTATACCGTGTTTTTTGTATTGTTTGTTCCATCATAGCTTATAACAACAATAGCAACCCTTTGTTGCTATATGTCCGATGAAGACCGGGATTGTCACGAAGTCCCGCCAAATCAGTTTACTTTATACTTTAGCCATAAAACCCCGTTTGACAGCTTTTTTACTTTTTTCAGTTTCATTTCCCGTACCGCCCCCATTTCAAACACGGTGGTCGACTGACTGCCGTCTGCCAGGGGGAGCACCAACAGGCTCAACTCGTTGATAAGACTTGCTTTCAGCATTTGACCATTAAGATTTCCGCCGCCTTCCAGCATGACCGTTTCGATCGGAAAGTAATCGGACAGTTTTTTTAATGTGACGCCAAGGTCGATTTCGTTAACGCCTGCAAACAAATAAGAGATATTTAACGATTGCAAATATTCCACATAAGACTGGGATACTTGTTCGGTTAATATTTCGATCAAATGATCGCCGGCGATGTTATTCTCCTTCCAGGCCAGCTTGCCGCGGGCATCGATTGCGACGGCGAAAGATTTCGCTTTGGGGTCAGCGATAAAATCCTGCTTGTCTTTGAGTTTTGCGCCCTTGTGGGAATAGGTGCCATCGGCAAAGTCCCGTTCCATCGTGACACGCCCGCACATCCATGCCTGGCTGTGAAACTTCCTGTGGATCTTTTCATAAAGGCCGGCGCTAATCCTACCGGCTTTAGAACCCACCCAATTTTGTGATAATATTTTGCCGTCTACCGCGCACATCATATGGCAGATAACGTAGGGCATATTTGACTTTTCTGCCATATTATTTGATGATGCGATCCGCTGATTTTTCATATTGGGTTAACACGCTATGGGTTCTTTAGTTTATCTAAAGTTTCTTGCAGGTCCATTCCCTTCCCCGGCACACCCTCGAACAGATCGCCGGTTTCGTGAAAACGATCCAAAACAACAGGTAGTCTAAAACTTAGTTTCTCAAAACCTGTTACTTATCAAATTATTGCCAATTGCAAACAGCTACTACATCCATTCACCAAATTTTACGGGTCCTGCACGAGGGCGGTCGCATCGATCGTTTTACAAACGGGAATGTCTTTTTAACCAATATTTTCGGTGAGCTGCTGAGCTTTGAGCCGGCGTCGTTTGAAGAATTATTGGCATCAAATTTCCTGATCCGCATCCATTTGCATTTTCCTTGCGCGGAATGCTTTAAGATCAGCGGGGAAGGGTTGGCCTTTATCCGTATTAAAAAACCCGGAGAGTTATGTCCCATCCCGGCCTGATTGAATGGGTAGCAAAGCAACATGAAGGGCAATTGGTCAGGCTTACCGGCGAGCCCTATCTGAACCATTTGATCCGTGTAGCAGAAATGGCCGGCCCCTGCGATGCCTTAGCTTATGAATGTGGTCTATGCCACGATCTTTTTGAAAAAACTGCAGTTAGTCCGGCTAGTTTAAAAAGCAGTTTACAGCAATGCGGTTACCGGGTAACTGAGGTAGAAACGATTGAAGCGGTTGTTGCAGAACTGACGGATGTCTATACGAAGGCGGCCTGTCCTGCTTTAAAAAAATCAATCAGGAAAGAAATGGAAGAACAACGCCTGATCACTATAAGCGCCACAGCACAAACGGTCAAGTATGCTGACCTGTATGATAATGCACAATGGATGCTGCAACATCAGCCGGGTAAAGCGCCGGATTATTTACAACGAAAAAAAGCGCTGATTGCCGGCATGACCGCAGGCAATGCAGCGCTAAGAGCGTTCGTTATTAACTATATTGATACTAAACTACCTTGATCACGATTTTCCCGCGGGTGTTTCCCTGGTGATTCAGTTGTTCGGCTTTCCTTGTTTCTTCGAGGTTTAGTACGCTGGATACCACCGGGCTCACATAGCCATCATCGACCAGTTCGGCGATCTTCTCCAGGTCTTCCGGGTGGGATTGCGCGGTAAAGGCTTCGATATGAATGTGCCTATCTTTAGCCTGTTCCGCAAAATCAACTTTGATCGTGGTTACCAATCGACCGCCCGGTTTTATGATCTTCAATGACCGTTGCTGGGTATCATGCCCGATCAGGTCAAAAACCAAATCAATATTTTCAGTTTCGTCTTCAAAACGCCGGTTTTTATAATCAATGGCCTCGTCAGCACCCAATAGTTTAATAAAAGCCAAATTCTCCGGCGCACCGGTGCCGATGACGTAAGCGCCTTTCCACTTAGCGAATTGCACAGCGAAACTGCCTACACCGCCCGACGCGGCATGGATCAGCACACGCTGTTTTTTTTCCAGCTTACCAAATTTAAACAAGCCCTGCCAGGCGGTTAAACCGGCCAACGGGATCGCGGCTGCATTTAAATGATCGATGTTGCGGGGCTTTAATGCGATCTGGCTGGCTTTGATCACCAGGTATTCCGCAAATGCACCATTGGTAGTCGGGAATGGCCGGCCGTATACTTCGTCGCCAATACTGAAGTTCCGGACCTTATTTCCTGCTTCCTCGATTACCCCGGAAACATCCCAGCCGATCGTTAATGGAAACCTGGTGGGGAATTTTTCTTCTGCCTCCCCGGCAAATATTTTCTGATCTACCGGGTTGACGCTGCTGGCGTAAACCTTAATGAGCACTTCGTCTTCCGCCGGTTTTGGGACTGCTATATCGTCTAATTCGAGGACTTCCGGCCCCCCGAATTCGTGTATCCTGATTGCTTTCATAAAAAGGTAACAGCCCTTTTTATGCGATTGTTTTCAAATTTACACCCTGATGCGTGATGATATCCTGCCGGATTGCCTGTCCGATTGCATCCGATAAAGTTTGCCGCATTTCATCACTCACCCGGACAAATCCTAATGATTTTGCTACCAGGGGGATCGCATCTTCTTCCGTGATAGAAATGGAGGCCGAAACGACTTGCCTGATGGCTTCATATATCTCTTCCGGGGCGATCAGCGATAATTTTTTGTAAGCGGCCGGCAGTTTGCTACGGTCGCGGACCGCAGGGATCTGCATTTCCGGGTCCCAGATAAATTCGTCTTTGGTCACCACCTGCCCTGCCAGCTCCGCAGCCTTTAAAGCCTGGGTGACCGTGTATTTGATGCGCGATCCGGCTTTGGATAAACCGGCGGCTTCCACAATGCGTTTGGTCATTTCATCCGAATGGATCGGGCTTTCGACCTTGACGATCTCGCTTATCCAGTCGCCCAATTGCTTGAAAGTATAGAGATGAAGTTCGGGATGTTGCTCTTCGATATGAATTTCGGCTAATTGATATTCCGTAATTGGCGCAGTTTCCTGTTTTTTTTCACGGCTGATCTCTCTTTGATCAATTTCGGTTTCAAGGTCAATTGACTCCGTGATATTCTTCGCGGCTTCGATCGCGGTGATCAGTCTCTGCAGTTCGCGTTCGGGACTGCGGTACCAATCGGTGCTCCACACGCGGTAGGTGTTCCAGCCGAAGAGTTCCAGTATTTGCGTGCGCAAACGGTCCCGGTCAGTGGCAGAGGGTGCACTGGCATAGCTTTGTCCATCACATTCGATACCGAGCAGGTACCGGCCGGGATTTTCCGGGTCCACTACGGCCAGGTCGAGGTAAAAGCCGGGTGAGCCGACCTTGCTCCGGATGGTGTAGCCCTTAGCAGAAAGTTCGTCTGCTACCAACCCTTCGAATGGACGGATTTCATGGAGAATGGCCTCGGTTGGATTATCAAACTTTGCATGCTGAGCAAAATACAGGAAGCTTTTCAAGGCACGGATACCAAAACGGGAGGAATCGGTGACTTTGATGTCCTCCGAAGTAATATTGGTAAAGACTTCGCAGCGCATTTTAGCGCGGGTGATCAGTACGTTCAAACGCCTTTCGCCGCCTTCATTATTGAGCGGCCCGAAACTCATGGGCACCTTGCCATCTTCCACCCGCCCATAGCCTATACTGATCAGGATCACATCCCGTTCATCACCCTGCACATTCTCCAAATTTTTGATAAAGAAAGGTTCGTGGCTGTGTGCATTGAAAAAAGTTTCAGTAGACGGATTGAGTTTGCGGGCTTTTTCCAAAGCTTCTTGTATGGCCTGCATTTGCGCCGAGCTAAAAGCCACGACTCCTAAACTGAGTTGGGGAGTTTTAGCAGCGTGCCTGATCACGGCTTCAGCGACCGCTTCTGCCTCTAAAGGGTTCGTTCGGGTTTTGCCACGATCGTAGACCGCGTCGGGCAGGTGATGGAAACGCAGGCCCAGGCTTTGCCTGGAACCGGGGCTGGGGAAGATCACCAGTTTATCTTCGTAAAACTCGTGGTTGGACAGGCTGATCAGTGATTCGTGCCGACTGCGGTAATGCCAGCGCAGCATCCGGCTGGGGGCGCCCTGCCCATCGCACATGCCGAGGATGCTCTGCATATCGGCGGTGATATTTTCTTCCTCGTCGATCTCGGAATTGAGCTTATCAAAAAAGCTGGTCGGCGGTAACTGGCGGGTATCTCCCACCACAACCAGTTGTTTTCCGCGGGCAATAGCGCCGATAGCATCTACGGGACGCACCTGGCTGGCTTCGTCGAAGATCACCAGGTCAAAGCCAATGGCGCCGGGCGGCAGGAAACTGGCGATGGACATCGGGCTCATCATCCAGACGGGCTTAATGGCTTGCATGGCTTTACCGGCTTCAGCCACGAGTTTGCGGATGGGCATGTGCCGCGCTTTTTTATTGAACTCGGTTTTAAGAACGTTGACTTGTCCGCCGGCATTCAGTTTGGGCAAGCTTTCCCAGTGCTTAAGGGCGACGCGAGCGCGGTTGAAATGCAGGTTGAGCTGGTCTAGTTTTTTGAACTTGTTAATGACTTCTTCGTGGCTGGCGCGTTCGAAAGTGCTGAGTTCCGGGTTAAGTTTAAAGGCTTGTCCGATCAGGTATTCATACCATGTTTTTTGCAGGCTGATCTTCAGGAGTTCCCGCGCGTCCTCCCACTCTTCAGACACCTTGATCAAAAATACGAGTCCGGCTGCTTCGGCTTGTTTGGCCAGATTATTCCAGTCGATCACGCGCTGCAATTCCCGGAACTGGTCTACCCAGGTTTGCCATTGCTCAATAGAAACTTCATCTTTTTCTAAAGCCAATGCTTTGAGCGCAGAATCTTTTTTTATAGTATAATCGTTTTGCTTTTCTTTCAGTTCTTGTAAGTATTTGGCAGCAATGGCGGGTTCTTCGTGTTTTTCCAGGTATATCAGAACTTGTCGATCCTGAATATTTGATAAGTAATTTGCTGCTTGTTGCAAGGCATTCCAGTCCGAGCGTTGCTTAAGCCAGCGTTTGCCGAATAAGCCGGATGCAAACACATCGGATTGGGCCAGCAAGTTTTCTAATCGCCGTGCTTCAGATATGGCGTCTACCAGGCGCAATTTCCCGGCTGCGTCTTCGGGTAAAGTAACTTTCAGAAAGGAAGCCAGTTGTTGTTTGCTTTTGCGGTAACTGCCGATGGTGCCGCGATACCAGGCATCGCCGTAGGTCACAATATTCCGGCGGATCTCCAGAATATCCTGCGACCAGGCTTCCGCCACAAAAATGTCCTTGTAGTTTTTGTACAATGTTTCCAGTTCCTGGCCGGTCGTCAATAAGTCCTTAATATCGTTGGCTTTATTTTGCCATGCCGGATCCAAAACGTTTAAATCATTCAGACTTGGCGCCCCGGCAGCTTTAGATAGGCGATTCACCATATCCTCGCTAAAACCCGTGTTTGCGTCAATCTTTTGGAGCTGTTCCCGCAGAATGGCTGAAGAATCGAATGCCGCTTTTATTTGATTTAGAATGGAATCTTTATCGTGTGGTAGCAGGATCGTTAACTGGCTGCCCCAAAATGCTAAATTAGCCGGGACGCCGATATCGTTCAGGCGGGCCTGTATACGATCGGACATTTCCTCGGCGAACCGCATCTTTTCGGCGTTCCAGAGTTCGATGTTTTCAATGGAGAGTTTAGCAATTTGGCGGTTCCCGATCTGTAAAAGAAATCCGATCACTTGCTGGGCGCTTAAGCCGCTGCCGGCGATGGAAGTGTTGACGGCATTACAATAGGCATTCAACTCTTCCCGGTAAGGCGCTAACAGGCGCATTTCCAGTTCCAGTTGCGCAAAGGCAGGTTTACCGAGTTCCAGAACGCGTTTAAGTTCCGAATGAAGATCACGTTTGTTTGATTTGTGGCTATGCAGTTCGAGACAGGCTTCACCCAATTGGATATTATCCAACCTGCGTTTTACGACCTCCAGGGCTGCCATCTTTTCGGCTACGAACAACACTTTCTTGCCTTGCCCGACCGCATTGGCGATAATATTGGTAATGGTCTGTGATTTGCCGGTACCCGGCGGGCCCTGGATGACCAGGTTGATACCATCATTGACCGCGAGCATCGCCATGACCTGGGAGCTATCCGCGTCGACTACGCGAAACAATTCGTTTGCTTTGGTATCCGCGTCAAGGTCCTCCTCATCCCCGGGTATATCTTCATGGAAACCGGTTTCGAATAGAGCAGCCAGGTTAGGATGATCGCCAGGCCAGTTATCGGTGTCCAGGTCATTATAGATCAGGAATTTGCCAAAGGAGAAAAAACCCAGTTCAATGGCGTCGGCTTTCATGCCCCACTTATTATTCAGACGCGAACCAATTTCTTCAAAGTATTCGCCCAGGTTGAAGAGTTCGGGTTCAGTGACATCCGGGATGGTGATGTTGAAATCTGCCTTCATCTTGGCCTGCAGAGACAGGTTTGCACCAATCTCACTGCCTGTATAACGCAAACGAAAACGTTCCTGCGCGCTGGATCTTTCGAGGGTTACCGGTATGAGCAAGACCGGCGCGAAGCGGTCCTCTTCCCCGTCATGCCAGCGCAGCATACCCAAAGCGAGGTACAGGATATTGACGCCCTGTTCTTCGATACTGGTACGCGCAAAATAATAAGTATTGAGTAAACGGCTTTGCAGCTTTTCTTCTTCTTCGTCGGTCTTTAAGCGGGTGTCGGTAAAGTTGGTGGCTTTGTCGTGTGCGGCCAGAAAGGTCATTGCCTTGCCTTGTCTTACCAATATTTCATAGATCGACTCCGCTTTTTCATGAACGATCTGAAGGCCTTTACCTTTAGGCGTTTTGTAATTCAGTAGCGGGTTTCGTAATCCAAGGTCCAGCAGTTCTTTCCGTGACGACTCCAGCCGCGCCCGTATTGATTCATTCATAGTAATGACCAAAGCTACAAAAAATAAAAGACCCGGATTGTCGCCAAACCGGGTCCAAAAAAACTCACAATTTAAATTAAAC